>ENA-OQIM01000141-OQIM01000141.1-human-gut-metagenome-genome-assembly--contig:-NODE-141-length-24171-cov-2.434661_pt1 | contig 24171 bp, 30 predicted proteins | sample MGYA00242579_ERZ504744 | MGnify/ENA primary metagenome ERZ504744 (study PRJEB26092, sample SAMD00036441) | human gut metagenome | host: Homo sapiens | study: EMG produced TPA metagenomics assembly of...
TTTTCTGTATAGCCGGCTTTCAGCACATTTCCCGTAAAACTGTTTCCGGTTGCGATCAGCACATCCGTCCCCGTAAATGCCACGCAACGTGTTTGCCATAACCGAATATGCCTCATTTCCTCCGCTGCTATGAAAGCGGTTGGAATAAGACTTCTCTGAATTCAATACTACTTTCTCAGAAGTTGCTTTTTCATCCAGAAGCTGCGTGTCAAATGACTGGTAGGCCTGCCCTGCATCGTATTCTCCGGAAATCATCTTAGATACTACATCCTTGGAAACAGAGAAAAAATCATTTGATGCAATCCGGATATACATATGGTTCTCTTCAATCACAGGTTTCACATCTTTCAGATATTCCGTAAGATGGATATCGACATCCTGACTGTAGCTTAACAGATCCTGTCCATCACTGATGATCCGGTTCTGTGCATCCTCAGAAAGCATGGTACTCAGTACCTTCATTGCTTTCTTCCGGCGTGTTTCATCCTGTGTCAGGTCACGATTTAAAGCCACCTGGAAATACGGTGTCGTCATCAGCCATTTTTCGCCGTTCTCCTGAAAAATGGAAGAAATGTAGTGTTAATGCCTGATCCTGAAACATTTTTACACCGGCAGAGGTGCCAAAGTACATGGCAAGCTTACCACTTTGATACAATTCAACAATATCATCGTAATTCATCTCCAGATCATCCCGGCTCAATCCTGTATCCCGGATAAACCGCTCCATACGTTCAAAAGCCTCCGACCAGACAGTACTGTCCAGACCTTCACGCGTTGTATTACCCGGATCACTGTAGGAAGTACGCCACTTGCGTCCGTCTACGGAAGACAGCTCAGATGCGGATAAGCCCTGCAAAGTCTCCATACAGGTATAATCATAATAATAGTCTGCAGTAAACCCACGGATTCCTGCTTTGTCAAATGCCTGGCAGGCAGAAACGAAGCTTTCATAATCGGTCGGAAGCGGAATATCATACGCTTCAAACAGATCCTTGTTCACGACAAATCCATGAGCATCCGCGCACACCGGAAGCCAGTTTACGCTTCATCTTCATTCATAAAAATTGTTCAGGTATGTACTATAGACCGCACCGGCCACATTGGTTGTGGAAAGATCCATCAGACTGTCTTTCAGCGGACTTGCATCATGCAGTGAAAAACGACAGCAGGTTATAATATCCGGCAGTCCACCGTTTTCCTTAAGAAACCTGTAGAAATCCAGGTCATTGTTCCTACTACAAATTCAACATTGATATCCGGGAGCTGTTCCTGAATGTATGGTGCATATTTCTCATACAGGTTTGTGCTCCATAAATACACCGTGATTGTTTCTGCATCTTCTTTTTCCGCACTCTTCCCGCCACAGCCTGAAAGAAGTGTTATGGCTGTCACCATCGCCAAAAGCACAGCCAAAACTCTGTTCCATTTTTTCTTTTTCATTATGAATCCTCCTCTGAGTTTCCTTTTCATTTCTTCTGTTTTACAGTGTCAAAATACCCGATAATTCCTATATATACGTCTTTCTTCACAGGCGACCACAATGTATGCAATTTCAGTTTATACATCTGACTGTTATTTTCCACCGTCGCTTTTATCTGCACAGAGATTTCTTTATTTTGTACAGATGTCTGGTGTAACAAACCCCGAATATATTGAACATCTTCTTCAATTACTCCAAATTCTTTGAACAGATCAAATTTCGGATCATCCCTCTGACATAATATCTGCTGTTTTCCGTTTAGTATAGTTAATTGACCTGAAACCGCATTGTAATCAACTGAATTCATGCCACTGTTCGATTTGAAGAAATCGATTTTTTCCTGCATGACCTTGACAAGACTCTGTGAATAAATCTGGTTCGGTAAGGATTTATCACGGAGTATTTCATTCGAAAGTCTCTGTGCTTCATGAGAATATTTATTATCGTCCATCTCTTTACCAAACATTTTTGAAAGCTGAAGACTCAGTTCTTTCAGACACTTAAGAAGGAGGGGATTAAATTGTCCGCACTGTCCATCCAGGATCATTTGAATCGCTGTGTCATGATCAAATGCTTTCTTATAGCATCTTTCACTTGTAAGTGCATCATAAACATCAGCAATCGATACCACCTGTGCACAGATTGGTATTTCTTCACCTTTCAATCCATCCGGATAGCCCTTTCCATCCCATCTTTCATGGTGCCACCTGCAGATTTCCCATGCGGTATGTACCAGTGGATGATCTTGTGGAAAGTCCATATCCTTAATTATAGCTGCGCCAAGCTCACTATGTGTTTTCATAATTTGAAATTCTTCATCGGTAAGTCTGCCTGGTTTATTCAGTATTTCTTCCGGAATACGGATCTTACCAATATCATGAAGGGACGAAGCAGTTGTGATCAAAGCAATATCTGCCTCTGTCAAAGGATAATCATCTGTTACTTTTACCAGTTGTCTCAGCATCATCTCCGTTGCTGTTTTAATATGCAGGATGTGTTCTCTGCTCTCGCTGTTACGGGATCCCAATATATTACTCATAATCCGGATCATGATATTATTATTTTCTTCTTTTTCGTAAACCTGATCATAAACCACATTTATCAGATGCTTTTGGTTCATATAGAGACCCAAGGTATTCTGAACTCTTTTCTTTACGATCACAGAATCAAACGGTCGTGTGATATAATCTGTGATTCCCAGCTCATATGCCTTACGCATAGTATCAACAGCATCTTCAGAAGATATCATGATTACAGGAGTTTCAGCAATACACTGGCTTCTTTTCATTATTTCCAGGACTTCAAAACCATTCATCTGTGGCATATTGATATCCAAAAGCATCAGATCAATTCCAATATTTTCTCCTATCATCTGGATTGCCTGATTACCATTTTCGGCTTCCAGATAGTTATAAGCATCTCCAAGAATCTCCTTCAATATGTCCCTGTTTAATTTTGAATCATCTACAATCAGGATTTTTTGTCTTTTATCCATATTTTTTATTACCTTTATCCACTCGTTTTTTATGATGTTCCAAGCACTTGATCCAAGACAGAAAGTCATGTTGCATCACTTAATGCTATAGTCCCTTCTTTATTCCTTCAATCGTCATCTCATATGCTTCTGGTACTTTTTCCAATGCCTGTTTTAACTGTATATAACTCTGATCTTCAAGGAACTTTAATGCAAATCTCCGAATCAGTGCTTCGCTGTGAAGGCGTCCCAAGACAGCTTCATAGTTTCCTCCAATAGCTTCATAGCACTCTCGCATTGTCATATTTTAGTCCTCCTGCCTAGATTTCACCGCTTATTTGACACTGTCGTATCAATTATTTCACCAATTTATGAATTACTTTTATCAGTAATTCCACATCAACTGGCTTAGCAACATGTTCATCCATCCCTGCTGCTTTTGCTCTTATTCTGTCCTCCGTGAACGCATTTGCTGTCATTGCAATGATCGGTACCTCCTTTGCATCCTCTCTGTCTAGAGACCTGATCATCTTTGTAGCTTCATAACCATTCATTACCGGCATCATAATGTCCATAAGAATGACATCAAATTCACCAGGTTCACTATTTCTGAACAGTTCAACAGCTTCCTGACCATCCAGGCTTTTGTCACGTCAGCACCTTCATTCTGAAGCACAAATTCGGCGATTTCCATATTCAGCTCATTATCTTCCGCCAGAAGAATATGCACTCCCTTTATAGATTTTTCGGATACATCCTTCTGTTCTTCACGTTTATCCGCATCCGGATCTATTTTAAATGGAACCCGGATCACAAATGTCGTCCCTACGCCTTTTTCACTTTCAAAAGTAATGGTTCCACCCATTTTCTCGACCAGCTTCCTTGCAATGGCCATTCCCAGTCCGGTTCCGGCAAACTTTGTGCGGCTTCCCATATATTCCTGTGCAAATGGTTCAAAAATATGTTTCTGGAACTCCTCAGTCATTCCGATTCCTGTATCCCGGCAGATAAATTCCATTGTCGTCATTCCTGGCTGTTCGGATGGGATTTCCATGCAGCTAAGATAAATATGTCCATTTTCTCTGTTATATTTCACTGCATTGGACAGGATATTCATCATCACACGTTTTACATACCCCGGACTTCCAATAAGATCACGGTGTATGATTTCTTTTTTCTCCCATACAATCCGGATATTCTGTTCTGCAGCAATCTGTTCAATTACAACAAGCACTTCCTCAGAGATTTTGCTCAGATTAAATGGACTCTCTTCCAGAACAACTTCACCCGACTCCAGCTTACTCATGTCCAGAACATCATTTACCAGTTCCAGCAACAAATTGGCTGCCGCTTTAACCTTTGTTCTGTATTCCTTCTGCTTCTCCATATCATCTGCATAATGGTCTGCCATATTGATCAAACCGTAGATTCCATTAATCGGAGTCCTGATATCATGCTCATCCGCTGAAGAAACTCTGTTTTTGCCTCATTGGCGGCTTCTGCCTTTTTTGCTGCTGTCAGAAGTTCTGCTTTATATTTTTCATCTTTTTCAAATTCTTGTTTCCGGTGCGCCAGATTGGTTCTGTATGTCCAGAACCAGAATATGCCGAACATCAGAAAATAAAGAAAAATAACACCTATAACACTTAATGGAAGATTACGAAACACTTCCGTATCCGGAAGATATGCGTAGATATAATAATCACGCTGTTTCAGCATGATTCCATAACATCCAATTCCTTCCTTCCTAAAATGATAGATATGCTGACTGTCTGTATGCTTTTTCATTGCCTGAACAACTTCGTTGTCGGCTGTATTCTGTCCCAACAGGCTCTCATTATTGCTGGCAACAACGATTCCGTCGTCTGCAACGATAATCGTTCCATCTTTCTGGATACTATAACCATTTAAAAGCCCCTGTATCGTCAGCGTATAGTTTCTGGCAAATTCAGGAGATGTGTAATAATAGATTGCAACGATACCCGGTGCATCTTTTCTGGCGCAGGCTGCAATGTCAATAAAGGATCCATCTTCCCTGGTAAACCGTTCCGAATAGCTTCTTTCTTCATATCCGGCAAAATCCATGATAATTTCTTTTTGCAGATACTCCGTAATCTCATTAGCCAGAGACTCATCCGTGCTGTATTCACAGTCCGTCTTTCCTTCTGCATCCAGTACAATGATACCATCCACCCATAGAGTCTGCAGGTTTTCTTTCAGGAAATCCCGACTTAGCTGCCCTCCGTTTTCTATTTCCATTTTAATATTTGTACTCATCTGTCTGGCACTTTCAATGGCACGGAGGAGGCTTTTTGATTCCGAAGATTCATTAAAATGGGTGTAGGTGGAGCACTGCACTTTCACATAGTTTACAATCTCCACCATTCTTTTCTCTGCTTCCGCTTTTTCTGCGTGAAAGAAATAACACAGAGATACTACAGCCACACAGATTCCAATCAGAGCACCGAACAGCTGGATTCGTTTTTCTCTTTTCTTTCTCTTAATACCCAAAATCATCCACCTCCAGATACTTCTGGGGATCATCCAGATATTTTTCAATAATTTTCAGGGATGTGCCATCCTGACGCATTTCTTCCAATGTCTGGCTCATCTGCTCACAGATTCCTCTGTCATCATCTTTTGCAAAAGCGACACCTATTCCGGTGATCATCAGAGGCTCTTCCAGAATACGGAAGCTTGCATCATAATCCTTCATATACTGAACAATAGATTCCTCATGTGCTGCAACTGCATCTACATATCCTTTTCCCAGAAATGTATAGATCAGCTCCCTGTGTCCCAGCTGATCAGATTGCCCAGCTTTGGGATTCTCTCATCCGTCCGGTTCAGAAAGATGCCTTCCGGTTTGGTTGTGGACTGAACAGCCAGGTTCTTACCCTCCAGATCACTCAGTTTATAGATATCACTATTCTCATTTACAGCAACCACCTGACGGCTTGCTATATATGGTCCCGCCCAGCGGTAATCGTCAAGGCGTCCTTCCATGGAAAAGCAGCCCATGATACAGTCAATCTCTCCGCTCTCCACCAGTTCTTTTTTCTTCTCCCAGTTGATCTGGACAACGTCCACCTGATATCCCATTCTTTTGAAAGCTTCTGTAGCCAGTTCTACATCGATTCCCGTCGGTACACCATCCTCATTCAGATAATTGTATGGTGGATAGTTGTCGCTGCCGAGGGTAATAACAGGCTTTTCGGTTTCTTCTTTCGTGTTATCTGTGTTTTTACACCCTGCCAGGGTGACTGCTAAAATTCCCGCAAGCAGAATGCCTGCAATCACTCTTTTTCCTTTCATTTTCCTTCTATCCCTAACTATCCTTTTTGATTCTTCTATGTCCGGTTACTTTCCATTCGTCACTGTACAGTGACCTGCGGTTCGGTACCCCCCCCGCCGGATTTTATGCTTCTGATCGTCTTTTCCAGCACCTTCATCTCAACCGGTTTTGAAACATGTGCATTCATGCCAGCCGTAAGGGAATGCTGAATGTCTTCTGAGAATGCATTGGCAGTCATGGCAATAATCGGTATCGTCTTTGCCAGTTCATGGGAACTTCTGCGGATTGCCCTCGTCGCCTCATAGCCATTCATAACAGGCATCTGCACATCCATCAGGATCATGTCATAATCACCTGGAGCAGACTGTTCAAATGCTTTCAAAATCTCTTCGCCATTTTCACAGATGGTACATTCCGCACCTTCAATCTTTAACAGTTCCGTCAGGATCTCCGCGTTCAGCTCATTATCCTCTGCACACAGGAATCTCATTCCTTGAAGGATATTACCATCCTGTTTATCTGTTTCTTCTTGTGCCGCCAGAGCAACTGTTCTATCCTCTGCAATTTTCAGATCCATGAGAACCTCAAAACAGCTTCCCTGTCCCAATTCACTCTCCACATCAATGGTACCTCCCATTGCCTCAACCAGATTCTTAGTAATCGCCATTCCAAGTCCGGTTCCCTGTATTTTGTTTGTAAGGGAACTTTCCGCACGGGTAAACGCATCAAAAATTGTATCCTTGAAATCTGCCGACATTCCCATACCATTGTCACTGACTAAAAAGCGGTACTTTGCATAGACAGATGACTTTGTCTCACATTCTTCTACAAAGAACTGAATTTTCCCACCTTCCTGGGTATACTTCACTGCATTGGAAAGCAGGTTGCTGAAAATCTGCATCAGGTGAATCTGATCCCCATTCACCCACTCATGCTGAATATTTTCTTTTATGATTGTAAGGGTCTGCTGCTTTTCATATATTTGAGAATGAAATATAGTGTCAAGTTCCTGCATAAAATCCAGAATAGAAAAGTCAGAATACTTGAAGACTGTTTTTCCTGCCTCAATCTTACTCATATCCAAAACATCATTAATGATTCCTAACAGATGCTGTGATGAAATATCTATTTTATCTGCATACTCTATAACTTTTGCTTTATTACCTGCATCATGTCTGATCAAAGACGTAATACCAATGATTGCATTCATAGGTGTACGGATATCATGTGACATATTAGACAGGAAATCCGTTTTCGCCTTATTTGCATTTTCAGCTGTCTGTAAAGCCTCTGTTGCAACGTTCTTTGCCTTTTTCAGTTTTTGATTGACTACTTCCATTTCCTTCATTGTTTGTAAATGAAGTTCATTATTTCTTTTTTCATATTCTGCTTTTTGATCTGCAAGACTAAGTCTAGAAATACTGTAGAATAATCCGGCAAAAAGCAAAAGTATAAAACCTGCCATGAGTATTGTTGTAAACAACACCGTTTTCTGGTAATCCGTCAGCACATTGTCAACAACTCCCCTTGCCACAATGCATACCAAAATGGTGTTGTTGCTTTCTATCGGGCAATACCCCAGATAATAGGGATTCTGTTTTCCCAAAAATACAACTCCGGATTCTCTGTTATCAAACTTCTTTTTGAACAAATCAGCCTCTTCTTCTGTAATAGCCTGTTCCCCTTTTAAATGTTTTAACAAAGAATAATTACGCAGGTATTTATCTCCACTCTGGTTCGTATACGTAATATTTCCGTCATGATCCAGCATGAACAAATATGCTTTCCCATGATAACCTTTCAGTTTTAACATGGAATCCAGTTTCGAATGATCATACACAGTTCCAATTGCCGTATAAGTTTCTCCATTGATAGTGTATTCCTGACATGGAATCGCAACCAGATAACCTTCTTTTTTCTTCTGATCATAATCAAGACGCACCAGTTTTCCAATATTGTATCCGTTCTTTAAGTCCAGCAGAAGTTTACTTGGCATATCAATCCGCATTTTTGTTCCACCTGCTGATATTGCCTGACCATTTTCCTGAAGGAATATAAGTGTACTTTCCGATTCTTTTTCCCATGCTTCAAAGAAACTTTTGTTCACATCCGTTTCAAGAGACAGCTCCCTCTCATGAAGTAAAAATTCCTCAACCAACTGCAGCTGGTTGTAGTATCCACTCACTTGAAGATCATAGGTCTGCTGTATCTGTTCAACAACAGCTCCCATACTGCTTTTTCCATTTTCGCTGATATACTTGCTAGACTCGCTTACCAGATACTTTGTTCCTGCTAAACTTAAAAGAATAATAAGTAGTATAAGCAACAGCCTTGTTATTTTTTTTCTTTTATTTACCGTTTGTTCTATCTCCACTTTTACTGTTCAACCTCTATATAGTCTTCCGGTGCTGACGGCTGCTGTCCTTTTGACATTGCTTCGGTCCATGCACTTGATAATGTTGTATCTTTAAGCTGCTCAATCTCACATTTCGGATTTATTTTTTTCAAAACGGACATTGTGGTGTCTGTAAGAAGAATCGAGTATTCCTTTTCTTTGTCTATTTTCTTATCATTAACTGTTAAGTCCTTTAACGAAAATCCACTTTCCGCTTGATTGACGATCATTTTCATACCGGATGCAATTGGTAATTCGTATTTATTGGTTACATAAAAATTCTCATCAGCTTCGGCGAGATAATTTTCCACGAGTTCACAAACCTGTTTACCATTAATTTTTGTAAAATATAATGCTGTATCTGAACTCTTCGCTGTCATCATGCCAACCCGGCTATTGGTGCATTCTCCTTTGTACATAGAAGAAGTGAAATAATAATATGGTGCCAGAGCCAGCTGTGCATCATTTTCTTCTCTGATCGTAGTTAAAATGGAAGATGCTGCATCACGGCCATTTCTATCGTTCAGTGAAATGGAATATTCATTTTCAAAATTCATCATTGCTTTTTCTTCTGGATCTTTACGATTCATTACACTGCGAAAAGTATCATAAGCCTGTGTTTCATCCATTTCCCCTGACAGTAATCCGTGAACAGCCTCAAGACTTGCATCAAATGATTTTTGGGCGGAATATCGGATATAAACAGCATTATTATTAATTTCCTCTTCCAGTCCAGGCACATCCTGCATCATGGTTGGAACATCTGTATTCAATGAAATAACACCGCTTCCATCCGCAATCAGCTTTTGCCCCTCTTCTGAAATCATACAATCCAGCACATCCAGCGCAGTATCCAGTTTCTCCCGGTCTTTTTCCAGGTTTTTGTTAAATGCAATGTTTAAGGACGGAGTCATGTACACATAGGATTCATCCGATGTCTGTGAAAAGTAAGGAATACGGATCAGCTCCGCATCCATCTGTTTCTGTAGCTGCTGCATAACCGTCGGATGTCCATGAAACATTGCTGATTTTCCCTCGACAAACATCTGGATTCCTGTATCGACGTCAATATTGATATCTTCTTTACCAAAGTGCGAATCCTTAAGAAACTGACTGGTTTCTGAAAAAATACGTTTCCATAATGTATCATCAAACTTCACTTCATCAGCTGCAGTCTCTGCACCGTTTCGCCATTCAATACCATCCAGCTTGTAAACTCACCGATTGCCGCCGCCTGGATGATTTCATTATTAGACCAGTCTTCCCCAAGATCCATGGAATACGGTTTTATGCCATTATCATAAAACTGCTGACAGGCCTGTACATATTCCTCATAATTTTCTGGAATCTTTACGCCATACTGATCAAACAGTGTTTTGTTGGCAATGATCGTCTGCGGAATACCACAGATTGGCAGCCACTGGATTTCATCCTCCTCATTCTTATAATATTGCACCGCATAAGAATAATACTTGGAAACAACATCATAAGAAGCAAAATCCATAAGATAAGGCTGTAAGTCCTGTGCATCTGTTCCAGAAAATCGACGTACTGTTATGATATCCGGTAATTCATCATGTTCTTTAAAATAACTGTATAAATCGGTATCATTGTTACCTATAATAAATTCAATATCCTGATCTGGAAACTGTTCATGGATATAGGATGCAATATTTTTCATCAAACGATTTTCCCACAGATAAACGGTAAGATGATCATCATTTATAGATACTTCTTTCTTTGACTGTCCACATCCAGACAAGACAGCAGATGCTGCAAGTACACCTGACACCACTGCTGTCAGACAACGTTTTGCCTTTTTCATACTTTTATTTTCCTCATTTTTTCCTGATAAAATCATTATTGTTACGTCTGTGAAATAACACCGTAAAAAAGCACCGTCAGACAGACAGTGCACCTCATTTTATGCAACTGGCTGCCATTTTACAGGCCCTGTAGCTTTGCGTCCCAGACTTTCATCTGGTTTGCCAATTTCCTTATTATAGCTTTAATCTTATGCAAAAAACTGATTTTATTATACTTTAGTGTTCTACTATACGCAAGAAAAAGATTAACATTTTAACGTTCAAAAGCAAAAAAAAGAACAGCCGATACATATACTCGAACTGTTCTCCTATTAAGTACGTTACATTATTTTACAATAAAACTTCCAGAAATATGATATCTATCATATTTTCTGGAAGTCCTGTCTTTGAGCAAGTGGCTAACTCGGTTAAAAAAGCTTTCAATCCTTGTTTCAATCCCTCTGAGTTCATCATACAATCTGTCGTTTCACCCCTTATTTTCTGACATTTCTGTGGAAATATACTTTTTTCTTCCTCCTTCATTGCGAATCTTTCCGGGAAATGCTATAATAGCCAAAGTTGAAAGCGCGAAATCCGAAGCATTTGCAAGCTGCTCCGGAAAAAAAGACCATCCCCCGGACAAAAAGAGAGGGGATATGTCCATCCTACTGGACATAAGAAAGGAGTTATTCTATGCCTTATGATGACGTACAAAAATTTTCAGAGGCAGCCGTAAACAAAGCAAAGCTGCTGAAAGAACACCCGGGGAAATACTTTCTCCGTGCAGTCATGGCCGGTTTCTTTATCGTGGTTGCCATGATTTTCTCCAACGTGGTAGGCAATACGTTCCAGAGTACAGATCCTGCCTGGGGAAAACTGCTTGGCGGTATTGTGTTTGCCATTGCGGTTCTGCTGATCGTTTTTATCGGTGCAGAGCTTTTCACCGGAAACAATCTTGTTATGGCATTTGGGCCTATGACAAAAAAGTCTCCTGGGCACAGGTTGGAAAAGTATGGCTGGTAAGCTACATCGGAAACTTTGTCGGATGCCTGATTCTCTCCGTAATTTTCGTACTGGCAGGTGCTTCCGGTACTGCCGATTATTACGCAGGATTTATTGGAAATAAACTTTCCATTCCTGCCGGAGAAATGTTTTTCCGTGCCATTCTCTGCAACTTCTTCGTCTGCCTCGCCGTTGCCTGCGGCATGAAATGCAAAAATGAAGTTGCCAAATTTTTCATGATTATACTTTGCATCGCCGGATTCGTTGTTGCCGGTTTTGAACACTGCGTTGCCAATATGGCCACCTTTGTTACCGCTGCACTTCTGGTCCCAGGCGGCATTTCTCTGACTGCCGCATTGAAAAGTATGGTCATTGTAACTATAGGAAACGCAATAGGAGGCGGTGTGCTCCTTGCCTGGCCGCTTCGAATGATGAGTGCAGATAAATGACAAAATCTTTATACATTGCGGAAAAACCGAGCGTTGCTCAGGAGTTCGCAAAAGCGTTAAAACAGAATATGCAGCGCAGGGATGGATACTTAGAGTCGGATCAGTCCGTCGTAACCTGGTGCGTCGGTCACCTGGTTACGATGAGTTATCCGGAAAAATATGATCCTGCGTTAAAAAGGTGGAGTCTCGAGACCCTGCCTTTTTTGCCTGAAAACTTCAAATATGAAGTTATCCCGGAAGTAAAAAAGCAGTTCACCATTGTGAGTAACCTGCTCCACCGGGAGGATATTGAAACCATTTATGTCTGTACCGACTCCGGGCGGGAGGGAGAATACATCTATCGTCTCGTCGCGCAGATGGCCGGTATCAAAGATAAGAAACAGAAGCGTGTCTGGATCGACTCGCAGACAGAAGAAGAAATTCTGCGCGGTATCCGCGAAGCGAAGGACGAAAGTGAATACGACAATCTTTCGGCATCCGCTTATCTCCGCGCCAAAGAAGATTACCTGATGGGCATTAATTTTTCCCGTCTTCTCTCGCTCAAATACGGAAGCGCTGTCGCATCGTATCTCGGCACTAAATATCAGTCTATTTCCGTCGGCCGTGTTATGACATGTGTGCTCGGCATGGTCGTACGCCGGGAGCGCGAAATCCGCAGCTTTGTGAAAACACCATTCTACCGTGTCATCGCCGGTCTTTCCTTAAATGGACGCAATTTTGAGGGGGAATGGCGCGCCGTAAAAGGCAGCCGCTACTTCAACTCTCCGCTTCTCTATAAGGAGAACGGCTTCCAGAAAAAAGAGGACGCACAGAAACTGATCGAGGAATTAAGCATGCAGAATCCTCTGATCCCGCATGTCCTGAAAATGGAGCGAAAAAAGGAAAATAAAAATGCGCCACTGCTTTACAACCTTGCGGAGCTGCAAAATGACTGTGCCCGCTTTTTCAAAATCAGTCCGGATGAAACGCTGAAAGTTGTTCAGGAGCTTTACGAGAAAAAGCTGGTTACCTATCCGCGAACCGATGCCCGTGTGCTTTCTTCTGCCGTTGCCAGGGAAATCAGCAAAAACCTGCGCGGCCTGCAGCAGTACGGCATCTGCAGCGGCCTTGCAAATGAAATTTTGCAGGGTGAAAGCTGGAAAAAGATTGGTTCCACCCGCTATACAAACGATAAACAGATTACCGATCACTATGCGATCATTCCGACCGGACAGGGCCTTAACAATCTGCGGAACCTCTCGGAACTCTCCGCAAAAGTTTATGAGACGATTGTCCGCCGTTTTCTCGGTATCTTCTATCCGCCGGCGGTCTATCAGAAAGTTGCTCTTGTCACCGAAATCGGCGGCGAGCAGTTTTTCTCCAACTTCCGTGTTCTCGTGCAGGAGGCTATTTAAAAGCCATGCAGTATTCTTTCTTCCGTAAGAAAGAGGAGGACGACGAGGGCAGAAAGGAAGACGAGACGACTTGCGATCCCTCTTTTCTTGCAGCGCTGTCCCAGCTGCAGAAAGGCAGCGAGCTGAATCTTCTCGACCTTTCTATCAAGGAAGGAGAAACCTCTCCGCCAAAACGCTACACCTCCGGTTCGATGATCCTTGCAATGGAAAATGCCGGACAGCTCATTGAAGACGAGGAGCTGCGCGAACAGATTAAGGGAAGCGGCATCGGAACGAGTGCGACGCGTGCTGAGATTCTGAAAAAGCTTGTCTTTATCAAATATCTTGCTCTGAACAAAAAGACACAGGTTATCACCCCGACACAGCTTGGCGAAATGATCTACGACGTCGTACACCAGTCGATCCGCCCGCTTCTGAATCCGGAGCTGACGGCAAGCTGGGAAAAGGGACTTACCTATGTAGCGGAAGGCTCCATTACCTCCGAGGAATATATGGGAAAACTGGAAAACTTTGTGACACGCCACACGGTAAATGTGAAGCAGATGCGGAATCAGTTCCAGCTAAAGAGCAGCTTTGATGCGTCCGCGCCGTATTACAAAAAAGCCTCTTCCACGCGCTCCCGTACCGGGAAACGTACCGCTGCAGAAGACTCCTCTGCAAAGTCCTATTCCACCGCCAGAAAAAAGGGCACACAGAACTCCTGAAATGTGGTAAGATAAACAGGAACTAAAACAAGAAAGGATGAATCACGCATGAAAGATGCAACCATTTCTGAACTTTATGATTTAACCCAGACCATTGCCGCAAAAATCTTTGAAGGCAAAACGTATCCATGGGAAGTGCTTCCGCTCATTAAAGATTTTATTCTTGAACTCGGCGAAACACTCGATCCGGCAGAATACGAAAAACGCGGCGAAAATGTCTGGATCGCAAAAGATGCCGTGATCGCACCGACCGCTTCCATCAACGGCCCATGCATCATCGGAAAAGGCGCGGAGATCCGCCAGTGTGCTTTTATCCGCGGAAATGCCATCGTCGGCGAGGGCGCTGTCGTTGGAAACTCCACCGAACTGAAAAATGTCATTCTCTTTAATAAAGTACAGGTTCCGCATTACAACTATGTCGGCGACTCTGTTCTTGGATACAAAGCCCATATGGGTGCCGGTTCCATTACTTCCAATGTAAAATCCGATAAGAAGCTCGTTGTTGTCAAAGGCGCAGATGAACAGATCGAAACCGGACTGAAAAAATTCGGTGCGATGCTCGGCGATGAAGTTGAGGTCGGCTGTAACAGCGTATTGAACCCGGGAACGGTTGTCGGAAGAAATTCCAACATTTATCCACTCTCCTGTGTTCGCGGTGTGATCCCGTCAGGTCATATTTTTAAGAATGCGAAAGAAATTGTCAAAAAAATCTGATAATTAAAAAATCTCTTTTATCGAGAGAAAACCAAACCGATTGATTTAAAAGACCGCCGGAAATTTTATCGTTTTCCGGTGGTCTTTGCAATTTTTTATCAAAATATGCTGGACGAATGACCAATTTTGTGAGACAATAACCATAGGTCTGTGAACAGGCTGGAAACAGTCCGTTCGAAAGACAAAAGCTCAAATAAGTACATATTTGAAAGGAGTTTAACAATGACTTATTCACACGAAGTAGAATGATGTGTCCGGTTGCCCAGGGCGTGCATCACGGTGCAGCTCCGATTCCGGAGGAAGCAAAATGGGTAAAAGCAAAAGAAATCAAAGACATTTCCGGATTCACTCACGGTATTGGCTGGTGCGCACCGCAGCAGGGTACCTGCAAGCTGACTCTGAACGTAAAAGAGGGCGTTATCCAGGAAGCTCTCGTTGAGACCATCGGATGTTCAGGAATGACTCATTCTGCAGCTATGGCATCTGAGATTCTGCCAGGACTTACCATCCTTGAGGCACTGAATACTGACCTTGTGTGTGATGCTATCAATACTGCTATGAGAGAGCTCTTCCTGCAGATCGTTTACGGAAGAAGCCAGAGTGCATTCTCCGAGGACGGACTGGTTGTAGGCGCAGGCCTGGAAGACCTTGGTAAAGGACTTCGTTCCCAGGTTGGTACCATGTACGGAACTCTTGCAAAAGGACCTCGTTATCTGGAGATGACCGACGGTTATGTAACAGGTATCGCTCTGGATGCAGATGATGAGATTATCGGTTACAAATTCATCAACTTCGGAAAGATGATGGACTTCATCAAAGCCGGCGATGATGCAAACACAGCTTTCGAAAAAGCAAGCGGACAGTACGGACGTGTTGCTGATGCTGTTAAGATCGTTGACCCGAGAAAAGAGTAATCAGATAATTTAGGAGGATAGGAAAATGGCTTTATTTGAATCATATGAAAGAAGAGAGAAACAGATTCTGGCTAAGCTTGCTGAGTACGGAATCAACTCCATCGAAGAAGCTGCAGAAGTTACAAAAGCTGCTGGCCTTGATGTATACAAAATGATCGAAGGCATTCAGCCAATCTGCTTCGAGAATGCAAAATGGGCTTACACTGTAGGCGCAGCAATCGCAATCAAAAAAGGATGCCGCAAAGCTTCTGAAGCTGCTGCAGCAATCGGTGAGGGACTTCAGTCCTTCTGTATCCCGGGTTCTGTAGCAGATCAGCGTAAAGTTGGTCTTGGCCATGGTAACCTTGGTAAAATGCTTCTGGAAGAGGACACCGAGTGCTTCGCATTCCTGGCTGGACATGAGTCCTTCGCAGCTGCTGAGGGTGCTATCGGTATCGCTGAAAAAGCAAACAAAGTACGTCAGAAACCTCTGCGTGTTATCCTGAACGGTCTTGGAAAAGACGCTGCTCAGATCATCGCTCGTATCAACGGCTTTACTTATGTAGAGACTGAGTATGACTACTACACCGGAGAACTGAAAGAAGTATTCAGAAAAGCATACTCCGATGGACCGCGTGCGAAAGTTAACTGCTACGGCGCTAACGACGTTCGTGAAGGCGTTGCTATCATGTGGAAAGAGAACGTTGACGTTTCCATCACCGGAAACTCCACCAACCGACTCGTTTCCAGCATCCAGTTGCAGGTACCTACAAAAAAGAGCGTATCGAAGCTGGTAAAAAATACTTCTCCGTTGCTTCCGGCGGTGGTACAGGACGTACTCTTCACCCGGACAACATGGCAGCAGGTCCTGCTTCCTACGGTATGACCGATACTATGGGACGTATGCATTCTGACGCTCAGTTTGCAGGTTCTTCTTCTGTACCGGCTCACGTAGAGATGATGGGTCTGATCGGCGCAGGAAACAACCCGATGGTTGGTATGACTGTTGCTGTTGCTGTAGCTGTTGAAGAGGCAGCAAAAGCTGGCAAATTCTAAGATTAGCCAAACTTTGCGTAAATAAAATTATTTGAGCAAAAAAGAAGCGCCGCGGGAATTTTCCCGTATGGCGCTTCTTTTTTGCTGCTTTCGATATCCTGCAAAGTTGGGCGTGCAGATTGCAGGAACGATGTTTCAAACACATGCTATATTCTTTTGATCCATGCACAAAACGCTCTGAACCCAAAACGTTTCAGAGGCGTTTTTTATATCATTCTAAGCATTATTTTGCAGCGATAAACTTCTTTGCAACCAATGTCTCTGCACAAAGTACTGCTCCGCCTGCTGCGCCGCGGACCGTGTTGTGGGACAGACCTACGAATTTCCAGTCGTAGATGGAATCCTCTCTTAAACGGCCTACGTTGATTCCCATACCGTTCTCGTAGTTGACATCCAGTGTTACCTGCGGACGGTTATCTTCTGTCATGTAACGGATGAACTGTTTCGGTGCGCTTGGCAGATTCAGCTCCTGCGGAAGGCCTTTGAAGTTCTCCAGTTTTTCGATCAGCTGCTCTTTCGTCGGTTTCTTGCGGAATTTTACGAAAACAGCTGCGGTGTGTCCGTTTAATACCGGAACACGGATACACTGACAGGTGATCTTCGGCTCAGTTGCTTTTACGATCACGCCGTTTTCAATTTTACCCCAGATACGAAGCGGCTCCTGCTCGCTCTTCTCTTCTTCTCCGCCGATGAACGGGATGATGTTTCCTTCCATCTCCGGCCAGTCTTTGAAGGTTTTTCCTGCTCCGGAAATTGCCTGGTATGTGGTTGCAACCACTTCATATGGCTCGAACTCTTTCCATGCCGTTAATACCGGTGCATAGCTCTGGATTGAACAGTTCGGTTTTACAGCGATAAAGCCTCTCTTGGTTCCCAGACGTTTTTTCTGAAACTCGATAACATCGAAGTGCTCCGGGTTGATTTCCGGAACTACCATCGGAACATCCGGTGTCCAGCGGTGTGCGCTGTTGTTGGAAACAACCGGTGTCTCGGTCTTTGCATATGCTTCTTCAATCGCTTTGATCTCATCTTTCGACATATCAACAGCGGAAAATACAAAATCTACGGTAGATGCCACATGCTCTACATCATTTACATTCATCACAACGAGCTTTTTCACTGCTTCCGGCATTGGAGTATCCATTTTCCAGCGTCCGCCGACTGCTTCCTCATATGTTTTTCCGGCACTTCTCGGACTTGCTGCCAGGGTCACAACTTCAAACCACGGATGGTTCTCCAGCAGAGAAATAAATCTCTGTCCTACCATACCGGTTGCTCCTAAAATTCCTACTCTCAATTTCTGCTCCATTGGTTTCATCTCCTTGTTCTTCTGTGGCGTACATTTGTGCGTCTCATGTCATACTATACCAATTTTTTCAAAATTGCAACTGTTTTTTCAATTTTCCTGTAAATATTTTTTATTCTGCTCGATGACAGCCTGCATCGCATCTGCTCCCGGCGCACCGATCGTGTTGCGTCGTTCTACGCAGTTCTTCATGCTGATGGCATCATAAATATCATCCTCGAAGACCGGGCTGATCGCTTTGTACTCTTCGTAGTTTCATATCATCAAGGGAGATTCCTTTGTCAATGCAGTACAGAACGAGACGGCCGACAATGCCATGTGCATCGCGGAACGGAACGCCTTTTCCAACAAGGTAATCAGCTGCGTCCGTTGCATTCGTGAAACCGTTCTTTGCACTGTTCTCCATGCGGTCTTTTTTGAAGTGCATGGTAGAAAGCATGCCATTGAACAGAGCCAGGCATCCTTTTACGGTGTCGATGGCATCGAAGGTCAGCTCTTTATCCTCCTGCATATCTTTGTTGTACGCCAGCGGGATTCCCTTCATAGTGGTGAGCATTGACATCAGAGCTGCGTAAACGCGGCCTGTTTTTCCTCGAACAAGCTCTGCGATATCCGGATTCTTTTTCTGCGGCATGATACTGCTTCCGGTGCTGTATGCGTCGTCGATGTCCACAAACTGGTACTCATTGGTATTCCAGATGATGATCTCCTCGGAGAAGCGGGAAAGATGCATCATAATCGTAGAAAGAGCACTGAGGAGCTCAATGACATAGTCACGGTCGGATACGGAATCCATGCTGTTTAAGGTCGGGCCGTCAAAGCCGAGCAGCTCTGCTGTGTAAGCGCGGTCCAACGGATACGTCGTTCCAGCCAGCGCACCGGAACCGAGCGGACAGTAATTCATTCTCTTGTAGATGTCTGCAAGGCGGCCTCTGTCGCGGCGGAACATTTCAAAATATGCGCCCATGTGATGTGCCAGTGTGATCGGCTGTGCTTTCTGCAGATGGGTGAATCCCGGCATATAGGTGTGAATGTTCTCTTCCATGATTTTTTCGAGTGTTACCAGCACCTCTTTGACGAGTGCATCAATCTCGGTGATCTCATCGCGGACATAAAGTTTCATATCGAGGGCTACCTGGTCATTGCGGCTTCTTCCGGTGTGCAGCTTCTTTCCGGCATCTCCGATGCGGTCAATCAGGTTTGCCTCCACGAAGCTGTGGATATCCTCATACTCGCTGGTGATTTTCAGTTTTCCGCTCTCTACGTCGGCAAGAATGCCTTCCAGTCCTTCCAGAATCTGATCTCTTTCGTCTTCTGTCAGAATGCCCTGTTTTGCCAGCATCTTTACGTGTGCCATGCTGCCTTTGATGTCCTGTTTATAGAATTTCTGATCAAAGCTGATGGATGCATTAAAATTATACACTAACTTGTCGGTCTCTTTTGTAAACCGTCCGCCCCATAACTGTGCCATTTTCATTCCTCTTTTCCTGTAAGTTTTTTAAATTATCATGTATTATTATACAAGACTCCCCTCTTCCTTTGCAAGTCAAATCACCTACTTTCCCGAATTTCGGCGTTTTGTGTAGTTTTTCTCCAGCCAGCCCAAGATGCCGTACAATCCTGCCGCAACGAGGCAAAGGATCAGGATGGACAGGATTACCCAGTCAAGTCTGAACAGATTTGCCCACCTTTTTGCGGCAGAGACGCTCGTCAGCCGCCCGATTTGCCGCTATCCAGAGCTCTTCAGAGACGATAGCAGGAATTTTCCCCGCATAGACGTACTGCCCGCCCGGCGGTGTAGGGAGCGTTTTTCCGGTGTTAAAATCGTAATGCTTCCTGTTCATGACTACGGTGCCTTTATTCATGGGATTCCGCACCATGCGGATAATGTCTGTTCCAGAGAATGGTTTTCCGGCGCGGCTGCGGACGCCCTCTGCTGCCAGAACCGCCGCAATTTTCCGTCCGCCGAGACCGTCTGCACAGAGTTCGTACATACGGCGCTTCACTGCGGCCTCCTCCGGATGATCTCAATCGCTCCGTCTGCCGTCCGCCGGTAACCATAACTTTTTGAGGTCAGCACCGGCTTTCCATTATTCTGCTGCCGTTTCTGGTGCGCCAGATTCATCTTCTTGCTCAGCTCCCGGCTGTACTCCTCCGCCAGAATCGCCTTAATGCCGGTCAGAAGCGCGTCTTCCGGCGAATAGAATGTGTTCTCCAGATAAAAATACAGCCGCTTTCCGGCGCAGTTTAAGCGGTCTGCGAACAGATACCAGTCCCGCGTGTTCCGCATCAGGCGGTCCTGCGACTTGATTACGACGACATCAAACCGGTTCTGCTCGAGATCCTCGTACAGGCGGTTATATTCCCTTCTGCCCTTCCGGCTCGTACCGGAGCGGCTCTCCACGTAGGCATCCACAAGCTCCATCCTCTTGCCCGGATTGCCTCTTCCGCCTCCGCCGCCTGCCTTACCAGCGCATCCTTCTGGTTTTCCTCCTCGGTGCTGCACCTTGCATAATAAACCGCACGCAGCTTCTCCTCTTCCATCTCCTGTCTCACTTTCCAGATGCTTCTCTTTACTATATAGAAAAAAGGACCGGAAAGTTCCGACCCTCTTTTTGTAATTTCTTTTTACGGATTGCACCGTCCGCACGGCTCATAGCCTTCGGCGATCAGGTCCTCGCGCGGTCCCTGATATGTCGCCTTGTTTTCATCCTTAATCGAGCTGACGCTGGAGCATGACGGCAGGTGGAATTTCATGCTGGATGTGTTCATGACATATTCCTGCTGATCCGTCATCGTTCCGCTGCTTTCGCTTAACGTGCTGTCTCCCGTTGCATAATTAATCGAGATGCCCGGCTGATTGTTGTATGCGAAGATATGGAAGGAAATGCCCTCGCCGTCATCTTCCATGGAAAGTGCCTCCATCTCCACACCGTCCGCTACAAGGTCGTCCCCGGTAAAAATTGGTGTAACGCGGTACAGCACATGGTTTCCGGTCTCTTTGACGTAGTCGGCAACCATGTTTTCAAACGGCAGCATGCCCTCGACATTCAGATAACGTGTTCCAGTGATCAGATTCTTCTCGTTTGCATTCTCACCGGTCAGCTGGTATCCGATCAGATGGCAGCGGTTGTACAGATATTTACCTTCCACCTGATCGTATTTTACCGTATGCCAGCCCGTCGGCTTTACCTGGCCGATCGCGCCGCGCTTCTCCGTCGGCATCAGATCCTGGCGATATTCGCCTCTGCCACGCCGCACCGTCCCAGGCTGTCCAGATCGCTGTAATGCTCGTACGACTCGGTCGTCTTTTCCTCATCGGTAAAATCCGGCTCATTTCCGTTTAAAACGACATACGGTTCACCGGAAAACTCCGGAACATCAAGAACTGAAACAGCCGTCGGTGCCTGATCGGTAATCTGGGATTCCGTCATCGTATAAGCGGCCGTAACCTCCGAACCGGAATCTGCTCTCTCCGTCGAGAGAAGATCCTGCGCCTCACAGCCGGTCAGTATCAGAACAAGAAGCGCCGCCAGCAGCAGAAGCTGTTTTCTTGGTTTTTTCATTTCTCATATACCTCTTTCGTTATTTTCTCATGGGAATAGCCTGCAAACTCCTCCTCGGACACTTTATTCCATTTGGAAAGATCCAGGTCGAATTTCCGGCAGACGGATAATGCCGGTTCCACCAGAAAACGATGATTTTCTCTATCTTCGCTTCCACAGCCTGCAGTCCCGTATTCTCCACAAAGCAGTATTCTCCTTCGCCTGCCTGCTCCAGAAAATCTGCCGCCGCCTGAAGTGTTACCTTCCCACTCTCCTTCTGCTCCGCGAACAGCTTTTCCGAAGCCGGATTCATCCAGAGCGTTTTCCCCTCACACAGTTCGCAGATTTTTTCCGTTACCACGCGGTCCCGCGAAACGCGTCGTCCGCCAAACTGCATTCCTCTTCGTTCTTCCAGACATACGATTCCAATCATCTGTCATCCTCCCTTCTCTTGCGTGTGCATATCTGAACACCTGACTGCCGTAGATAATCAGATAGCCAAGCCCCTCTCTTGCCCCGATAAACTCTCCGATTACAACACCGACGAGGCACAGGCCGATGTTGACCTTCCACACGGCGAGCAGCCCCGGAAACGACCACGGCAGCACAACGCGGAACAGCATATCCTTCTTCGTTCCGCCGAGTGTTGCAATCAGGCGGAGCATATCCGGCTCCACACTCTGAAAGCTGCTGTAAATGCTGATCACCGAGCCGAATATCGCAACGGAAATGCCGGCCGTGATGATCGTTTTCACGTTTGCCCCCATCCACACAATGAGAAGCGGGGCGAGCGCCGATTTCGGCAGGCTGTTCAGGACTACCAGGTACGGCTCCATCACCGCAGAAAAGCGCGGAAAGAGCCACAAAAGCACAGCGAACGCCATGCCAAGTGCCGAGACGAGCAGAAAGCTGATTCCCGTCTCATACACCGTGATCCCGATATGGCGCAGAAGGTTCTGCTCCGTCAGCAGGGTCACGAACGTTTTTCCCACCCGCACAGGGCTGGAAAAGATAAACGGATCGATCCATCTCAGATCCGCCGCCACCTCCCATAATACCAGAAAACTGACGAGAAGCAAAGCCCGAAACACCCGCACCTGCTCCCGTTCTCTTTTTTTCTGCCGGAGATACGCCCTCTGAAAGCTGCTCTCCGCGTTTTTGCCTGCTCACGCATTTTCATTCAGCTCCTTCCAGATGGCATTGAAATACGTTTTAAATTCCGGCGCACTGCGCGCTTTCATCGGCGTGCGCTCCTCCATCGCAAACCGGATCGGAATCTTTTTTTCACATATGCCGGCCGTGCCGCCAGAACAATCACACGGTCCGCCATGCTGATGGCCTCCGAAATATCGTGTGTCACGAGAATTGCTGTCTTTCCCTCTTTTTTGATGATCTTTCCGATATCATCACAGACGTTCAGCCTCGTCTGGTAGTCGAGAGCGGAGAACGGCTCGTCAAGCAGCAGAAGATCCGGCTCCATCGCCAGTGTACGGATCAGTGCCGCCCTCTGCCGCATACCGCCGGAAAGTTCGGACGGACGGGCATTGGAAAAGGATTTCAGGCCGTATGTCTCCATCATCTCCCCGACTTTTTCTTTCCGCTCGGGTGTCAGCGTGCGCGAAATCTCAAGGCCCAGCAGAACGTTGCTGTAGATGGTCCGCCATTCAAACAGGTGGTCTCTCTGCAGCATGTAGCCGATATGGAGATCCGCCTCCGTGATCGGCCGTCCGCGACTCAGCAGAGTTCCCGCCTCCGGCTTTAAAAGACCGGAAATCAAGTTCAGGATCGTGCTCTTTCCGCAGCCGCTCGGTCCGACAAGAGCAACAAACTTCCCCCGGGGTTGACCGAAAAAGTCAGATCCGCACAGCGCCGGTGTTTCTCCTTTCATGGTGTGATAGGACAGTGATATATGCTCTAATGACAGGATTTGATCATCCATTTTTTTGCATCCTCCTCTATCTATAAGATATCATATGCAGCTTGCATCCCAGCCGCGCTGAGGCTATAATAGAAAGGATTGAAAGATACCAGGAGGTTTGAAGATACATTATGGCCAATAAAAGAAATTACCAGAAAGAGCTTGATGCGAAGATTGCAGGACTTCACGGTGAAGTTCCGACCTTGCTGCTGCACAGCTGCTGTGCGCCGTGCAGCAGTTACGTGCTGGAATATCTGTCGCAGTATTTTTCCATTACGCTCTTTTACTATAATCCCAACATCTATCCGCCGACGGAGTACGAGCACCGCGTGGAGGAACAGCAGCGTCTGATCCATTCTCTTCCCGCCGTGCATCCGATTTCCTTCTGCCCCGGCCCGTACGATTCTGACCGGTTCTATAAACTGACACGTGGGATGGAAATGTGCCAGAGGGCGGCGAGCGCTGTTTTGTCTGCTATGAAATGCGGCTCCGCGAAGCGGCCGAAATGGCAAAGCAGCTCAAACTCGACTATTTTACAACAACCCTCTCCATCAGCCGCTGAAAAACGCGGAAAAGCTGAATGAAATCGGAGAACGGCTTGCCGCCGAATACGGGATCCCATATCTCAATTCAGATTTCAAGAAACGGGGCGGCTACCAGCGTTCCATCGAACTTCCCATGAATACGGCCTCTACCGCCAGGACTACTGCGGCTGCGTCTTTTCCCGCCGGGAACGCGACG
>ENA-OQIM01000142-OQIM01000142.1-human-gut-metagenome-genome-assembly--contig:-NODE-142-length-24120-cov-1.794523_pt1 | contig 24120 bp, 32 predicted proteins | sample MGYA00242579_ERZ504744 | MGnify/ENA primary metagenome ERZ504744 (study PRJEB26092, sample SAMD00036441) | human gut metagenome | host: Homo sapiens | study: EMG produced TPA metagenomics assembly of...
GCTTGTGCATGGCGGGATGAAGTTTCCGTCCACTTCACAGCGGTTTCCGTTCTTGCGCAGGCGGCCGATCAGCAGAAAGTGTCTTCCCAGCTCGCTTCCGTCGGTCTGTCCGCTCGGCAGCACGCTCAACGCATATTTGGGTAAGGCATTGGGCTGGCGTGGACTGATTTCCTTCTCGTTCGGAATACCCGAAGGAAGATGCTCGAAAGGGTCTGCCATCAGTATGACATCCCACCGCTTGTCCTTTTCTTCTTCCTCTTCTGTAGGGATATGGAAACTGGCGGTGAGTTCGTCATCCTCACCGGCATCATAATCTATCAGGTACCTCCGGAAGTAAGGGCGTGGCAACGTTTCAATCGGACTTCCAAGGTGCCTGTAACGAGTTCCGTAATGCTGAAATCGCCGGAAACCGGTTCTCCTTTCTTGAATGGCAGGAGTCCGTAGGTATTGCGGTTCAGATGAAACGACTGGTATTCGCACAACCGGTCCGTAAAGTGGTCTTCCTGTTGGGTGAAATGCCCTTTGTTGACGGGCATTCCGTCCGCCCAGTTTACCAGCGGATATTTTTTCTTTTGGCTCTGTTTTCCTATCATAATGTTTCTATTTAATATTCGTTATACTTTATAAGTTCGTTTGCCACACGCTTGGCTATGATTACATCGTGTCTTTTCAGCTTGTTGCCGGCAAGTGTAACGTCGGGGTCTATATAGCGCCGTCTCTTGAAAAAGGACGGTTTGGTATAGAATACCCATTCGTAATAGGCTCCTCCTTCATTCTTATATACGATGGGCGAAGACGGTGATTTGAGGTTGCAGTCGTCAATCATGCGCTGGAACCACTGCCCGAAGATGACATCCTCGGATGCCTTGCCGGTTATGCGTTCCGATGCGGGGTCATCCACCCTGCGGAATATGTCCACATCCATTACGATGCTCCGTTCACGGTTGATGTACAAGGTATCCGAGTCATATTCCTCCGAATATTTCCATACTTTATAAATTTCAATGGGTATGTCGAAATAGCTGTTCACCGTTTGGGAATACAGGAGTGGAAATGCAAAGGGCAGCAGGCAGGTGGAGGCCCAGATGCCGTACTGGAGTTCGTTGCAGAGGTTGAACACTACGGAAAAGAGTCCGGCTCCCAGAAGCATGACCGTAACCGTCAGCAGGCATTGGATGCCGAAAGAAGCATTTCCTGCTTGACGCGAACACTTTGCGAAGGATGAGCCGGTTGTAATATCCGGCAGTCCAGTACAGGATGACCAGCAGGATGTAGGCATAAGGCATGAAGTTATAGTCCATGAATCCGGACAGGCCGGGCAGGGCAAGGATTATGCCGCACAGCAGCAGATACGCAATCAGTTTTTTGTTGTTGAGCAGTTTGTTCTTGCGTGCGATAAAATAGGCCGCGATTCCGAAAATCACGGTCAGCAGCGGCATCAGCAGGTACGATGAAATGAGATGTTGGGTAACTGTTCATAAGTATGGTATTTATGCTTTATTGTATTCTATGAATATCCGGTAGTTGAATGTGTCCGGCGAACAGGCCGAGAGTTTGGTACGCAGATTGTCTTTTATCTGTTTTTCCTGCGAAGGCTCATCCAGTTTCGTTCCAAGAATCAGATGGACTTCTTTGGTTCGGATCAGTCCTTCGTGCGGCATCGGGCTGATTTCCACCCCGTTCCGGATTTCTGTCCGCACCAGCAGTTCTCCGAGTTCTTTTTGCAGAAGCTGGCTATGTCGTTCTGTGTCAGGACACGGCCGTGCGAAATGAAGGCGTATTTGTAGATGTCAATCCGTTCTCTGTTTTGGGGGGCTTGTTTCCCGCCGTAGGTGGTACTGACCAGAGCCAGTGTCTTCGGGTCCAGGTAAGTGGTGGCATTGGGGGACAGGTTTACGCCTGCCTGTATCCGGTTTCCTACCTCACAGTTGGTTGTCCAGTATTTGACGGTAATCTGCCCCTTGCCGGACAATTCGTCAATCATAAGGTAATAAGGTGTTTCCCTGAACTCGTTCATGTTGTCCGCTGTCTGTTTCATTTGCGCCATCAGCTGCTCCATCTGGATGGTAAGTGCCTGTAGCTTGATGCTTGATACGGCATTGAAGGCATGGGTCTCGTCATCCAGCAGGTCGGACAGATAGCCGAGCAGCTCCTTGGCGGAACGGGAGTCGAAACGCTCGCATCCTCCTTTGCGGATGGAGTAGGTTCCATAGCTTTCCGTGGAATCCTTTGCGGAATAGAGGAGTTCATGGTAGTTCTTTCCGTCAGAATCCTTCACGCTGTGTACGGACAGAAGGGATTCGTAGCTGCCGTGCGCAAGGGTATCACCCTGAAAGTTTCCTCAAGGGTGGTCGTCTGTTCGTGAAGCGTCTTGTTCTCTACAGGCACGATGTTGATGCCGGCATGAAGTTCTTCAAGGACTTCCGTTGTGAAATGGGCGGGGAACTGTATCTTCACCCATACCAGCTTGTCCTGCATCTTCTCCAGAACGGCCTCTTTGAAACAGGACCGCAGGGTGTCCGGAAGGTTTTTCCTGCAGGAACCGTCGAGTGGAAAGGACTGCGATACCTTCAGAAAATGTTTGCTGTAAATATCCATGACTTCCTTGTCTATGACGGACATTACGTCATAGTCTTGGAAAAGGCACGGGTTGGTTCTTTCTGTATGGTTGTCTTTTCATGGATTCCCCCTTCCATCACGACTGTCTTCCCTTCTACGGACCATTCCGTACAGGGGAGCAGGAGCAGATATTCATAGCTCTCCGTAAGGTTGGGAAAATCTAGATAGAACGAAAAGTCTTCAAGGTCGGAAATGGATTCATCCACCGCCATTCCTAACCAGACGGTACGCGGAGACATCCTTGTCTCTGCACGGGCAATCATGGTCTTCTCCAAGGTAGGGGCTATCCGGTAGAGAAGGTCGTCGCAGACATATATTTCACGTCGGCTTTGTGCAGCAGGGTATCGCAGGCGGGATAAAACGATACGCTTCCGGTCGATAGCTTCCGGGTAAGCGAGTCGCTCTCGTAATACATGCCCGATTCCCGGGTTATCAGGTAACACGGTTCTATGGGATAGCGTGTACGATGCCGTGTGCGGGAAAGGGTGAGGTAAGGATGTCCGGGGTAAGGATTCGGGCGGTCTTTTCCAGCAGCCTTGTCTCGATGGCGGTAAAATCCTCTCCCAGCATATATATCTCGTTGGACAATGCTTCCAGCAGGAGCTTGACAACCGGGTCGAAGTTTTCCGCCTTTTTTATTCCCCAGAAAGCCGCAGCGTATTCAGCATACGGTTTCTGATTTGCTCTTTATTGTATTTTTCTGTACTCATAATCCTTTCATCGGGTTGAAATCGGTCCTAAATAGATTACATAATAGAAACACCGTTTTTCTCCGGTATGTACCAGGGTTCCATATACATATACTTGTACACGTTTCTTTACGGCGGGAGCATCAAATACATTGTCCTGTCGGGTGTGTCATCAATGATGACACGTACATTTACACCCGTAAGCCGCTTCTCGTGCCGGGTAATTGCCTTGGTTATGTATTCCGAGAATTGTCCTTCCCAACGGGTGTGTGAGACAATGCTTTCAAAGTCGAGAAAAAAGATCTCACAGCCGAACTCCTTGTCAAAGGCATGTTCGCCGGGAGCCGTACTGATCAGCAGTTCGATAAACTGGTCGATGGACTCGATTTCCGAGCAGGATGCAAGACGGCTGTTTTCCACATCCTCGCTGAGCAAGGCTTCAAAATCCAGGGGCAATTTGCAAAACTTTGTTTCCATACTTGTCAGTGCCATTCGTTTTCAAATTCTTCGTCTATGAATTTTAGTGTTCTTGCGGCAAACAGAAGGACGATGCTGCTGGAATTGGAGATACGGTCAACCTTGCGTTGCAGACGGATGCAGTTCCCTTCCACAAAGCGCAAGGCAAATGCCGCTTGTTGGTCGGGTTGCTCCTTCAGGTAGATCCGTATTTCGCCGTCTTCATGGGAGTGGCTGTATGCGGCCCATCTCAACAGCTCGTCACCCGGCATCCCGCTGAGGGTACAGGTGACGAATCCGCCGTATGCCTCACCTTCAGGCAATCCGTCACGGTCTGTATTCCGCTTGAATTGCAGGTCGAACTCTTCAATGCTGTATGTCTCATGGCAGACGGACAGCCGCATCACGTAGCGGTCATCCGGCATTGAGGATTTTTTGTTTCTGAACAATGAAGTGAACCAGTTCATGATTATAAGTTTAAGTGACACGAATCGCCGGTCTCCATTTCCCGGAAGTGGATGAATAGTGAGGTACGGCTCTCTTTGGTTGTTGAATGCACATTGAAATCAAGGCATTTTGCTCCCTTGAAACGGATGATCTCTTTGGGAGTACCGGGCAGGCCGGAAGTGTTCATCACCTCTCCGTCCTTCAGGATTCTTGAATTGAACATCCATTCCAAGAGTTCCTCTGTAGGAAATCCGGCAATGCTTACCCGTATTTTACCGCCGTAGGTCTTCCCGGTTACCTTTCCGTTAGGAGTGGTTTCTTTCCGGAAGTCATACTCGTAGCCCAGCAGGTCGTATGCCTGCACTTCTTCATGCTCCGAGGGTTCGGCTGTCCAGAACTTGATATACGATTGTGCACTCATATCCTTATGTTATTTTATTCTTCTTCACTCATCAGATTGGTTTGCAGCATGGCGGTCAGGGTCCGTTCCTCGTTCATGCGTGATTCAACGAACAGTACCGTGTCTTGGCTGTCCAGATGCTTGCGTACATAGCTCGCAGGTAGCTTTGAATGCCTGTACCTTTGTCCGGTATTCCTCTAAGGGAAGGGCAAAGATATCTTGCGTCCCGACCCGTTCCAGACCGTATCTCTCCAGTTCTTCTTCAAATGACTTTTTTTGATTGATCATTGGAGATTGTATAAATTATTAATACCTTATACTCTTTCATAAACAATGAAATTAAAAAAATAAATAGGGTGTCCAGTTTGATGTTCCAGCTTTTAGTTCAAAAAAGATATGATGCAAGTTCCAAAGTGCTGATAATCATATCTCTTTAAAATATATTGATTCAATGAATTAGCTATGCTTTTTTGTATGTTAAAATTGTACCTAAAAACAATAGTGTTATAGTTAATAATCAATATCTTAAGTTGTTAAATCAATACCAAAAACGAGAGCGTAGAACTGGACACCCTAAAAAATAAAGCAAATCCTAATAATACAATAAAAGGAGTAAATATGAAAAGATATGCCCATACATTAGAACTATGTTCATAAATTTTTCTTTCCATAATTCGTTCATTTCTATGTTTATACCGATAATAAAAATAGAGACTACTCCATAATAAAATCATAATAAATGAAAACCACCAAAAACACATTTACTTGGATTTTTTTGTGGTGAATATCCCATTATAATATAATAGTATATAATTGCAATATCTGCCAAATAGAATAATAAGACTGTAGACATAATAAATGGAACATGTATATTTAAATACATACTTGTGTCCATATATCGAGTCAATACTTGAATTTTATAAAACAAATATTCTAAGATTTTATGCATAACTTTATTCATTAAAATATCCAAAGCCATCTGTAGCTGTATCCACCAAATAGTAAATAGAACTAATAGCAAATCCCCATGGTCCCAATATACCTATATAGGTAAATCCCACATCTAATGCTGCTTTAACAAATTTCTTTTCCAATGTTCTTCCATCTTCTACAAATATTAAGGAAACAGAATAACCAGCAGAAGCATACGAACTCCAGTTTCCAAGCATTTTCATACCTTTTAAATATTTAGTCCCGGTTTTTCCAATTGCTTGAGCCTCTTTAAGTAACTGCTGCTTTTTATCGAGTGAATTAAACTGCTTCCAAGAATAACCATGAAACTTCTTATTCCATAATCTATTATTTCAGTTTTCGCACCTAACCCAATACCAAAGCTCCAATTCCTGTATTAATATTATCAAGAATTTCCTTATTAAAGCCCACTCCATCTGTAATGTCAAAATCTTGTTTAATTCCTTTCTCATGTATATAAGAACGAATCGTTTTTTGAATCACTCAAAAGAATATTTCCTTTTGAATCTGTAGCTTCTATATAAATAAAATAATTACCACCTTCCTGATTCAAATACACATTAACCTTACCTTGTTCTTTTGGAAAAGTTACAGACCGGTTTCCCACAGCAACAGTTATGGTTCCATTACCATTATCATAAGTTATTCTTTCAATTATATCTTCAGTAGTGTATCCCATGCTCAAAAAGATGCGCTCTGGACTATCATCTATAGCTTGATAAAAAAGAGGGTGTAACTCACAACTGCTCCATTGCACATTACCATCTGTAATCCTGAAAGCCTGTGCTGGCATATACACAGGACAGGTATATCCAATACCCTTGACATAACCTGTATATGGAACTCCTATTGATTTTAGAAACTCAAAATCCTCTAGAGTTATTATTCTATTATTCAGAATATCGCCCATTACTTTACCCACCGATTATCAAATTCAATACCATTCACGCTTACACTCTCTGGAGATAGAATCAGACTTGTTGACAATCCTTGTCCCAAAGCCTCTATAACCCGTCTCAGATTGACACAATATGCATTCGTAAACGCCACCTCAAACACGATTCCGGACGTTCCAGTCTTGAACAGAACTGCCCCGTTCTTTTTCACCCACGGTTTCACAGCCCATCCGTAGATGTTGCTTTTCACCGTCTGCGAAAGGGTTATCATGATTCGTCCTCCACGCACTTCGCCTTCCGGTTGGTTCTTTAGGTTATCTACTGGCTGGTGAAAACCTATTTTGAACTGTTCCACTGCATATTCGTCGCCGTCAACGCTGAATATGACATTCACGTTGCTGTCCACTTGCGGAAAATTAAAAAGTCCCATAACGCTGCTGTTTTTAAAACACCCACTGATTTTCAAACTCTTCTGTACCGAATGCCAGTTTCTGTGCCTGTACGGTCAGTTTGGTCGCAATATAGCTTTTGCCCTGCCGGATATAGCTGATTTCCATATCCACACAGGTCGCTTTCTCAAAGAGTATCTTTTCGAGTGTGGAGCCTTGGTTGTCATGGACTACGATGGCTCCGCTCTGGTATTTACGGGCATCCAGCATCCACTGGATCATGTCACGGTTGGGAAGATGAGGGTAGGTTACATAAAACGTGCCGCCTTTTACCTCGGTCTGTGCCTGTCCTTTGATATCTATCCCTTGGGCAAATCCGAATTCGCAACCGATGAGCTGGTAGCTGTCCTTGTACATGTCGGTCAGTGAGGAGGCAGCCAGGTTGCTATCTTTAAGAATACGGTATATCCAAACATAGTGTACTTGATTATTGGTGAATATTCCAGGTTAATTCATTCTGTTCGTCCAGACCTACCTCCAGACTTTTTCCTTTGCCCAGCTCCTCGTTGATGATAAGCCGTGAAATCGGTCTGCGCAGATAGTTACGGATTACACCGGCCACTTGGCGGGCACCGTATTTGGGTGTGAATCCTTTGTGTGCAAGCATCTTACGGGCATCATCGGTGATGGTTATGCCGATACCCTGCTTGTCCAGAAGTTTTCTGACTCCGTTGAACTGTATGTCGAATATTTTCAGGAGTATGTCTTCGCGGATGGGGGAGAACGGAACGATTTCAGACAGGCGTGCCAGAAACTCCGGACGGAAATACTGCCCCATCACCTCCATGATCTGGGTGGTGGACGGAACATTGCCGGACTCAAGTTGCTTGGTCAGCACTCGCTTCCTACATTGGATGTGAACAGCACGATGGAGTTGGAGAAATCCCCTTCCTTGCCCAGACGGTCATGCAGTTTTCCCTCGTCCATGATTTGCAGGAAAAATGTCATATACGGACGGGTGCGCTTTCTCTATTTCATCAAAAAGGACAACGGCGTATGGCTGTTGCCGTATTTTATTGACCAGCATGCCGCCTTCCTCATATCCCACATATCCCGGAGGCGCTCCGTACAGCAGGGCGGCGGAGTGTTCTTCCTTGAACTCGGACATGTCGAAACGGATCATGGATTTCTCGTCATTGAACAGGGCTTCCGCCAGTGCTTTGGCAAGTTCGGTCTTGCCGGTACCGGTGGGTCCCAGCAGGAAGAAGGAGCCGATGGGCTGTCCCGGCTTGTTCATGCCGCTACGGGATTCCAGGATGGCATCCGTCAATGTCTTCAGGGCCTGGTCCTGTCCGACGACGCGTCGCCTCAGATAATCTTCCATATTGAGTAGCCGTTCCTTTTCCTGCGACTGTATCTTGCCGATAGGGATGCCTGTCTTGCTGGCGACAACGGCGGCTACCTCATAGATACCCACCTCCTCTATTTTCTTCTCTGCAAATTGGAGGAGGACGTTCAATGCGTTTCTCAGATAGCCGGTCAGTTCTTCATACTCCTGCAATTCATGGATATCCGCTTCATCGGGTATGACTCCTAAAAGGATGGGGCTTAATTTGTTGTGCATTACGAAAAGCAGCGTTTTCAGTTCTTCGGTCTTTTCCTGAAGGTCCTTTTCGTCCTTTTCTATTTCATCCAGCCCGGATAGCAGGTCTCCACATTCTTCTTTCCTGTTTCATTGACCATCTTGATGGCGGAGAGCGTCATGTCCAGCAGACCGATGGCGGAATCAGGCAGACGGCGGTCTTTGATATACCGTTTGGCAAGACGGACACATTCGGCTACGGCTTCGTTGCTGATTCTTACATGATGGTAGTCCACGTATTGTTTCTGCACGGAGTGTAGCATCTGGATAGCGGACTTTATGTCCGGTTCGCTTACCTGTATGACCTCGAAACGGCGGCTGAAAGCATGGTCCGGCTCGATGATTTTGCGGTATTCGTCAATGGTGGTGGCGCCGATGACGGTCAGGTCGCCGTGCGACAGTTCGGATTTCAATACATTTCCCGCACCGGTATTTCCTTGTCGGTTGTCCAGCAATACATGGATTTCGTCAATAAACAGGATTGCATTGTCGATATTCCGCAATTCTTTCAGGATGTTTTTCAGGCGGTCCTCGATTTCCCCCTTGTAGGTGGCTCCCGCAATCAGGGAGGCGTTGTCCAGTTCAAATACACGGGTTTCTTCCAGAAACGAGGGCACTTTATGGCTGACTATCTCCCAGGCAAGTCCGTAAACCAGTGCTGTCTTTCCTACTCCGGCATCACCGACAATCAGGACATTGGACTTGCTCCGGCTTCCCAGTATCTCCATGACCATACGGTTTTCACGGTCGCGGTTGATGACCGGATGCAGCTTGTTGGCCGCATCTTCGGTTAGATCCACACAGTATTTGCCCAAGAAGGAGGATGAGGCGGAAGTCGGGGCATAGGACTTCTCCGTAGTGCAGAAGGACATGCCGGCTGCCCGTTACCTATATATATGGAATGGATATCCTTTTCCAGAATGGGGAAAGACCTGAGCTGGTCGCTGGAAAAAGCGACACCGGGCTTTGCCAGTGCCAATAGCACACAGATGGGATTGATGTCGAACAGCCCGAACTGGATTCGTGCATCGTCTGCGGCACGGAAAACGGCGTCAATCCGTTCCGAAGCTTGATTTCGGACAACTGGGTGGATTTCGGGCATTGTTCGATATACACGTCCGCCCATTCCTCCAGATAGCCTAAATCCTTGCCTATACTTATTATAAAATCTCTTAACCCTACATCTTTATGAAGTAGAGCCTTCAACAAATGCGAGGGTGTATAACACTCGTTCGCATTTTCACGAGCCACTGCAAGTGCTATGTTAAGCGCAATTTTTACAGAATCATCAAGATTGATGAAACCAACTCCTGTTCCATAATCGTAAGATTTAAAAATTGCGCAGGAGAACATTGCAAATATAAGGCAAAAAAAAATAATTCGGCTATTGTTGGCAGTGTTTTTTTTATGCTTATGGGCATATTTTCGGCAAAAACAAGAAAAAATCATCAAAAGTTCTTTGTAGTTTTCAGAAAATGCCATATATTGGGCGCAGAAATTGAAGGACAAAGATAGGACTGTAGCAGGCCTCCTTTGACCGGATATTTCAAAATCAACTTATTTTTTAATTTAAAACTTTGAGAATATGGCATTTAAAGCGTCATTTAAGTTTTCGGACTCAAGAGAGTTTGATGTACTGACCTGGAGAGTTAAGTTCAATCGTGATGTGGACCCCAAAGGCCGTCCGGCATCTGACATTTATGGTGGCACAATCTATGTGGAAATCGAATCAACTCCCGATACCATTGTGCTGGATAAGATGTTCAAGCAGTACCAGCCCGTAAACGGAAACATCGTCTTCAAGAAAGCGGATGAAGATGCCAAAATGAAGGAATTGGTGTTCGAAAATGGTTATGTGGTGGATTACGAAGAGGCACTGAATGTGGCTAACCCTTATCCGATGACAATCAAGTTCGCCATTTCTGCACAGACCGTGAAGATGGACGAGGCTACATTTGTACAGGATTGGCCGGAAAACAACTAATGGTTGTTTCCTAATCAAAGTTTTAAGGTGCCGGAATATACCAATTCCGGTTATTTCGGCACCAAAAAACATACCGACCAGTCGGATTATTTATTTAAAATCATAGTTTAAGATAGTATGGGAGCAAGTTTTCTGAATTTGGTGGCTACTAAAGTAACCGTGAAAGGAGAAGAACAGAAATTCGTTTCACTGCATCTCCGTCAGGGTTTCAACCGGCATCACACCTTCACTGTGGTGGTGAATTATCTGTCGCCTAACAATACGTTCCAACAGACCCCGGAAAAATTCATCGGCTACATCGGGGAGACAGCCAGCATTTCATTTGTCCATAGGCAGACGGGTGAAAGTTATGACTTCGAGGGAATCATACTCAAGTGGAAATGGTTGGAAGCATGGGCGAGACAGGCGGAGTGGCCATTCACGGAACAAGCCCTACGATACTGTATGAGAACAACAGGACACTCGATTCTTGGATGGATCAGTCCCTCTCTACCATAATAAAGGAGGTGACGCAGGAGTATGGAAAGGTCAATTTGGTTTCCAATCCCAAGTATGCGGCGCCCATACCCTACATGGCGCAGTATAACGAGAGTGTCTTTGACTTTATGAATCGCCTTTCGGCTCTTTATGGGGAGTGGTTCTATTATGACGGGACGAAAGTGTATTTCGGCAAGCCTGACAGGGACAATACGGAGAAGATTGTTTATGACATGGATTTGGAGGAGGTACGTCTGGTTGCCAATCTGGTACCGGGTAAATCCGCAAGATACGATTATGTAGCGCAGGAGAACAAACAGCATAATGCGGATACGCCTGCCAAACCGGATGGCATGAACGACCTTCAGTCTATTGCACACAGCTGCTCTGAGAAGGCATATACTGCAAAAACGACCTCGGCTGCCGACCCCCATGTAACGGACAAGGCGGAACTGGACGAACAGATGAGGATTGTAAAGAATGCGTCTGGTGCCAATCTTCTGAACATCAAAGGCATAGGAAAGACTTGCCGGATAAGGATTGGTGAAATCATCGATGTTTCTTTCCCTGACAGGATGAAACTGCCTCCTTTAGGCAAGTTCCGTATTGTCGGGATTGAGCATGAGGTACGCCGTGACGGACATTACTCCAATAGTTTTGTCGGTGTGCCGGACGGTACGGTACATATTCCTGTTCCCGATGTGAAGCGACCGTTGGCGTTGCCGGAACTGGCTACGGTGAAGGAAAACAACGACGACAAGGGACAGGGACGTGTGAAAGTGGCTTTCGACTGGCAGAAAAACGGCAAGACAACCAATTGGATCAGGGTGCAGACTCCTAATGCGGGAGTAAGTGGTGCGGTTTCCAAGAATCGCGGATGGGTATTTGTTCCGGAAGTCGGCGATCAGGTTATGGTAAGCTACGAGCATGGCAACCCGGACCGCCCTATGTTACGGGATCGGTGTTCCATTCCGGTTCAGGTAAAGGAGGGGACAAGGACAACAAGGTCAAGAGCATTATCACACGCAGCGGCAATGCCATCGTTTTCGACGATGAGACGGGAAGCATCGTTATTACCGACCAGACGGGAAAACAGCTGATCATATTGGATGGCACGGATGCCATTACCGTCATGGCGAAAAGAAGCATTACCCTTACCAACGAGGCGGAATCGGTCATCGTAATGGATGATAAGTCGATAGCTTGCAGGCCGATACCATTGCTCTCGAAGGCAGGAAAAGTGTAACATTGCTGTCCGGCAACGAATGTATGGTGCTCAGCAGCGAAAAGAGTATAATTAGCAGCAGCGGTACCAATATCAAACAGGAGGCGGCAAAGGATTACGATGTTGCTGCAAAGAACGGAACGGTCAACGGTGTAAATCTGATGATAGAGGGAAAGGGAAACGTAACGGTTTCGGGAGGAATAGTAAAGTTTAACTCATAATTCGGTTGGCTATGGGAGCATCTGCATCTGTGATACAGGAATATTACAAAGCAGTCGATTACTGGGCGGACATAGTCGGCAACAGGGACTGGAAACTGTCTGTATGGATTGTCGGGCAGAATGATGTGGACTTGGTGGACAGGTTTCTGGAAATAGAACGTTCTCCGGTAGGGCAGTTCGATGACATATTCTTTCGTTTTGATACGCCGTACAGGGGGATGACGAGGAATACACTGAACAGCTCTGGCAGGAATATGCGGTTGGTTTTCAGAAAAGGTTGAGGAGAAGTATGATATTCTCAGGGCTCTGAGGCACGACGGGCTGCTGAAGGAAGAATACATTCCTGATGTGTCGGTTGAGCATACGGCGGGCAACTTGTGGAGAGAGATGTTGCGTTTCAAGGCATGTATCTCCCGGTTGGATGATGCCTTTTTTCTGTCTGTACTTTCCTCCGGAACAGGAAAGGGGGTATTCCCGGACAGGATGGTTCGGCAATGTGCTGAAAGAAGGTGTCCCGCAGGGAATCCGGATGACAACCATTGACTTGAAAAAGAACAGGAGTATCCGGCTGGGTGAGTCTCGGGAAGTGGTTTGCATACGCCCGCAGTTCGATATGGCGGCGGCTTTGCATAACCGGATGGCACGGTCGGATAGCGGTAACGACCTGATTGCACCTGAAAATCGGTTCAAGCAGCAGGTTACGGTTGTCATGGATTCTACACAAAAGCAGGATTGGAAATTATTGGACAGAGAAATCCGAAAACTGTTGGATATTGCACAGGAAATAAAGGATACGAATATCCGGATTTCCGCTCTGCTTATCGCATCCGAGGCATGTTATGCTATCAGGGAATATAAGCATAGCATGAAATACAGCGACGAAACCGTCCGGGAGGCGGAAAAGGCGATGCAGGGCGGTGAAACGGCAGGATATAGTTATTGGAAAATGGCTGTTTCCATGAAAGCGGCCATTCTGACAGCCGGGAAAAAACGGGAGGAAGCGGTTGCCTTGTATGACATGATGGCTAAAAAAGCCGTCATGCAAAAGGACCCTTATTATGTCATGGAAGGCTATCGCATGTGTGGTTTCCTGCGCTATGAGGATGGAAAGATGGAACAGGCTTTCGAATATTTTTTGCTTGCCCTGGCAGGAGGCAGCTACCTTTCTGCCGAAATCAGGCGGAGTTCCACGTTCGTTTATGCGGCGTATCTGGCTCTTCATACAGGAAGGCTGGTTCGTGCTCCGATTGATGTCGGGATATTGGAACGGCAGCTCTGCGAATGGATTGGGGAGGATTGGAAGGAACTGGTGGACAATCCGGATATGCAGCAGGCGAAGGCAGAAGAAGGGGAAGTTTTTCAGTTGAGCGATGATTTAATTAATATATATTTTAAATTTAATTGAATAAGTATGGATCTTGGTAATTATGGAATCGGCGGAAACGAAGTGAAGATTGACGCTTCCGAAGGTATTGCGGAAATTCCACAAAATCGAACCTTATTGGTGGAACAGCTGACGAAGGATGAGCCGGTGGCTCCCGAAGTGGTTGCCGGTCTGACCAACATTGACGAATGTTTGCACATTTCCGGCCGGAAATAGATATCGAGTTCGCGGATGCGGACGGTGCTCCCGTAGAGGAAAATTTCCGTTTCCACAATGTCGGTGATTTTTCTGTCAGGAAATGACGGAACAGAGTTCATTCTTGTCCGGCCTGAATGCGGAAAAGCAGTTTGCGGACAGGATGGAGAAGTCGTTGCGTTCCAACAAGGTGCTGCAACGGGTGCTGGAAAATCCGGAGACACGTGGAGCGTTTGTCAATGCGATTTCTGCCATTTTGGACGATTTGAAGAACAATGAGAAGTCTAACCCCACTAATGAATGATAGTTATGAGCGAACAGAATACACAAAGAGAAGCAGCCGTACAGCAGCAACAGGCTGTGGCGCAGTCCAGAAATCTGAACGCTGAATTGCAGATTCTGGCTAAGTTTGGCGGTTTCAATGTCTTGGAATCTTCCGTGGACGGCATACAGAACATGAATCCGGAGCGCAAGGCACGGCGGAACATATTCCTTTCCGACCCCGAACGGGCGGCTGAGCGCAAGGAACTGGAAAACGGCTTGAGATGTGGGTCGATATGTTGAAAGGCAACAAATCCATCAGCGAGATGGTGGAACTGTGCCAGAAGAAGTCTGCGGCGGTGTCCGGTCTGCTATCCCAGAACCAGCTGAAAGCGGTGGAAGAGGTCAGGCAGTTGGAGAAGTCCTACCGCACGGTCATGCTCTTCTACAAGAATACGGATTCCGACAAGATCAAGAATATCTCCATTGTGAACGCTTCGATGAGCCAGCTTACCGATTTGGACAACTCCTTCTTTATCGATGCCATTGCTAACGAGCTTCGTGCGAATTATGACCGTTTGGACTTGCGTACCAACTATTCCCTGCTGGTTATCCCGGGATATTTGGGTTCCAACAAGGTTGTTGAAAAATGGGCAAAGATTGCGCATGACAACAAGGTGATGATTTACACGGATTTCGCTGATCTGGAAAAACCGGATGATGTCATTGAAATGTTCTTTGATTCCAATCTTTCGGGAGGCGATGTGTACAAGTCCAACGTATGTATGACCTGCAACTATCTGGTAGGACGGGGACGCTATGCGGAACTGGGCGAAACCGAAGACTTGCTGATTCCTCCTTCTGCGGCATTGGCCGGCAGTGTGTACAAGACGGTAATGGCACAGGTTACCGCCGGTAAGAAGTATGGTTCCATGAGCGAGGTGGACGGGGTTGCTTTCAACCTGAAAAAAAGCGAGATTTCCGAAATCGAGAAGATTGGCCTGATTCCGATGGTGAAGGAATACGGAAGGTGATGGCTTTCTCTGCCAAGACATTGTTCAACGGGGACAACTTGGGATTGCAGACCTATTCCGTAGTCCGTGTGTTCGATTGGGTAACGAAAGTGCTGATGGATTTCCTCAACCGCCGTGCCTTTGAGAACTGGAACAGCAAGGCGGAAAGGGATTTGCGTGGTCAGATCAGCAAGTTTTTGGATAGCATACAGGGTCCCGGACGCTTGATTGAGAAATTCAAGATTCTTCGTTTCGAGCGCGATCCGAAGCAGAAAGACCGTATTTTCCTCGACATTCACCTGACTCCTTATTTCCCGGCAAAGAGTTTTGTCATCAAGTTGGAAGGTACAAAAGGGGATGACGAGAACGACTGGAACAGCGACTATGCACAGGATGCATAGGTAAGTCCTTACAGGGACAGCCGGAGTGTGCCGGTTGGAACACCCGGTTGTCTCTTTTCACATTCTAAAAAATTCTCACCATGTCAGATGTGTTCAAGAATATAGCTGCGCCGCCGGTAGCAGCAGCGTCAGACGGGGCTTGCCGACCTTTTTTCAGCCTCCAAGGCGGCTTTGGACGAGATTCAGGCGGGTCTGGGCGGAATCCTTCCTTCCATGCCGGGTATGCCTGTCGCCAAGTTCGGCGACCTGTCCATCGGGATAGACATGCATCCTACCGTTACCCCTCCCTCTCCCATCATGCCTGTGCCTCATGTAGGCAAGGTGTACGACCTCATGGCAGACCTCATGGCCGGCATGGCGGCTGCCATGCCGCCTGCGCTGATGGAGTGGCCGGAGTGGCGTGCAACATCCTCAAGAGCATGGCTCCGTCGGTCAAGGTGCATAACCAGTGGATTGCGCAGGCAGGTATCGGCATCGTGCATCTGCCGGCATTTGTATTGCATCCGGCCCCGTTGGTCAGCGGTATGTCCGAGTCCGAGATGTGGATGGGCAGTTCCACTGTCCTGGCGGACGGTGCGCCCTGTTCCTCCCTCACACATCCGGCACTCTCATGCAACATTGTGGGAATACCGACGATTCCCCGCAAGGGGAAGCCCAGGAAGGTGAGCAAGGCCCTGCTTGCCCCCACTTCCATGCTCTCCACCATCACATCCGTAGGAAATCCCGTGCTTGTGGGAGGACCGCCTACCATTGATGTGTTTGCGCTGGCGATGAAGCTGGGGCTGAAAGGATTGTCAAAGCTCGGGAAAAAAATATCCCATCTGCTGCATGGATTGATAGACAAGGCGGGATTGAATCCCCGGCTTGCCAGGATTCTCAAGAAAACAGCTTGCATCATATTCGGTGAGCCGGTGGACGCTGCTACGGGCAGGGTCTATCACACCAATGTGGACTTCGAGCTTCCGGGTCCGATTCCCGTCGTATGGGAACGTACCTATTACAGTGATGCCGCCGTGGACGGTCCGTTGGGATACAATTGGCACCACAGCTACAATCTGGGAATACGGCAGTTGGAGGAAGGGGCGTTCGCATTCCGTCATGCTGACGGACGGGAGTCCTTCCTGCCTGCGCTGAAACTTGGAGAATCCCATTTTGACCGCAGGGAACAGCTGGCATGGACACTCGATGGCCGGGGTTACATGCTTACGGACATCCGGGGGTTGCAATACCGTTTTGACGGTCCCGAAAACCGCTCCGGTTACCGCATGGTATCGGGCATTTCCACGAAGGACGGATTCCGGCTCCGCTTCGAATACGCTTCGGGGGGAAGGCTGGCAGGAATCATATCCTCACGGGGAGAATTCCTGAAAGTGGAAACCGACGAGTCGGGGCGGGTGCTCTGCGTTTCCGTAAATCAGGACGGTGAGGAGGTGAAGCTGGTCCGCTACCGTTACGATGACCGGGGCGACATGGTGGAAACCATTGACGCGCTGGATGTCAGCAAACATTTCGTCTATTCCGGCGGACACCTGCTGGTACAGCTTACCAACCAAGGGGGTATGTCCTTCCATTGGGAATACGAGGGTAAGGGTGAGAATGCCCGCTGTGTGCATACATGGGGCGATGGAGGCGTGATGGAATATTTCATCCGTTACGGCAAGGGATATACCCATATTCGTAACGGGGAAAATGCCGAAACCGAATATTATTACGGTGAGGACAAACTCATCTACAAGATAGTGGATGCCAACGGGGGAATTACCCGCCGCCAGTACAACAGCTTTCAGGAGCTGGAGGTAACGGTCAACCCCGAAGGCTATACCCGCAAGACTTCCTACAACGAGTTCGGACTGCCGGTCCGGATAACGGACGAGAACGGGGAGGACACCTTCCTGGACTATGACAACAACCGCAACCTGGTCTCGCTCTACACTCCGTGCGGAAAGAGGCTTTCATGGGACTATGACGGACAGGATCGGGTCGTCAGCCGGACCACACCGGTGGAGAAACTGTGAAATATGTCTACGAGGGAGGCGTGTTGCGTACCATAACGGACGGACAGGGCCGGGTTTACACGCTCACGTTCAACGACAGGTACGACCTGGAGCTGCTGCAGTTCCCCAACGGGCTGTTCCGCCGGTGGGAGTACGACGGCAGGGGAAGGCTTGTGCAGGCGGTGGATGTGAAAGGCAATGTTACCCGTTATGCCTACAATCGGGCGGACAACCTGATACGGCTGGAAGAACCGGACGGCAACGTGCACCGGTTTGAGTACGATGCCATGGGAAACATGGTACATGCCAGCGACAACATCCGCGAGGTCAGGTTCACCTATGGGGCGCTGGGGGTGTTGAAAGCCGCGAGCAGGACAGGCACTGGATTACATTCGGCTACAACAGCGAGTTGCAGCTCCGGCGCATCGGCAATGAGGTGGGCGACAACTATTTCTTCGAGCTGGACGGGCTGGGACAGGTCGTTACGGAAACCGGCTTCGACGGTCTGCGGCGTGAGTACGAGCGCGACGGCGCGGGTCGTGTCACCCGTGTGAACCGTCCCGGAGGAAAATGGACGGAATACCAGTACGACGGACTGGACAATATCCTGAAGGAGGAACAGTATGACGGGGAGGTCTCCCTCTACACGTATGACAAGGACGGCATGCTCGTCAGGGCGAAACACAGCGAGAACCTGCTGGAATTCACCCGTGACAGGAAGACGGGACTGGTTACAGAGGAAAGGCAGGGAGAATACACCGTCAGCCGTACCTATGACAGCGAAGGCAACTGCACCCGCATCACCAGCAGTCTGGGAGCGGACATCCGCCATACCTATGACCGGGAAGGCAACCTGCAGACCATGCAGGCAGGTGAAAGCTGGCAGGCATCCTGGGTACGTGACAATACCGGGCTGGAGGTGCAGCGAAGTTTCTCCGGCGGTGTGACTGTCAAGACGGAACGCGACTGTTTCGGCAGGGAGATACGCAAGTCGGTACGGTCAGGCGGCATAGAGAAAGGGGCTTACCGCTACCAATGGGGAATCGCCAACCGCCTGCTCTCCAAGGAAAACGAGCTGACGGGAACGGTCATTCGCTACGACTATGACCGTTTCGACTTCCTTATCCGGCAGGAAACCACCCAAGGTTCGGAAACGGATGTGATTTACCGTGTGCCGGACTTCGTGGGTAACCTCTTTGAGACACCGGATAAGAAAGACCGCAAATACGGTGCCGGGGGAAAACTTTTGGAAGACCCGGATTGTTTCTATCACTACGATGATGAGGGGAACCTCATTTTCAGAGAGTTCAAGCATTTGCAGGAAACGGGTGTAAGGTTCGACCGCAAACGTATGGAGAAGGAACGGGGTATCCATTTTCTGGCAACGGGAACGGGGATGGCTTTACGAATGGCTTCCAACGGCATGCTGAAGAAGGTCATACGTCCGGACGGAAGGCCGGTGGAATTCCGGTATGATGCGTTGGGGCGCCGCACGGCAAAGCAATACTTCGGGAAGGTCACACGTTGGATATGGGATGGAAACGTGCCTATACATGAATGGAGATACAAAACTACAGAAATACAACCAGATGAAAAAGGAGAATCCTTTCAGAAAGAGCCGATTGAAAACATTACCACTTGGGTATTTGAAGAAGGAACTTTTGTTCCTACAGCTAAGATACAAGAAGGTAAACAATATTCCATTGTGTCCGACTACTTGGGTACCCCCATCCAAATGTACGACGAACAAGGAAACAAGACATGGGACTGTACACTGGATATCTATGGAAAGTGCTTGCCATTGATAAGGGAACAGAATTTGATTGTCCTTTCCGCTATCAAGGCAGTATGTGGATAAAGAAACTAAATTATGCTACAACCGCTTTAGGTACTACGAACCAGAAATTGGTAATTATATAAGTCAAGACCCTATTGGACTAAGTGCAGGTGAAAGATTTTATAGCTATGTCAAAAATGTCAATCTTTGTATTGATATTTTTGGACTTGTAGCCAAAGAATTTGACATCGATACTTATGGCAATATTAGCAGTAGGGCGAATATTGGTGACAATTTAACAGCACACGAACTCCTTCAACACGCATGGCTTGAACAGAACAATAAACTTCCCACAAGTAAAAATAGAGGAGTTGATTTAATTTCTAAAGAAAACCCTTCTATTGCATTAAGAGAAAAGGGTATACACAATAGAATTACCGCTCTTCAAAATAGATATGGGATGAAAGGTAAAAACTTGAAAGGACAATCTGCACTAGAAAATATAAACAAAAATGCAGCTTTAACACGTAGAGGAATAATGGAAGGGTTAATAGCTGATGGCATGGATAGAAAAACTGCGAAAGAAAAAGCAACCGCATTAGTCGAGAAACTCAGACAGGATGCAATAGCACATGCTAAAGCAAATAATTTAATAACATGTAAATCATAAAATAGTTATGAACATAAAAAAGATATTAAAGACTAGAGAAGACGCTTTATATTATGATATATGTGAATATAAAGAAAACTGTAATAGTTGGGTTGGGGGTAATGCTCCTAAAATATTAGATAATATTTCTTCCCTAATATGGAAAATATTATTTCTACTTAACCCTGCAAAGCCCATTAAATAAAGAAAGACAATACTCTATTTTTACTCCAGATTTTGATACTTCCTTAGAATACAATTCATATCCTAATTGCAAAGTATTACTAATTGAACATGAAATAAGCGAACAGAGTAATTGTACTAAATTTAAACATCCCGAAATTGATGATATTTATTCCTTATATGAAATAGGAGAAGACAGAGATGGGCCAGAAAAAAATAATGTTATCAAATTGGAGGAAAAGCTATACCAATACAATGGGGATTGGATAATGATGGAAAAGTAACAAAGGATGGATATGATTTCATTTTTCAAATCAACGAAATTGGAATGAGAGGCATCTCAGAATTTATGAGTGGAAGTATATATGTATATGGTAAAATAGAAAATGAAAATATTGAAAATCTTTTTGTTGCATATTGGGAGTATTCTTAATTTTTTAGTACAATAGCAGGTAGTATCAAAACAAATGTATTACATATTAATTATTGGAACACTACCTTTATTGTTAAGTTACAAGACCCGTCCCGGCGGATTATAAATCCGCCGGTTATAAGTATTAGGATTTGTAATTCTTGAATTTCCGACTGAAAGTATATGGAGATAAGCAAGATGCCAATCTTATAAATTTGCACAGCTTTCTATTTTATAAAATAAAGCCAAGGGGCTATAAACATTATCCAACATCGCTTAGCTCATGGTCCAAATCAAACCTCAACACATAAAAAACACCATTCTCCACATAGCCGAAACACCTGTTCCGCTGAGTGATTCTGAACTTTTTAATGCCTTTCTTCCATAGGTCATCCGAAAAATAGCGCTTGCTTTTCTTGTTCTTGTTATACGGTTTATAATCCATCCATTATCTGTAGCAATGGCACTCCAGTCCAACTCCTCAAATTTATGGAATGAATCAATAAATTCGTTCTGATTCTCGCCGTCAATAAGGGAAAAACCCAGCGTGTCATCAATAAGGCTGAAATCAAGCTTGCCTCCACTGAAACGAATGGTAATATACTTTTCGAGAGATAGTTCACCCCTTTCAAACAAGATAGAGTACAATTGCTTCTCTTTCCAGATATTACCAACCTCGATTGGTTCTTCATCTTTGGTTACGGCAACCAGATGCTTCTCATACCTGGATCTAATAAATGATAGAAGACAAACCGAGCGGGCTGCTGCTTCGGCAACTGAACTGCCGGATACATCGGTTTCACCTACTGAATATTGGGCATTGGAATCCTGTTGGGGAGCTTCATCCCAAAACGGATTACAGATGGCACGTGCCAATGTACTTTTATACAGCCTGGCTTCATCGATGATACGGGTTTCCGGTGCTGTCAGCAAATCGTGTAAAGTCTTGTCGGGAGTGGCTTGCGCAGCAAAAAAACTTCCTTGTTTGAACAGATATCCCACTCCATGTGAAAGGGCATCCTGCAATGCCTTGTGAAACGGAGGCATTCCGTTTTTCCAGAAATCCCGGCTGTCCAAAAACTGTCCGTTCAATGACAATTCATTGATAATGATACCGTCCATAGAGTCTTATAGCTTTAAAATGGCATCCAAATCAATATCAAACTGCTCAAACATGCCGGGAATATAGGATTGGATTCTCCCTGTGGGGTAAATTCCACAGGTTCGGCATGGGTCAATCCATTCCCGTCTTGTCTGAAGTTGTACACGGCAACGTCAGACAAGGCCAACTTTTCCTGACTGATCAGGCGCCGGATACCGTTAAACAGGTGGTCGCTATGGCTCTCTATGATGATTTGCACACCGGCTTTCGCTATCTTTGCCATGAAATCAATCAGGTCGGCTTGTGCCTTGGGGTGCAGATGGATTTCTGGATTCTCCGTAATCACCATGCCGCCTTTCGGGGTCGCGAAACAAGCTATGATGACTTCCGTCATAAAGCTTACTCCGGTACCGACATGGTAAGGGAGAAGCTGTTTGCCGCTGCGCGTTTCATATTTTACGTAATGATTGCTTCCTACTGTTTCCACCACCAGCCGGTAACCGGTCAGCCTGTCCAGTTGATAATTCACCTGACCTTCCAGGGTTTGAGTGCCGGGAGCCAGGATCAATGCGGCATCCAGCGTATCCAGACGGTGCTTGGCGTAATAGTCTATCACAAATTCCCCGTTACGCCCCAGCTTGTTTTCCGAATCGGGATTAACGGGATGCATATATGCCCCACCGGGGCGTGTGGCAGGCAGGTACAGCAGGTTCTCGCTTCCGAGAACTCCCAGCAGGTTCGGAGATGCGTCAGCCGATTGTTCCACAAAAGTGGTTTGGAATGAGTCATCGCCCGGAGTAAAACAAAGCCGGGTCGGATCTTCTCCATGATACGAAATACAGATTTCGTATGACTTGGCATTGGTCACAAAGTTCCTTACATCATTGAAATTCGACGCTTCTGTTCTCCGGTTCTTCAGACCGTGTTTGCCTTTTTGCTCCGTCACGTTATCCGAAGCAATCAGCAAGGCTTGCAGGGCGGTAGATTTTCCCGATGAATTCGGACCTGCGAACAGGTTCAGAGGTTTTAATTCCAACGAACATTCCACCAGGCATTTATAATTGTTGACAGTCAGATTGTTTAGCATAAATTCAGTTCATGAATAAGTCGGTTGATAATTTCATAACGCTTATAGGTCTGCTTTCCGCTATCCACGGAGCGTGTGAGAGAATCCAGATAGGCATCATTGCACATTAATTGCATATAAGTATCCTGAACCTGACGATGGAATTGTTCCCCTTCTCCGTTCAATCTTGACAGAAGATAACTGAAACTCTCAAAGAAAGCCATGTTTATCGGCCGTTTCTTGCCGGGTAACGAAGGCAGCCTGAAGCCGCCTGACGGAAGCAGTTGTATGGCAAGCTCCATGGCACGTGTAAACCGGCTATCCAGTTCTTTAAACAAACCGTTTTCCGGCTCCAGCTGATTGAGAAAACGCATCGTTTTCCCCAAAAAATCCTCTACATTGCTTCGGTAATCCAGAGGCTCATGGGTGTCCGGGTCTATGGTGATATGCTGCTGCCACAAATAAAAAGCCGTAAAACGGAGTACCAGATACCTGTCTTTCATATGGTTGTCTGGAATGGACCTTCTGTAGCTTCAACGAATACCTCTTTCTTGGCCAGCCGGTTGATCAGTTTCGTGGCATTGCCCTGATAGAGCGCATTGCGCATCTCTTGATTGTTAAGCCGCGTCCCGCCACGGTTCACCCGGTCAAACAAGTCAAAGGTAACCCGGTCACTGGTAGGTGCCTTAATCACATGCAAGGTAAGCGAACAGTCCTCTATTTTATTCTGCTCCAACGGAGTCAAATCTGCGAATCGGGAACCGTTCTTGTCCTTTAGGATAGTGAGTTTGTCCAAGGCAAATTCATTGTTGATAAAACTGAACAAGGTGCTCAGACGCTGCTTGCCGTCTACAATAAGATACACTCCCTTCTCATCTTCCTTCACATAAATCAGAGGTAGAGGAATACCCATCAGTATGGATTCTATCAGCTCGCTTTTCTGTTTGGTCTTCCATACCAGTCCCCGTTGAAAATCAGGGGTCAGATTCAGCATCGGAGGAGTTTTTTCCCATTTCCGCTTCAGTTGGAACACGGAAGCCGATTCGCGGGCTATATTTAGCACTGCGTCCGGATATACGGTATTCGGCTCGTATGTCTGCTGGTTGGAAGCCGTCCGTATGGTATATTCTCCTTCAAAGTCCATTTACTCTCCTTTTTTCTTCAACAGATGCAATATACGACGTTTTTTTTGATACATGACTTGAAAATCAATTGCCTTTTATGGAATTGTCTTATTGATTTTATAGAAAATAGTAGGAGTAATGT
>ENA-OQIM01000143-OQIM01000143.1-human-gut-metagenome-genome-assembly--contig:-NODE-143-length-24058-cov-2.683381_pt1 | contig 24058 bp, 28 predicted proteins | sample MGYA00242579_ERZ504744 | MGnify/ENA primary metagenome ERZ504744 (study PRJEB26092, sample SAMD00036441) | human gut metagenome | host: Homo sapiens | study: EMG produced TPA metagenomics assembly of...
TCCTTTCTTTTTTTGAAGGAAGGCGAAAATGACTAAAACAAAAAGAAAAACCGTAAAGATAGTAAGGGAAAAGTATTAAGAACTGGTGAATCAGAAAGATCTAATGGGACATATATGTATCGGTATGTTCCCAAAATAAGAGGCCGTTCTGTAAACTCTCCTGAAAAAAAAGGATAACAGAATAACTATTTATGCAAAAACCCTCCCTGAGTTACGTCAGAAAGAACTGCAAATAACACAAGATATTATTGAAGAAATCGACACCGTGAATGGCAATAAGACCGTTGCGTCTATGACAAAACTCTATATTGATTTAAAAAAGAATTTGCATTTCACAACCAGAGAGTCTTATCTATCTGTTTACCGATGTCATATTAAAGATTCATGGTTTGGCGAAATGTATATTAAAGATGTAACAAAACAGATGTTATTTTATTTTATAATGAAATAACGGAAGATTTGACAAATTCTTTTTTAGAAAATGTTCATAGAATTATACATGGTTGCTTTGATTTAGCTCTTGAAAATCATTGGATAAGATTTAATCCAACACAAAATGTTATGAGGCTTTACCCTGCAAATGTGCCTGAAAGACAGCCATATACCAAAGAACAAGAAAATTTGTTACTTAATTTTGTAAAAAATGATGGAACTTATTACATATATTATCCACTGATTATATGTTTTTTGGAAACAATGCTAAGAGCAAGTGAAATGTTTGGATTAACGTGGAGTAATATTGATTTTATAAATAATACTATTACAGTTGATCATCAGGTATTATATACACGCTATGAAGGGAAATACCAATTTATTGCATCAAAAGTAAAAACTAAAGCTGGAAATCGAGTCATACCATTAACGCAACGTGCAAAAAAAGCTTTTCTTTACCAGCGTAAACAACAAATATCATTAAATAGACAACCTACTATTCAGGTTGGTTCCTATTCTGATTTTGTTTTTACTACAAGATCAGGCCGACCATACACCGTTCCAAACGTTGACAAATACTTTTCTCGTCTTATTAAGGCATATAATAGAAAAGAAGCAGCATTAGCCAAAAAAGAAAGGACGAGATCCTATATCATTGCCACATCTAACTTGTCACGTGCTAAGACATACTGGATGTTCAAATTTTTGCAAATTATTTTATAAAGAACGACTTGATATTAAAATTCTTCAAAAATGGATGGGACACGCTTCTATAGAAATCACAATGGAAATATACAACCATGCAACGGAAGCTGATCAAGAAGATGCACTAAAAGCAATTGAACAAGCTAGGCAAAAATTATGTTTATAAATAAGTATAGTTGAATTTACTCCATTTTTACACCAAAAGATGAAAATATGTGCCAAGTTATGCCAAATTACGCTTATATGCTCCATAACTTATTGACCTTTTATAAAATCTTTTTTATTAATTTCTACATACTCTAATAACTAAAAAATTGATAAAAATATCTCTAAATAAAAAATTTTTTCATTTACTATCTTTCTGTTGACTAATACCCCACCAAGGTATATAATATCGCATAGAAAGGAGGTTTTTATGGAAAATCATATAGAACATTGTTGTTCTTATAAGTCAAAAGAACGCCCTGATAAAGAGTATAAGGATTTAATAAATAGATTGAGCCGTATTGAAGGACAAGTTCGCGGAATAAAAAAGATGGTAGAGAATGATACTTATTGTACCGATATTTTAGTTCAGGTATCTGCTGTCAATGCAGCTTTAAATAGTTTCAATAAAGTCCTTCTTGCCAATCATATCAGAACTTGTGTAGCAGAAGATATCCGAGAAGGAAAGGATGAGACGATTGATGAATTAGTAAAAGTTTTACAAAAACTAATGAAATAACAATTTGACAAGCAAAATGAAAGGAAGGGAAACCATGGAACAATATCAAGTGACTGGCATGAGCTGTGCTGCTTGCAGTGCACGCGTGGAGAAAGCGGTTTCCAGTGTAGAAGGAGTCACATCCTGCTCTGTAAGTCTGCTGACAAACTCAATGGGTGTCGAAGGAACCGCAGATTCATCTGTGATCATCAAAGCTGTGGAAGATAGCCGGATATGGAGCAAAGAAGAAGGGCGCGCAAACGCAGAGTAATTCTGCAGATGCAGATTTATTAAAAGATAGAGAAACTCCTGTCTTGAAGAAACGACTGATCACATCGTTATGTTTTTTGATTCCTTTGATGTATCTGTCAATGGGACATATGATGTGGAACTGGCCGATTCCTAAGATTTTAGATGGAAACCATGTAGCAATGGGTCTGATCCAGTTGTTATTTACAACAATCATCATGGTGATCAACCAGAAATTCTTTATTAGTGGATTTAAGAGCTTATTCCATAAAGCACCGAATATGGATACTCTGGTTGCTTTAGGATCGGCAGCTTCTTATGGATACAGTGTTTATATCCTATTTGCAATGACAGATGCTCAGATGCATCAAAACATGGATGCGGTTATGAAATACATGCATGAATTCTACTTTGAATCTGCCGCTATGATCCTGACATTGATCACAGTTGGTAAGATGCTAGAAGCAAGATCCAAAGGAAAAACGACAGATGCTTTAAAGAGTCTTATGAAATTAGCACCAAAGACGGCAATTGTGATCCGTAATGAACAGGAAATAGAAGTTGGGATCGAACAGGTACATCAAGGAGATATCTTCGTTGTAAAACCTGGAGAAAATATACCGGTAGATGGTATCATTATTGAAGGGAACAGTGCTTTAAATGAATCTGCTTTAACAGGAGAAAGTATCCCTGTGGATAAGAAAGAAGGCGATGCTGTATCTGCTGCAACATTAAATACATCTGGTTATCTAAAATGTGAAGCTACAAGAGTTGGCGAAGACACAACTCTTTCTCAGATCATTCAGATGGTCAGTGATGCGGCAGCAACCAAAGCACCGATTGCAAAAGTTGCAGATAAAGTATCAGGGATTTTTGTCCCAACTGTTATTTGTATTGCAATTGCAACAATGATCATCTGGCTGCTTGTCGGACAAAGTTTTGGATTTGCACTTGCCAGAGGCATTTCTGTATTAGTTATCAGCTGCCCTTGTGCTTTAGGACTTGCAACACCTGTAGCGATCATGGTTGGAAATGGAATGGGCGCAAAGCATGGAATCATGTTTAAGACAGCCGTATCCTTAGAAGAGACAGGAAAAACACAGATCATAGCTTTAGATAAAACAGGAACGATCACAAGTGGAAAACCACAGGTTACAGATATGGTACCGGTAGAAGGTATCAGCGAAGAAGAATTACTTTCCATTGCATATGCATTAGAAAGAAGAGTGAACATCCGCTTGCTCATGCAATTTTACAAAAAGCAGAAGAGGCGCAGATTCATGACAATCTTGAAATTAAAAACTTTTTGGCGGTTGCGGGAAATGGGCTTTCTGGAAAGATTGATAAAGAGACGGTCTATGGTGGAAACCAGAGATTTATTGAGAAATATGCAAAAATTCCATTATCTATGATCAAAAAATCAGAAGAACTTGCTAATCAGGGAAAAACACCATTATTCTTTGCGTGTGATGAACAGCTGATTGGTATCATTGCTGTTGCGGACGTTATCAAAGAAGACAGCCCTCAGGCAGTCAAAGAACTTCAGAACATGGGAATCCGTGTGGTTATGCTAACAGGAGATAATGAACGTACCGCAAAAGCAATCGGTAAACAAGCTGGTGTTGATCATGTGATCGCAGGTGTTCTTCCAGAAGGAAAAGAAAGTGTCGTTCGTGACTTGAAAGAAAAAGGAAAAGTTGCAATGGTTGGTGACGGAATCAATGATGCACCAGCACTTACAAGAGCTGATATGGGAATTGCAATCGGCGCAGGTACAGATATCGCAATTGATGCTGCGGACGTTGTTTTAATGAAAAGCCGTTTAAGTGATGTACCTGCAGCAATCCGTTTGAGTCGTGCAACATTGAAGAACATTCATGAAAATTTATTTTGGGCATTTATTTATAACATCATCGGAATTCCATTGGCTGCGGGAGCCTGGTATATGTTACTTGGGTGGAAACTAAATCCAATGTTTGGAGCTGCAGCAATGAGTTTATCAAGTTTCTGTGTTGTTACCAATGCATTACGATTAAATCTCTTTAAAATGCATGATGCTAGCAAAGACCAGAAGATCAAAAATAGTGTAGTACTTGAAGAAATTCAGGTTCAAAATATAACAAAACAGGAGGAAAAAACAATGAAGAAAACAATGAAGATCGAAGGAATGATGTGTGGACACTGCGAGGCTGCTGTGAAGAAAGCCTTAGAATCTTTAGAGGGTGTAGAAGAGGCAATTGTAAGTCATGAAGAAGGAACAGCAGTTGTTTCTATGACAAATGAAGTGTCAGATGATGTCTTAACACAGACAGTAGAAGATAAAGATTACAAAGTGACAGAAATTGAGTAAAAACAAAGATTGTTATAATATTTTGACATAATTCAAGAAAATATAACAACAAAAATCAATATTGTTATATAAAATAATGATAAATTTGCAAGATAGATGTAGATTTATCATTATTTTTTTTTTATATAAATCGCTATCTTGTTGAGAAAAATTATCAAAAGTGTGGTACAATATGACTGGTTAGAATCATCTATCAATTACAACAATAAAGATAGATAAAGGATATAAAAAATGACACTAAAAGAATTACAAATCGGTAAGAGTGCAGTGATCAAAAGCGTTGGCAGTCATGGTGCATTAAGACAACATTTTCTTGATATGGGAATGATCCCTGGTGTTGAAATCACAGTAGTAAAGCTTGCACCAATGGGTGACCCTATGGAAGTACAGATTCATGGGTATGAACTGACTCTTCGATTAGAAGAAGCCGATCAGATTGAAATTGATCCAATTGTAGAAAGAAGCAGAAGTCATAAGGGTGCGGAATATATGAGAACTTTTGAGCATCCGGGATTAGGGGAAGAAGGTAAATATCATTCCAAAGAAGATGAACATCCACTTCCAGAGGGAACACAATTGACTTATGCATTAGTCGGTAATCAAAACTGTGGAAAAACAACATTATTTAATCAGTTGACTGGTGCCAATCAGCATGTTGGAAATTTTCCAGGTGTAACAGTCGATCGAAAAGATGGTGCGATCAAAGGACATCCTGAAACAAATGTAACGGACCTTCCAGGAATTTATTCGATGTCACCTTATAGTAGTGAGGAGATTGTTTCCAGAAACTTCGTACTAGAAGACAAACCAAAGGCGATCATTAATATTTTAGACGCGACAAATATCGAACGAAATCTTTACCTTACTATGCAGTTATTAGAGATGGACATTCCAATGGTGGTTGCCTTAAATATGATGGATGAAGTTGTTGGGAATCAAGGATCGATCAATGTCAATGAAATGGAATCATTGCTAGGTGTTCCAGTTGTTCCGATTTCAGCGGCAAAGAATGAAGGAGTCGATGAAGTTGTAAAACATGCACTTCACATTGCAAAATATCAGGAAAAACCATTGCGGCAGGATTTTTGTGATAAAGAAGATCATAATGGAGCAGTGCATCGTTGTATTCATGCAGTAATACATTTGATTGAAGATCACGCAGAAAAGGCACAGATACCGGTTCGTTTTGCAGCGACAAAAGCTATTGAAGGAGATCATTTGATCTTAGAACAATTAAAGCTTGATCAAAATGAAATGGAAATGCTAGAGCATATTGTCAAGCAGATGGAAACAGAACGTAAGTTAGATCGAAGTGCAGCAATCGCAGACATGAGATTTGATTTTATTGAGAGTTTATGTGAACAGACCGTTGTTAAACCAAAAGAAAGTAAAGAACGGATTCGAAGTGAAAAGATCGATCGAGTTCTAACAGGAAAGTATACAGCAATTCCTTGTTTTGTAGGAATCATGGTTTTGGTATTCTATCTTACATTTAATGTGATCGGGGCCTGGCTTCAAGGAATCTTGCAATTAGGAATTGATAAAATCTCAGTACTTACAGATCAGGCATTAACTGCGGCTCACGTGAATCATGTGATCCATAGTCTGGTGATTGAAGGAATCTTTACTGGTGTAGGAAGTGTATTAAGCTTTTTACCGATCATTGTAACCTTATTTTTCTTCTTATCATTAATGGAGGACAGTGGATACATAGCAAGAGTGGCATTTGTTATGGATAAAGTGCTTCGAAAGATTGGATTGTCTGGACGAAGTATCGTTCCGATGCTGATCGGGTTTGGATGTACAGTTCCTGCGGTTATGGCAACAAGGACTTTAACGAGTGAGCGAGATCGTAAGATGACAATTCTTTTAACACCATTTATGAGCTGTACAGCCAAGCTGCCAATTTATTCTTTTTTCGTGAATGCCTTTTTCCAAAACGTGGTGGTCTTATTATGGCAGGATTATATTTATCAGGAATCATGATAGGTATTTTGATTGCATTTTTATATAAGGGAACGTTATTTAAAGGAGAACCAGTGCCATTTGTTATGGAGTTACCAAATTACAGACTTCCAGGAGTAAAGAATGTAGCACAATTATTATGGGAGAAAGCAAAAGATTTCTTACAGAAAGCATTTTCTGTGATTTTGGTCGCCACGATCGTTGTATGGTTTTTACAGAGATTTGATCTGCAGTTAAATATGGTAGAAGATTCTGCACATAGCATTTTAGCAATGGTAGCTGGTGTGTTAGTACCAGTTTTTTCACCATTAGGATTGGGAGATTGGAGAATCGTGACATCATTGATCAGTGGATTTATGGCAAAAGAAAGTGTAGTTTCAACATTAGGAGTTTTATTCAATGGAAACATCACAGCGGCGATCACACCATTAGCCGCAAGTTCTTTATTAGTATTTAGTTTGCTTTATTCTCCATGCGTTGCGGCCATCGCATCTGTAAAACGTGAACTAGGAACAAGATGGGCGGTTGGTCTGGCATTATGGCAATGTATGATTGCATGGATTGCAGCATTAATCGTAAGATTCATTGGATTAGTAATTTGAATTACATAAAATAAAAATATCGAGAGAGGCCAGTAAAATACTGGCTTCTCTGTCTTTTATCAGTAATCTATAATTTAAATCGGTATTTTGCGTATAGATTGATTCTTAAGCATATGGTACTTTCAAGGTCTGTTCTTTCCATATTTTATATCATTATTGTCAAATGTAAAAAAATAAAAGGAACATTGAAAATCTTATTCCAATTCCATGTTCCTTTATCATTCAGATGTTATTTAGAAACTTAAATGCTTCTTTTTCTTTAACAGATTCGCACCTGTGATGATCAGCATGATTCCAGATGCAAGTCCAATACAAATGGATAAGATTCCAAGCACGATGTTTCCAGCACCGGTACGTTTCATTGTTAAGTAGATTTTCTCCATGTCCATGATGTGACCTCCGTTTGAGAATTATAATTTGTAATGTCTATGATTTACTATATCATTAAAATTCATACTTCGTCAAATAACAACTTATAAAAGCAGATTTCTTACCATTGCACCATCAAATGTTACACTATTCATATGGTGGACTTCAATCTGATATAATGCATTGGCTGCAATATGTTCTGCGGCTTGTTCCAGATCTCTGATTCCTGTGGTTTCAGAATACATCTCAATGACAGCATCTAAGGCTCATCTGTCATAATACATTCATTATCTTTTAATCCCATACGTTTTAATACCTTAGGGAGTGCAAATCTTTGGAAGATCGCTTTCTTCTCTTCCGGTGTGTAATCAGGGATGTCAATGACTGCAAAACGTGACATCAATGGTGCACTGATCTGGTCTTTTTCATTTGCAGTGGCAATTGGATATACTCCAACTGTTGGGATCATACATTCCATATAATTATCGGTAAATCCGAGATTATCAAGCAATGTTAGTAAAACATCTGCAGGATTTCCATTTCCCTTTCCTGAATTGGCTTTATCAAGCTCGTTAATGATAAATACAAGATTTGATTCTCCTGCCATAGAAAATGCATCCATGATGATCCCTGGTTTTGCATTTGCATAAATACGGGAACTTCCCGTTAACTGCTCTGGATCGTTAATGGAGCTCATATCAAGAGTTGTCCATGGAAGTTTTAAGATTCTTGCAACCGCATAAGCAATCTGAGATTTTCCTGTTCCAGCAGGTCCAACTAATAATAATCCATAAGCAGGCAGCGTGTGTGTACGATTGATCTGAATGATCGTTTCAATGATTCTTTGTTTCACACGTTCCATACCATAAAGTTCTTCATCAAGAATCCGTCTTGCTTCTTCAGGATCGATCGCTTTAAAATAATTACTCTTCCATTGGATGTTCATCATGATGGATAATGCACGCTGGGCATGACGTCTCTCTTCTTGTGAAACTTCATGAGATTTTGCAACAGCAAGATTTCTTCTTGCCCATAGACGAATATTATCAGGCAGCGTACTTCCGGCACATGTCATAAAATCTGTGATACTCTGGATGCTGGTAAGTTTCATATCATCACCCATCTCATCAAGATTCTCATCAGTGATCCGTTCATCTGGTGCATCACTTTGGAATAAACGTTCGATCATAAACTGAAGGAAACCATCTTCTGCAGATAATTTGGTGCCACCGCCAAGAGCAATTTCTCTGATTTTGTATACACAATAACCTTCTACTGTATTCTCCCCAGATAAGCGGACATGAATATGATTCTCTCCAAGCCATCTGACTAGGCTTACAAAACGGGAATCTAATTTTAAGATATCAGATATTACTGTCCCATCTTCTCCCTCAAATTCAAAGGCTGTCTGCTTATCTTGATTAGAAAATACACCACAGGAATGATGCTCCCACTGCTTCTTCTTGTTTGATAAAATCAAGATAGGGCATTCTATCGTAGCATGATCTACATTCGAAGCAAATGTTGTATAAGTACAGACTACTTCTTCTTTTATTTCTGATGTATCGTTACTAAAATCAAATACTGGCATAATTAAATACTCCTGTTTTCTTTTGTTTAGCATATTTATATTTCATTATATCAGTTTTTCCTGATTTTTAAAAGTTTTAAACTCTTTATAAAATAGAAAAAGGGATAAATGCTTCTGGATGTTCTTTATGTTTTCCAATATATTTTCCATCCAAACCATATCATACCAACGTCCGAATTTATAGCCGCTTTTATAAAATTTTCCAACCATATGATAACCAAGATGTTCATGATACTGAACACTGTTTTTTGTAACATATTCATCTTCGATTTCCGGATCTGTAATGCACGCATCCAAATTGATCACATGTTGTTTTCGAAGGATTTCTTCTAATGCCTCATATAATTTTTTCCCGATTCCCTGTCGTTTTACATCCTTATCTACATAAATGGTTGTTTCTACGGACCAGTCATATGCAGCACGGTTTTTAAAAGATGATGCATATGCATATCCGACAATCTTTCCATGCCCATCAACAGCCGCCAGATAAGGATAGCGTTTTAATGTCTGTTTAATCCTTTGACGGAATTCTGTTATCGAAGGTGTTTCATATTCAAATGTGATTGCTGTATGTTCTACATAATAGCGGTAAATTTCCAGTAATTCTTCTGCATCCTGTGGGGTTGCCAATCTGACTTCCATTTTGTCATTCCTTTCAGTTTAATGAAATAGTGGTGCTTTTTCATTTAATTTTGCATTTGAATGTGTTCCCCAGTGATCACTTCATAGCAAATCAGATTTTTTGTGTTTAAATCTTCTTTTGTCATATCAACAGCACTGATCTGGTGATTATCATAGGTTGTATAATAGTAGATTCCTTTTTGCGTATTACAACAAGAAGTATATAAGGTAATCTCATATTTTCCATTGACATCGCAGCATCCTCTTTGCTGATCGACAGATCCAAGAATATGGAAAAACTGATTGACACTTTCATTTTCAGAATCTCCAGAGACAGAATGCAATTTGGTAAATGCTACTTTAGCAAAACGTGAGGAAGAAGAAAGATCTCCAGGAAGACCAATCGCACCCATTCCACGACTGTATTGATCTAAATCGATATCTTTTGCAAATAGATTTTCTGGTTGTTTTGGAGAAAGATTCATATATTGATTTAATAAGAACATCTGAATGTTAAATGGAGGATTATTTGTTAATACCCCAACATTATTTTCATAGATATGCATCCCATCTTCCATTGCCTCGACTGTGATCGCACCAGATTGATCTGCAATGATCCAGTGAAGCTGCGCTAATGGAAATTGTTCACTGTAAGGGGTATTGGTAAGATTCATATGAATCAATGCTGTCTTCGCTTCCTCAAGATTTGCACAAGTTCCAAGAATCCAAGGGATAAATTCAAACTGTGCGATATTGTCTTTCCCTTCTTCTATATCATAATATGCTGCATTTCCAACAAAATTAAGCCCAGCCATTGCCAGTCCACATTCATTGAATGCATCATAATACAAAGGGTCATTGTCGACTACATGAGCCATTCCGATCATAGCATAATGACTTTCTATGGCATCGATATGTCTAAAATGAAATGGATAATTTCTTGGAGTGATCACAACCTCATCTCCATAAGAGAATTCATAATCTAAAGTTCTTCCAAAATAAAAATCTTTTGTCTTGTAAGTTGCAGCTGTACACATTGCTCTTTTACTCCTCCTTCTATTAATTAATTTCAATGATTTTCAGTAATAATTATATCCTGTTTCTAATGTATCATTCAAAGATGTTATGCCTGATCTGTCATAATGGAATTATTTTCAAAAAGATTTCGAATGCTAGTCGTTATCTTTCGGAATAACTGGTCAAATCCATAAGCATAAAGAGAGCCAAAGACATTGGCAGCGATTCTTAAGATGATGGCATTCTTTAGGCCAAAAAGATTCTCTGCAATATAAAGAGCCCCAAAGGTGTTGAAAACGGTTTGCCAGGCATATCCAGCAGAATAACCAACTCCTATCCCGCCGATCAGACCGATCCATTGAAAGATATGATTAGGAAGGATCGCATGTAAAATAAGAAAGATCATACATCCAAGAATATTAAATGGTCCTCTTCTTTGTACACGGTATTTCATATCTTTTGAAAATGGCAACAGGACAGACATTGCAGCAATCCCGATCCACATAACTCTTGGCATATGAACCAATTCTCCGATTAACATTGCAGTAGAAATTCCAAGAGATAATCTTAAATACCAGCTGCTTCTTGCAGAAAACAGATGAAATTCCTTAAATAAATGATAAAATCCTCTATGAAATGTTCGATTTCTATGATTCTTGTAAAATACAAGGGAACAGATCACAGCACCTGCAAATAATCCGCAACATCTTAACACATAGTTATGCCCTGTAACATCATATCCATAGAATAACAAATATCCTAAGATAAATGTGGATTGATTGGACATGATAACGTTATGGCAGCTTAAGATCATGATCGCCATAATACAAAGAAAATGAATAAAAAAGCAGGAACAGTATTTACAGTATTAGCAAGTCTTGGTCCAACCGCAAGGATTGCAAAAATCATAAAGATAACGCCAATGCTGTGTTTTGTATCGATTCCGAAGTCAACCTGTCGTAAGATCATTAAAACCAGTAAGACTAGCACGCCGACAACACTGTTTTGTGACCCAAAGATCATACTGTAAAGAGTTACTAATGCAAAACAAAATGCAACAACTAAATATACTTTAAAATTATAGATAAGGATACGTTTATGTTTCTCTTTTGAATCTTTGCACCTTTGATCCATTGTTTGGAACCGATGGAACTTAATTGTAACTGTTGATAAAAATCCAATGTTAATACCTCCTGTAATAAGAATCTGTTTCTGAGTAGCAATGAACAATTTTACTCACTTCTAGGCTGTTCGTCAATACGTTATTTGACGTTTTTTCTTATTTTTGATATGATTTATTTATGAAAGCGACAGACAAAGAAGGAGAATTTATCCTCATGGCAATAAATTTTAATCAGATGTTAAGTTTCAGCAGATAAAAAATACATTCAAACGGTTTGATCAAGATCATCCAAAATTCAAGAATTTCATGAATGCTGTATGGAGAGAGCAGGCACTTAAACAGGATGCTGTGATCGAGATTTCTATTACATCTCCAGAAGGGAAAAATTATTGTTCGAATATCAAACTGAATGCAGCAGATATCGAGATGTTTGAACAGTTGAAATCCATGAAACCAGAATAATTTCAAATTTTAATGTCAAATTAATGTCACGGAATCCCGAAAAGCAAAAATTTAATGTCACAATCCAAAAAGAAGGCTAGTCAAATTTCACGACTAACCTTCTTGATTTTTACTGTAATTCTTCCTCAGACACCAGATTTTTCATGCTTCTAAGCCTATACAAAGGGTTGAAGTATTATGTAATACGGCAGATGTTGTTGGCTGGATAAAGCCTAACACCCCGGCTCCAATAAGCCCTGCGTTAAATCCAACAATAAAGCGGTAATTATTATGAATTCGGCGCATTAAGTGGTTACTGATATGTTTGAGAGTTACCAGACCATGTAAATGGTCTCCTTCAATCGTTACATCTGCGATTTCTCTTGCAATCTGAGCTCCATCACTGATCGCGATTCCAACATTAGATGCAGATAATGCTGGAGAATCATTGATTCCATCTCCGATCATAATAACTTTTCTTCCTTCGGCTTTTTCTTTCTCAACGAAAGCAGCTTTATCCTCTGGAAGTACCTCAGCATGATATTCATCCACACCAACTTTGGCTGCAATAACCTTTGCAGTACGATCACTGTCTCCAGTCATCATAACGACTTCTTGATTCCAGCAGCTTTTAATGCTTTGATCACATCTTTGGCTTCTTCACGTAATGGGTCTTCAATACAGATTACACCTGCAAGTTTTCCTTCGATCGCCATATATAAATGCGAACATTCTTCAGGCAGTTTCTCAAATAACTCTTCTTTGCCTTCAGGAATTGTACACTGCTCATCTTCGAATACAAAATGATAACTTCCAATGACAACTTTTTTATTCTCGATCATGGAAGAAATTCCATGAGCCACGATATACTCAACCTCAGAATGTAATTCTTCATGTACAAGATTTCTGTCAACAGCTGCCTGAACTACAGCTTTTGCCATAGAATGAGGGAAATGTTCCTCTAACATGCGGCAATTCTTAATAATTCCTTGCATTTCATTCCGTTAAATGAAACAATATCAAGAACAGTAGGTTCCGCTTTTGTTAAAGTTCCTGTTTTATCAAAGACGATCGTTTCGGCTTCTGCCATTGCTTCTAAGTATTTACCACCTTTGACAACGATCTGATGGTCATTTGCTTCCTTGATCGCAGATAAAACAGAGATTGGCATTGCAAGTTTTAATGCACATGAGAAATCAACCATCAGTACAGATAAAGCTTTTGTTACATTTCTTGTAAACAAATATGTGAGAGCAGTTCCAGCCAATGTATAAGGAACTAGACGATCTGCAAGATGTTCTGCTTTACTTTCTAAAGAAGATTTTAATTTTTCAGATTCTTCGATCATCGTAACAATCTTATCAAATTTGCTTGATCCATTTACTTCTTTTACGCAAACTTTTAAGTCACCCTCTTCAACGACAGTTCCTGCATATACGTATCCGTCAGGAATCTTGCGAACAGGTGTTGATTCTCCAGTTAATGATGCCTGATTGACCATTGCTTCACCATCAACAACAACTCCATCAAATGGGATCATATTTCCCATCTGTATGTGAACGATATCGTTAGCATCAATTTCGTTGGATGGAACTAAAATCTCATGATCTTCTTCGACTTTCCATACCTTATCAATATTCAAGGACATGCTTTTTGCAAGATCATCGACGGATTTCTTATGTGTCCATTCTTCGAGAATTTCTCCGATTCCGAGTAAAAACATGATAGAGGATGCGGTATTGATATCTCTTCGAATGATCGATACTCCGATTGCCGTACCATCAAGTACTGGAACTTCAATCTTACCCTGAGCAAGTGTATGAATTCCTTCATATATATATTTCACAGATTTGATCACTGTGATCCCTGCTCTTAATGGATATGGAAATAATAATTTGTTTCCATAATGGAATAAGACTTTACTTATAAGTTTCTCCTGATATGTCTGGTTTAATTGTCTGCTCTGACTTCTTGATAATTATCAGGGACTGTGATGATTCCATGATAAAATTCCTTTAAAGCAGTAAGAATTTCACTGCGGCTGGCATCATAACAGATCACGATGTCATTTGTGCGGTCATAGATTTTTACAGATGTTACAAAATCTTTTGTTATAAGATAATATTGAAGTTCATCTGCCTGATCAGCACTCATTGTCTTCTGGCAGTTATGAATACGAATTCTGCCTCGAATCTCATGTTTGATCGTAAATTTCATACAAACTCCTTTTTGTTTGAAAACACCTGCAGGAAAACTGCAGGTGCCTTAATCTTAATGTTTTATTCTATTCTGCAACTTCTTTGAAAGTATCTTCGGAAACTTCTTCTGTTTCTTCCGCCTCATCAGTTTCAGCATAAGCTTCCCATTCCTCTGCTTCTGCTGCTCTTTCTTCATTGATCTGCTGAGCTTCAGCATAGATATCTTCAGCATTCTCCTGTACAGTTGCAACTGTATCCATTACACATTCTTTTGCACGAAGAACAGCTGCTGTACAATTTGTATACAATTTCTTTGCATCCTTACTTGATAATGCTTTGATACCTGCTGTTCCAAATAAAACGCCTGCTGCAAAAAAATCCTGTTTTTTTTACTCTTTACTACTGATAAAACTTTTGTTAAATCCATGGTTTTTTCCTCCTGTATGATATAAATATGTATTTATTTCTCGTATACTTAAGAGCTATATGACTTTATATGCTCTCTAAGTAACTTTGTCCATTATAAAACATCCTATGGCGATTACTCAAGACTAATCGCAGTGCCTTATTGATAATATTTCTCAATAAGCGCTACTCTCCTTCTGTAGTGTCAGAGCTGTTAAATATGTTCCCAGAATCACCTTTTGAACGGTTATAGTCGTATTTGGAAGGATATCCACATGTCTCAGCAGCATCTGCACTTCCATAATTCTTAGCAAAATCCTGACGTTTTCCTTTATTAAACATAAAGTATTTTAATGCTTCCTGATTTGCTTTGAAATTTACAAAGAAAACATATCCACATGGAGGATAGCTTCCAGCAACAGCTGTTTTGTATGTATTCTCGATCGGTACACGAAGCTGATCAATCTCTGTTGTTCCCATTTTTGCAACAGATAGGATCAGTTTCTTAATATAAGTTGCATCCATATCCGTAGATACATCACCAAGTGCATCAATCGCAATATCCACAAGATCTAAAGGATTTTGCTGTAACATCTTCTGGAAAGTTGCTTGCATAACAGCACGCTGTCTTCCTGTTCGTCCAAACTCTTCAACACCATACTTTTTAGAGAACACATGACGAACTCTTGCATACCCTAATGCCTGATTACCATTTAAAGTCTGTTTACCGACTTTTACATTTCGATATTTTTTCTTTGAAATATAATTTGTTGTATTTAAGTATTCTGCTTCTCTTTGTTCAAGAGTCATTTCAATTCCGCCGATCCTGTTAATTACCTTTTCAAATGCGGCAAGATCTACAACACAGAATTTGTCGATCTTAATATTAAAATTTTGAGCCAGTGTCTGATATAAAAGTGCTTCCCCGCCAAATGCATAAGCGGCATTTAGTTTATTACGTCCATGACCTGGTATTTCTACATACATATCTCTTAAAAAAGAAGTTAATTTCAATTCTTTTGTTTTAAAGTTGATCGTTGCAACCATCATACTGTCAGATCGACCATGATCACCTTTTTCGGAGCCTTGAGCCCCATTATCAGAACCAACTAATAAAATATTGACAACATCTTTATCGAAGGTCAGATCTTCCTCATTCTTAATCTTCACTTTATCCATAGATTGTTTTTTTGGCGTCACTGCGGCTTCCAGTCGCGCATCATAATACCCAAGCATACCACCAACGCCAATTGCAATGATCAGAAAAAAACTGATTATGACTGTAAATTTTTTTGTAAACATTCTAAAGTTCCCTCCTTATTTTCCTGTCCGTATTTTACCACATATTCTTTTGATATCAAACCGTTAATCTTTGTTTTTTTCATTTCCTAAGAAAATCTTCAGAATTTTATCCATATCATTTTGATATGGATATGATGTAAAAAATGTATTTTACACTTGTTTTTATTCATGATAAGATAAAAACATATTAAGTCAGGTAACTAGTTTACACTTTTTATATATTGTTCTGAGAAATCTCCAGAGATAAGCAACGGGTGCTGTTCTTTGGAGATTTTTTAATATCATAGGAATTTCCGATGGAATCCCCTAATTTAAGAATCTTAAGAATGCCTTAGCTGCGATACTTTGTGGATATTCTGTATCATAGATCAAGATGATATTACGCTGAGGGAACGTTTCTTTTACCTCAATCTCAAAGACTTCTCCAGATTCCAGATCATCTTTAGCAAATTCTGGTGGGATAAAACCAATTCCAAGATTATGTCTTACAGCTGGAAGGATCATATCTGTAGTTGCAAGTTCCATATCTGCCTCAAATTTTAATCCATTCTTTTCAAAATACTGATTTAAAAACTTTCTTGTGATAGCTTCTGGGGTCAGACTGATCCAAGGATATTGGGCAAGTTGCTTGATAGAAATTTTTTGACCTTTTAATTCCTCAAAACGTTTTCCACCAATTAAAATATCATGGTATTTTCTTAAAACTTTTTGCTGTAACGGTTTTTCTATTTGAAATGGTGCAGATACAACTGCAAAATCAACATTGCCTTCTTTTACGATATTGATGGATTTTCTTGTACTATTATTTAAAATCTTAAAATGCACATTCGGATATTGTTCATTAAAGGATTCCATTGCCTGAAATAAATAGCAATGCAGAGCGGTTTCTGTCGCACTTACATAGATTGTTCCATTTTCAAGGCTTAGCATATCACTTAAATTGCTCTCTGCTTTAAAAAACTGAGCACATCCGGCTGCGATGTATTCATAAAAAACTTCACCTTCTGGTGTTAACTTCATACCAACTTTGCTTCGTTCAAATAATCTGCAGTTTAAATTCTTTTCAAGATTATGGATCGTTCTTGTTACGGATGGCTGGCTTGTGTGTAAAACTGTAGCAGCTTTCGTAAGATTCCCATATTTTGCTACATAATAAAAAATCCGGTAATGTTCAAAATTTGTATTCATCGTTTTATTTCCTTTTCGCAAGCTGCCAGAATGCAACAGCACTCGCAGCAGCTACATTTAATGAATCTACTCCATGTGCCATCGGAATCTTTACTGTATAGTCACATGCATCAATCGTTTCCTGACATAAACCATCGCCTTCTGTTCCAAGGATGATCGCAAGTTTATCTTCTGACATCAAAGCTTCGTCATCAATACTTACAGATCGGTCAGTCAATGCCATCGCAACATTTTTATAACCAAGTTCTTTTAAACGATGCATTCCATCCGCTGGCCATGTATCATCCCCAAGAAATGTCCATGGTATCTGAAAAACAGTTCCCATACTAACGCGTACAGATCTTCGGTATAATGGATCGCTGCAGCCTTTACTAAGCAGTATGGCATCCATATTAAGTGCCGCAGCAGAACGAAAGATTGCTCCGACGTTGGTTGGATTCATAACATTTTCCAGAATAACGATTCGTTTTGCATGATCACAGATCGTTTCGAGCGCAGGTAATGGTTTTCGACGCATGGCACACAACATGCCTCTTGTGAGTCCAAAACCAGTTAGTTGTTTTAATACATCAAAAGATGCTGTATAGACAGGAATATGCTGATATTGCAATATAATATCTTTTGCCTGTGTTTTAATATGACGATCTTCAACCAAAAAAGAAATCGGTTCATATCCTTGTTCAAAGGCTGTCTGTATAACCTTTGGGCTTTCCGCAATAAAAATCCCAAGATCTGGTTCATAATAATGTAATAACTGCCCTTCTGACAATCTTGCATAAATATCTAGTTGTGGATCGTTTAGATCCGTGATCTGTATGACAGACATCTTATCTTACCTCCATGTCTTTGTTCTGAAATGTAGCTTTAAAATCCACATTATTATATCGTATTTCACAAACTAAATCTACAAAATATAAAGGATTTGTGATATAATAAATCTTCAAACACATTTCAATCAAAGGAGAAATTACTATGGATAACCAGAACATCCTGGCTGTTGTTGCCGGAGAAGAAATCACGCAGAAAGATTTAGATGCACTGATTGCTGCATTACCAAAAGAACAACAGGCATATGCAGGGAATGAACACTTTAGAAACCAGTGTTTAGAACAGATCATTACTGTTCATCTTTTCGCTAAATTAGGAGAAGAATTAAAATTAGAAGAAACAGAAGCTTTCGCTGACAATTTAGCTCATGCAAAGAGAGAGATTCTTGCACAGATGGCTCTCGGAGAGGCTATGAAAGATATTACTGTTTCTGAAGAAGAAGCAAAAGAATATTATAAAGCGAATGAAAATCAGTTTATGGCTGGAGAAACAGTTCATGCGAAGCATATTCTTGTAGATGATGAAGACAAATGTCAGGAAATCTTAGAAAAGATCATCGGTGAGGAAACTACATTTGAAGATGCGGCTAAGGAATTTTCAACATGCCCATCCAAAGAAAAAGGTGGAGACCTTGGTGCATTTGGACGAGGACAGATGGTGAAAGAATTTGAAGACGCTGCATTTGCTGCTGAAGTTGGACACGTTGTAGGTCCAGTAAAGACACAGTTTGGATATCATCTGATCAAAGTTGAAGATAAAAAAGACGCAGAAACTTCTGTATATGAAGATGTTGCTGATACGATCAAGAATATCATTCTTCAGCAGAAACGTAACGATGTTTACGGAAATAAGATCGCTGAATTAAAAGAAAAATATGTAGAAAAATAGAATTTTCTTACATAGTGTAAAGTATAAAAAGATGCCTTCCACAAAAACTTTATGGGAGGCATCTTTTTGAATGTTTAATTTTTATTACATGATCAATCTTCTAAATCTACTACGTTATTCTACACCGTAATGTGTTAATAAGGCTTTTTCTGCTTCTGCGCTCCATAATCCATTATGTCTGTCGCAAATATCAGCAAGTTCATTGAAAAAAGGATCATCTTTTGCAAGACTTCTAAGATCAGAAATTGCTGTCATTGGCATATTGATATGAAGATATGATAATTTCTTTCCACCTGGAATATTTGGAAGATTCATTGTTGTATCAACGATAGAATCAATTCCTCCAACATGAGTGATCATAACAGCTGGTTTGATTTCTTTTCTTGCAGCACGATCGATTGCTTCTTTCATGTCATCGATACTTCCACCAGTACTTCCAAGAATCTTCGTTGCATTGTAATGACAGTCATACAGATTCACATCTGCTGAAAATTCGGAGTCTGTTGGTCCTGCAAACAGGTTCATACATCCATCATAGCCTAAAATCTTGTTTCCAAGTTCTGCAACTAGTCTGGCTGGTACGTAAACAAAGACATCATCAAATCCTTTTCCATCGACAGATAGTGCTTTTAATCCATCGACTGGATCATCCATCTTTGCTGTGTTTACATAAATTAATTCAACACCTTTTTCCTTGGCTTCTTCTACAGAGATCACCTCATTCGCTCTTGCTAATTTGGCGTCATCAATGTCTGTAACGATCACTTTGGCTGGTTTATTCTCGATGGCAAGGGCGTAGCTTACAGCACCAAGTCCCATTGGTCCGCATCCACCAAGAATTGCGATACTTCCACCTGCTTTTGTTCCCATTACATGTTCATAACGGTCTTTAACGTGATAGTTTGTTTTATAACCACAAATGACACAGCACATTGGTTCTGCAACAGAAGATTCAAAGTAAGAATCTCCTTCATGAGTCCAAAGGCATCCAGCTTCGATAATATCATTTGGGAAAATACAGTAAGTTGCTGCTCCACCGCACTCTGTATAAGAGTATCCTGGAGATTCAGCCTGTCCAGGAATTGCTGGCTGCTGTGCGAACTTCTGTCCTGGTTTGAATTTATCCTGCCATTTTTTACCGACTTTCACAATATCTCCGGCAAATTCGTGTCCAATGATGATCGGGTGATCAGCAACATCCGCAGGAACTCGCTTATGATCTGCTCCTTGTTTTACCATTTTCCATGTAGACATACAGATGGAATCACTCATCACCTTAACAAGGATCTCATCGTCCTTGATCTCTGGAAGTTCAAATTCTTCCAGACGGATATCGTCTTTTGCATATAATCTTACACCTTTAACTTGCATATGCTACCTCCTAAAATATAAAATCCATACAGGTATATTTTAGCACAAGGAAATTATTTTTTAAACTCGTTTTCTTGATATTTATCTACAATATGATTAAACATTGTGCGAACAGCAGGCGCCATAAAATTCGGATTCATAGCTGCAAGTCCGATGATCCTGCTTGCAGGTGGTTTTGTTGGATAACTATCAACTTTATATGGAATATCTGTCATAACAAGTTTCGGCATCAGACAGATTCCAAATCCTTTCTCAACAAGTGCGATCGTTGATAAATCATCAACTACATGATAGTTCGATTGTACTTGCAGCGAATTCTCTTTTAAGAAATTCTGGATATCTGCATCGGTACTGTCTCGTTGTGTTACAAATTGATGATGTTTCATTTCTTCAATATCAATATAATTTGTACTTTTATTTGCTTTTGTACCACTCGGCAGAACACAGAGTAATTCGTCACGATATAATGGTTCAATCGGAATATCCTTTGCACTGGATACGGATAAAAATCCGAGATCTACAACTCCGTTCTTGATCCAGTATACAACATCATCGTAAGTTCCCTGAAAGACTTCAATGTCAATCTCTGTATACTTCTTCTTAAAAGAATGTAAGATCTCTGGTAGCCAGCTGGTACATACACTGGAGAATACTCCAATCTTTACTTTTCCTTGTTTTAATCCATTTAATTCAGCAATTTCCTGCTTTAAGCTTTCATCACAGTTCAATACAGCATTTACATATGGTAATAGCTGCTCTCCATAGTTTGTGAGACTGACTCCTGCTTTGCTTCTTGTCAATACTGAAAATCCTAATTCATTTTCCATCGATGAGATGGCATGACTGATCGCAGAGGGTGTTAATCCTAAGATATCCGCTGCTTTATGGAAACTCCCTACATCTGCGATTGTCTTAAAAACTTGGTATGTCAATAATGTCATTCCATAAAACTTCCTTACTTTATTATTTTATCTATCACATTTATATAACAGATTTTCCCAACGTCTGTCAACCTCTTTCTGGAATTCTTCAATTAAATGTTCATTTCCAGGTTTAAATAAATGTTTAAATCTTCCCTGTGCTCTTAAGAAATCTTCAATAGGAAGTTTTTTCTTTGGCTCGTAAGTTAAATTCCATTTTCCATGATCTACTTCAAACATTGGCCAGTAGCATGTTTCTACTGCAAGACGACAGATTTCCATAATATCTTCAGTATTGTATCTCCATCCTCTTGGACATGGTGTCATGATATTTAAGAAACTTGCCCCTTCTGTGTAAATCGCTTTTTCAGCCTTTTTATGAAGATCATTAAAGTTTAGTGTAAATGTACTCTGGCCTACATATGCTACATCATGATCTGCGATGATGCTTGCAAGGTCTTTACGGTTCTGCATTTTACCAACAGATTCTTTTCCTGTCGGTGTTGTTGTTGTATCTGCAAACATTGGTGTTGCAGAAGATCTCTGGATTCCTGTATTCATATAAGCTCCGTTATCGTAACACACATAAACCATGTCATGACCACGTTCCATAGCTCCTGATAAAGACTGGAATCCGATATCATAAGTTCCACCATCTCCACCAAATGCGATGAATTTAAAGTTTTCGTCTTTTGGAAGTTTTCCACGTTTTTTTAATGCTTTATATGCTGTCTCAACTCCACTTAATGTTGCTCCTGCATTTTCAAATGCATTGTGGATATAGCTGTCTTCCCATGCAGAATATGGATACATGAAAGAAGATACCTCAAGACATCCTGTTGCATTTGCGATCACAGCATGATCTTCTTCATGTAAAGCACGAAGTACCGCACGAACTCCAATTGTAGCACCACATCCGGCACACATACGATGTCCTGGAGCTAAACGCTCTTTTTTACTCATCATTTCTTTTACATTATAACTACTCACAGTATTCCTCCTATTAACGCAATCCGATGTATTTAAACTGTTCAAGTTTTGTTCCATTTTCAATATGATCTTCAAGATCAGCAAAGATATCATATACTTCCTGTACGGTAAAGTCTCTTCCGGCAAGTCCGTAAATATAGTTGACGGTATCGATCATCACTTTATTTCTAAATAATCCGGCAGTTACTTCACTTCCAAGAGGTCCACCGTTTCCGTTATAACTTTCTGTACGGTCCATGATTGCTACCGCTTTGGCACCTTTTAAAGCTGTGGCTAATTCATCGGCTGGGAATGGACGGAACAGACGCAGTTTGATAACACCGACTTTTTTACCTTTTGCTCTTAAGTCATCCACTGCCTGTTTTGCTGTTCCAGCAGCTGATCCGATCAATAACATGATGTAATCGGCATCTTTTGTTTTGTATTCTTCAAATAATCCATAGCTTCTTCCAGAAATCTTTTTAAATTCTTTTGCAACCTTCAAGACTGCATCTTTCGCATTTTCTAATGCGATTTCTTGATTTTTCTTTGCTTCCATTGCATAGCTTGTCACAGAATATGGTCCAACTGCGATTGGTTTTCCAGGATTTAATAAGAATTCTTCCGGTTCATATTCACCAACAAAATTTTTAACTTCTTCATCTTCTAGTAATTCAATATTTTCAACCGCATGACTTGTGATAAATCCATCCTGACAGATCATGATCGGTAAATGGACTCCAGCACTTTCGGCGATTGGATATGCCTGAATAAAGTTATCATAGGCTTCCTGATTGTTTTCCGCATAAATCTGAATCCATCCAGTATCTCTTGCGCCCATTCCATCAGAATGGTCACAGTTGATGTTGATCGGTCCGGATAATGTGCGGTTTACGAGAGCTAATGCGATAGGCATACGGTTTGATGCTGCAAGCAATAATTCCTCCCACATCAATGCAAGTCCTGCAGAAGATGTTGCTGTTAAAGTTCTTGCGCCGGCAGCTTCTGATCCGATTGCGGCACTCATTGCAGAATGTTCACTTTCCACAGGGACAAATTCTGTGTCGATTTCTCCATTTGCAATATATGTAGAAACCATCTGTGGAATCTCTGTGGATGGAGTGATTGGGAATGCCGGCATAACATCCGGATTGATCTGGCGGATTGCGAAGGATACCGCCTCATTTCCTGACATACGATCTTTTCTAGCCATCTTATCTTCCCTCCTTCATTGTGATTGCATCAAATGGACAGGCTTTTGCACAAATACCGCATCCTTTACAGTGGTCATAATCAAATTCTACTCGTTCACCATCTTTTAGAGGAATACTAGAGTCTGGACAGACCATGGAACAGACCATACATTGTCTGCAAAGATCCTGGTCTAAAATTGGTGTTCTTGTTCTCCATTCCCCTGTATGAAACTGTTTTGAAGTTCCGCCAGCAAATAACATCAGTCCTTCTGTCAGATCCTGATGAGGTGTCTGCTCATTGATTTTGCTTATATCTGTTCTCATATTGTTATATCTCCATTTAAAATACGTTTTTATAATACATCTTTTAATTCTTCATAAGTTAATTCAAGTGCCTGCATATTCCATCGATGACTTCTGGTTTCTTTGCAAATTTATGCTGATAAGAAGCTCGCATTTCAGAAATAAAAGCATCTTTTTCATAACACCACTGACTGCAACAGCTGCTGCGAGCATTGGAGAGTTTGGAAATATTTTCCTTAAGCCTGTATAGAGATTTTTCTTGCATCGACAGTATAAACTTTTCCTTGATAGCCATTTAACATTGGCTTGATCTCATCGGCTGATT
>ENA-OQIM01000144-OQIM01000144.1-human-gut-metagenome-genome-assembly--contig:-NODE-144-length-23933-cov-3.069730_pt1 | contig 23933 bp, 24 predicted proteins | sample MGYA00242579_ERZ504744 | MGnify/ENA primary metagenome ERZ504744 (study PRJEB26092, sample SAMD00036441) | human gut metagenome | host: Homo sapiens | study: EMG produced TPA metagenomics assembly of...
ACACAGTCATGTTCACAGTCAGCGTAGACAGCATCGCCCTTATGCCCTGCAACCCCCAATGTAGGCGGCAGCTCCAAAGGGCATCTCGTCCGTGAGCTGGATGCTCTCGGTGGGGAAATGGGTAAAAACATAGACAAAACCTTCATCCAGTCCAAAATGCTCAACCAGTCCAAAGGCCCTGCAGTCCATTCCCTTCGTGCACAGGCCGATAAACAGGCCTACAGTACAGAAATGAGAAAGACACTGGAAAATACAGAGAACTTAACCATCCGCCAGGGTGAAGTGACCGAGCTTCTGGTAGAAGACGGGCACATCACCGGTGTAAAAACCTTCTCAGGAGCCACCTACCACGCAAAAGCTGTAGTCCTCTGTACAGGAACCTACCTCAAGGCCCGCTGCATTTACGGCGACGTCAGCAACTATACAGGACCGAACGGCCTTCAGGCAGCCAATTACCTTACGGATTCCCTGAAAAAGCTGGGGATCGAAATGTTCCGCTTCAAAACAGGAACTCCGGCCAGAATCGCCGGAAACACCATTGATTATTCTAAGATGGAAGAGCAGTTCGGAGATGAAAGAGTCGTACCGTTCTCTTTTTCCACAGACCCGGAAGCTGTACAGATCGAGCAGAAATCCTGCTGGCTGACCTATACAAACGAAAAAACACACGAGATCATCCGTGCAAATCTGGACAGATCCCCCCTTTATTCCGGAATGATCGAAGGAACCGGACCACGTTACTGTCCGTCCATTGAGGATAAAGTAGTTCGTTTTGCAGACAAAAAACGCCATCAGGTATTTATCGAACCGGAAGGTCTTTACACAAATGAAATGTACATCGGCGGAATGTCCAGCTCCCTGCCGGAGGATGTTCAGTACGAGATGTACCATTCCGTACCGGGTCTGGAGAACGCCAGGATTGTAAAAAATGCTTACGCTATTGAGTATGACTGCATTAATCCGCGCCAGCTCTATCCCACACTGGAATTCAAAAAGATCAAGGGCCTTTTCAGCGGCGGACAGTTTAACGGAAGCTCCGGATATGAGGAAGCAGCCGCTCAGGGCCTCATAGCGGGAATTAATGCAGCTATGGAGGTAAAAGGCCGGGAACAGCTGATTTTGGACCGCTCAGAGGCATATATTGGCGTTCTCATCGATGATCTGGTAACAAAGGAGAACCATGAGCCGTACCGAATGATGACAAGCCGTGCTGAGTACCGTCTGCTCCTCCGCCAGGACAACGCAGATCTTCGTCTTCGTAAAAAAGGCTGGGAGGTCGGCCTGATCGATGATGAGACATACCATAAATTACAGGAAAAAGAGCGCCGGATCCAGGAAGAGATCGAGAGAGTGGAACATGCAACCGTAGGTGGTTCTGCAGAGGTACAGAGCCTTCTGGAATCTCTGAACAGTACCCTTCTGAAATCCGGAACCACCATTGCAGAGCTGATCCGTCGGCCGGAGCTTAACTATAAGGTGCTTGCACCCATCGATAAAGAAAGACCGGAGCTTCCGGAAGATGTATGTGAGCAGGTAGAGATCAACATCAAATATGATGGCTACATCCGCCGTCAGATGAAGCAGGTAGAGCAATTTAAGAAACTGGAGCAGAAAAAGCTTCCGGAAGACATTGATTACGAAGATGTAGGAAGCCTCCGCATTGAGGCACGCCAGAAGCTGGAAGCCTACAGACCGGTGTCCATCGGCCAGGCGTCCCGTATCTCCGGTGTATCCCCGGCTGACATTTCCGTGCTTCTTGTATATCTGGAAAGCAGATCCGAACATAAACACAGATAATACAAAGAATAACAATAAAACACAGAAAATAAGAGAGGAAGCTGCATGTACAATTTAGAAATCCTGGAAAAAGGCTGCGAGGAGCTTGGGATCACACTCAGTGACACGCAGAAAAACCAGTTTATTCGGTTCTACGAATATCTTGTAGAAAAAAACAAAGTCATGAACCTCACCGGTATCACAGAATTTGACGAGGTTCTCGTGAAACATTTCCTGGACAGCCTCTGCTGCGTCAAGGCTGTAGATATGGGTAAGATAAAAACCGTTATGGACATCGGAACCGGCGCCGGATTCCCGGGTGTTCCCCTGAAGATTGCCTTCCCGGAGGTGGAAGCCTGCCTTCTGGACTCCCTCAATAAAAGAGTAAAATTCTTGGAAGAAACCTTTGCGCTCCTGGGCCTGGAGGGGATTTCCGCCATTCACGGAAGAGCTGAAGAATATGCAAAAAACAAAGCCTACAGAGAAAAATATGATCTCTGCGTATCCAGAGCAGTATCCGGACTGGCAACCCTGTCTGAATACTGTCTCCCGTATGTAAAAGTCGGAGGGCTTTTTGTCTCCTATAAATCCGGTTCTGTAAAGGAAGAAGCAGAAGCAGCAGAGAAAGCAGTAAAGATCCTTGGTGGAAAGATCAGGGATATTCAGTACTTTGACCTTCCGGGATCTGAGATCGGCCGCTCCCTGGTCATTATCGAGAAGGTAAAGAACACCCCAGGCAAATATCCGAGAAAAGCCGGAACACCGCTCAGAGAGCCACTGGCATAAGATACCTCCTGTCGAACAAAGGCAAAATCTGTCCGACAGGAGATTTTTTTGTCCGGGAGTTTCACAAAATTATCACAAATTTATCCTACTTTTATCACAAATTACTTTTACACTATAATCCGATAGAGATGCCCCTGGATTCCCCCATTCTCTGTTTCATCCAGGGGCATTTTCTATTGGTGTTGAAAAGACGCCAGAGTCAAGGGCTTCAGTTTCAGGACCTTTTGCCTCTGGCATCTTATAAAATGGGAAATCGATAATTAAAAAAAGTATTTCCCTGAGAATAAAAGGAGGAGAGTAAAGTGATCGAAGTAAGTAATCTGGTCAAAAAGTATGGCGATCATACTGCAGTTGACCATCTTTCCTTTCAGATCGAAAAGGGGAAAATTTACGGATTCCTGGGCCCCAACGGTGCAGGAAAATCAACAACTATGAACATGATCACAGGATACATTGCTTCCACAGAAGGAAAAGTGATGATCGATGGTCATGATATTCTGGAGGAACCGGAGGCAGCCAAGAAATGTATCGGCTATCTGCCGGAAATGCCGCCGCTCTATTTTGACATGACTGTTCTTGAGTACATGAAATTTGCGGCTGATCTGAAAAAAATCCCAAGAAACCAAAAAGACAAGCAGATAAAAGAAGTCATGGATATGGTAAAGATCACAGACATGAAAGACCGTCTGATCAAAAACCTTTCCAAAGGTTATCGCCAGAGGGTGGGCCTTGCACAGGCAATCCTGGGATATCCGGAGGTGATCATCCTGGATGAGCCGACAGTAGGACTTGATCCGAAGCAGATCATCGAGATCCGTGACCTGATCAAAGGCCTGAAGCAGAAGCACACGGTTATCCTAAGCTCCCATATCCTTTCCGAGGTAAGAGCAGTGTGTGATTATGTTCTGATCATTTCCCATGGAAAGCTGGTAGCCAGCGATACACCGGATAATCTGGAACGTCTGGCAGCAGGCTCCAACAGCCTCCTTATGAAGATAAAAGGCGAGAAAGACACGATTCGAAAAGCTCTGGAAACGATCGAAGGCGTAACCGGGGTGGAAATGTCCTATGACAGCGATGAGAAATTGTGGAAAACAAAACTTTCCATTCAGGAAAATGTGGATATCCGTGAAAAAGTCTTCTACGCTATGGCAAAAGCGAACTGTCCAATCTACGAGATGCAGGTTAAGAGAGTTTCCCTTGAGGATGTATTCCTTGAGCTTACCGAAGGAGAGAAAAAATCCGCCGGAAAACCGGAAAGCTCACAGTGGAAACCGGTAGAAGACAGATCATCGGAAGAAGAAAAAACTCAGGAAGAAAAAAACGGGGAACCAGAGAAGGCTTCTGATGAGAAAGAGGGGGATCAGTCATGACAGCGATTTTTAAAAGAGAACTGAAAAGCTATCTGACCTCCATGGTTGGATATCTCTTCATATTTTTCGTCCTGGTGCTGACCGGAATTTATTTTTCCGCATATCAGCTTTCAGGCGGCTATTCAAAATTTGAAACTACCTTAAGCGCACTGACCTTTGTGTTCCTGATCGGTGTGCCGATCCTTTCCATGCGTGTACTTGCAGAAGAGCGCAAGCAGAAAACGGATCAGCTTCTTCTGACCGCACCGGTATCTGTATGGGATATCGTATTTGGAAAATATCTTGCACTGGTAGCTGTGTTTGCCATTCCGGTCGTGATCATGTGCGTTTATCCTCTGATCATGAGTAAGTTCGGAACGATTTCCTATGCTTCCGCATACACCGGGATCCTGGGATTTTTCCTTCTGGGATGCGCGAATCTGGCGATCGGTGTATTTATGTCAGCACTTACAGAAAGCCAGGTAATTGCAGCAGTACTTACTTTTGTATTCCTGTTCGCCTTCTATATGATGAACGGAATTTCCTCATTCTTTTCACAGACCTCCATGTCAACCGCAGTGGCATTCGGACTTCTGATCGTGGCGATCGCTATCATCATTTATACCATGATCAAAAATGTCCTGATCTCTGTAGTGATCGGAGCTGTGGGAGAGATTGCTCTTGTGATCGTATACGTTGTAAAATCCAGTATTTTCCAGGGCGGTATCCAGAAGGTACTGAACGTATTTAACCTGAGTGGACATTATGATAATTTTACAAACGGCGTGTTTGACGTGACAGGAATCGTTTATTTTATTTCTGTTATTGCGATCTGCCTGTTCCTTACCATGCAGTCCATTCAGAAGAGACGCTGGAACTAGGGGGTGAATGGAAATGAAATTCAGTGAGAAATTTAAGAAAAATAAAGGCGAGGCAGCCGTACCGGAGACAGCACAGGACTCCGGCAAAAAGAAACATAAACCGGATCCGAAAAAGCTGGTAGGCACCATCAGCAAAAAACATATCAAAAATGGTTCCTACAGCATGGCTATGGCAGCTGTCTTTATCGTGATCGTGGTTGTGATCAATATGATCGTCGGGGCGATCCCATCCAAATATTCACAGCTGGATGTAAGCTCATCCAAGCTTTACACCATCGGTGATGAAACAAAGAAGGTACTGAAGGCACTGGATAAGGATGTTACCATTTATCAGATCGCGGCAAGCGTTCTGAGGACGACACGATCTCCAATCTGCTTTCACGTTATAAAGATGAGTCCAAGCATATTAAAGTTGAGGTGAAAGACCCTGTTGTAAATCCGAAATTTGCATCGGAATATACAACCGATGATCTTGCGTCAAACAGCTTGATCGTAGTCTGCGGCGACAGAAACAAGGTTATCAATTACAACGATATGTATTCCTCTTCAGTAGACTATAATACCTGGCAGCAGACTACTACCGGATTTGATGGAGAAGGACAGATCACAAGTGCGATCGGCTATGTGACATCCGAGGATCTTCCGATCATGTACACCTTATCCGGACACGGAGAAAAAGATCTGGATTCCAGCTTTAAAGAAGATATCCAGAAAGCAAACATTGATATCAAGGAGCTGAACCTTCTCACAGAGGGAAAGGTTCCGGATGATGCAGACTGCTGATGATCGTATCTCCGACCAGCGATATTTCCGAGGAAGAAAAAACAGAGCTCCTGGATTATCTGGAGGCAGGCGGAAAAGCTATGATCTTCTCGGATTATACACAGATGATCTGCCGAACTTTGATGCGGTTCTTGAAAACTATGGTGTAAAGTGTGCCGAGGGAATCGTATTTGAGGGTGATAATCAGCATTATGGAATGCAGATGCCATATTATCTTGTACCAACAGTCAACAGCACAGATGCAAGCTCTGAGACAGCTTCTGCAGGCTCCTATGTACTGGCACCATATGCGCAGGGCATTCAGAAAACAGATGATGTAAGAGATACCGTAACCATCGACAGTATCCTGACAACCTCTGACAAGGCTTACTCCAAAACAAATATGCAGAGCAGCAATATCGAAAAGGAAGACGGAGATGTAGACGGACCGTTTGATCTTGGTGTTGCCATCACTGAGAAACTGGATGATGATAAGGAAACACAGATCGTTTACTACTCCACAGCAAATCTGATGGAGAGCCAGATAAACCAGATGGTATCCGGCGGAAATGAAAAGCTCCTTCTGGAGTCCTTAAACTGGATGACCAGCACAGACGACAGTAATTCCGTTTCTATTCCATCCAAGAGCCTTGAGTCCACAAGCCTGACAGTAACCGATTATGATGCAGCCTTCTGGAAGATCTGTACCATTGGTCTGATCCCGGGAGTATTCCTTGTTGCAGGATTCCTGATCTGGCTTAAGAGGAGAAAAGCATAATGAAAAAATCGACCAAACTTGTTTCAGCAGTTGTTGTTCTGGCAGTTCTCGGCGGCGTTTATGTGGGACTGAACACCTACGTATCCAAAGAAGAAAAGACAGAGAGCAGCGAAGAGGAAAGCAAAACAGAAGTGTTTTCCGTGAAAACGGATGACATTAAATCCCTGGAATTTATCGTAGACAAGAAGGAAGTGACCTTTGAGAAAAAAGATGATTCCTGGGTGAAAAAGGATGAGACTGCTTTTCCTGTAAATCAGACAACTCTGGATTCCGCAGCTTCCGCCATCAAAAAGGTGGAAGCGGACAGAGTCCTGGAGGATGTGGAGGATCTTACGGAATACGGACTGGATTCTCCATCTAACACAGTAACCGTTGATACCGCTGATGGGACAACGAAGCTCAACATCGGAGATGAGAATACGTCTACGAATCAGTATTACATTTCCAAGGATGATGATGACAGCACGGTATATGTAGTGGCAGCAGATACAGTGTCTCCGTTTATGAATTCCCTTTACGATTATGCACAGGGAGAAGATTTCCCGACAATTGATTCTTCCACAGTGAAAAAGGTCCAGGTCAGTGAGAATAAAGATTCCTATGTCCTGGAAGAAAATTCCGACGGAGCTACCTGGGATGTTTCCGGTGACGGAAACAGCGATAAAGAGTCTGCCGATACAACGGCAGCAGGAAATGTAACCTCCGGACTTGGAAACTTTGCATTTGACCAGTTTGTAAACTACAATGCAGAGGATCTTTCCCAGTATGGCCTTGATAAGCCCTATGCGACGATTACAGTGGATTATCAGGAAAAGGTGAAGAATAACAGCACAGACAGTACAGAATCCGGAGAAAACGATTCTACGGCCTCTGAGAGTGATTCTGAGAGCGGCGCCAGCGCTGACACGGATAGCAGCTCAGAAGATGCAGACAGCAAGACAACCACAGTGATAAACAGCTTGTCATTTACGTTGGCGATGAGGCAGGAGATGGCAGCAGATATGTAACGGTAGATAACAAACAGATCTATACAATGTCAACGGATACACTGAGTGCAGTTATTGACAAGACGCCGTCAGATCTCTGGTCACTGATCGTCAATTATGTGTCTGTAAAAAATCTGGATCAGCTCCAGGTTACTTACGGTGAAACAACAAGTACTGTAAATGTTTCACGTGAAACATCCACAGATGATGACGGAAACGAGAAAGAAACAACAACTTATCAGCTGAATGGTAAGGAAATAGAAAGTACAACCTTTACTACCTTCTACAACAAGTTGATAAACATGGCAGGACAGAAGAGACTGACAGACGCTTATACACCGGCTGCAGATCCGGAGATGACCGCTGTATTCACAGACTCTGACAAGAACCAGACAACCGTTACCTTCTACACATATGACACAAACTATTATGCAGCTGTCGTTGGAGACAAGGTATTTCTTGTAAACAAAATGACAGTAAAAGAAATGTTCAATGCATATGAAACCATGGTAAACGGTGAAACAGAGACAGAAGCCACAGCAACACCAACAGCTGAGACGGAAAAATAAAATATTAAGAAAATAATAAAAACACCTCGGAGATCCGCAAACAATAAGGTGCTCTCCGAATATCCGCTTGATGATCAGATATTCGGAGACACCACATAGATCAGGATTTTCCGGGGTGTTTTTATGTTGCTATTATTTTACGGTCCTTACAGATGAATAAGGTCCGTATATTTTTTTACCGTTTGTGATGCGGTATGCACGGATACGGTAGTTGGTTGCGGTGCCTGGCTTTTTATCGGTGTAGGTTGTATTTTTTGTATTGCCGATAGCTTTCCAGGTTTTACCCTGAAGACGGTAAATGGTGTAGCATAGGTGATGATTCCGTCTGTTTTTGCGGTCAGTGGATTAGATGCATACCAGGTTGCTTTTCCATTGAAAACCGCAGGCTTGCAGTCAGAAAGAGCTCCGATTTGTGAGTAGATCTGAGAAGTCATATTGCCGCTTCTTCTGAATCTGACAGGAATGTTTCTGAACTGAAATCTGCGGCATAGGTCAGGCACGGTGTACTGGCGAGCTTGATTTTCTATAACTGCTATAATTATAGTGGAGAATTGACGAGGACAACATAAAAAAACTGTACAGAAGCTCATCTGAACAACTGTACAGTTTTAATTTTTCTATATCTAACAGAAGGTTCGGGGGAGCTTCTGTCAGTAACTAAGTATTATGCAAGACCTCTTTCTTCCAGCCAGTCGAAGAGAACAACTTTTCCTGCTTTCTTTCTCTTGGTCATGTGATTGAACTGAAGGATCGTCAGGATTGTGAAGATCACTAACAGTGCAACCATTACAATAATGGAAGTGGTAATGCTCCGGCCACCGCTGATCGTTGCACGGAATGCGTCGACCGTATAAGTAAACGGAACGTATGCATGGATCTTTGCAACGAATGAAGGTGAAACCTCAACCGGATAAGTTCCGGCAGATCCTGCAAGCTGAACGACCATGAATACCAGCATCAGGAAGCTTCCTACTTTACCAAGAGTAATGTTGAAGAAGTACATGATAGAGGTAAAGGTCATTGATGTCAGGCAGGCGAAGAGTACGGTTTTGCCCATCTCTGCAGGTGTGAATCCGTTAAATGCACGTAACAGCAGGATCAGGCAGATTCCCTGAAGGATCGCTACCGGATAAAGGACGGAAGCTTTGCTTGCCCACCATGCGAAACCGGATTTCAGTTTGCCTTTATACTGAGCCAGAGGATACATCAGGCAGAATGCCAGTGCGCCGACCCAGAGCCTACAGACATCATGTAAGGTGCCATTGCGTGTCCGTTATTCGGGACATCGGTAAGTTTTGTTTCATCGTTTACAACAGGAGTTGCGAACATTTTGATCGTTTCATCACTTGCTGAATTGTCTTTTACAGTGGTAGCTCCATCGCTGAGGCTTGTGGTCAGTGTCTTGGAACCGTCTTTCAGTTCTTTCATACCGCTTCCAAGCTTCTTGGAGCCATCATACAGCTGAGAGGAACCGCTCTGGATCTGGCAGCGCCATCTGCAAGCTGTTTTGCACCATTGTTAAGTGTGCTGTTGTTGCTTACAGCTTCTCGGTACCGCTGAGAAGTGTTGAGGTACCGTTTGCTAATGTCTTAGTACCGTTTGCAAGAGTAGTAGCACCGCTGGAAAGGGTTTTGGCTCCTGTTGAGAGCTTTTTGGTACCGTCTGTAAGAGCGGAGCTGTTTTCGGAAAGCTTAGCAACACCATCGGTGTAGGTTGTGATTCCGGTTGTCAGTGTTCCGGAACCATCGGCTAATGCTTTTGTTCCATCTGCAAGAGTAGTAGCACCGCTGGAAAGAGCATTGGCTCCTGTTGCCAGTTTCTTGGTGCCGTCTGTAAGAGCAGCACTGTTTTCGGAAAGCTTAGCAATACCATCGGTGTAAGTTGTGATTCCATCTGTCAGTGCCTTAGAACCATCTGCCAGCTGACCTGCACCGGATTGATATCCGGAAGTGCGCCAGTGATCTGTTTGCCGGCTGTTTTCAGATTCTTTGCACCATCGTTGAGCTGCTTATCATAAGATGTCAGTTGGTCAAATCCATCGTTCAGAGCTTTGATTCCTGCTGCTGCAGCCGGGAAGGCTTCGACTGTGCCGTCTTCCAGAGACTGAAGTCCTGCGGAAACGTTCTTGGTTCCTGTGTTTACAGCCTGTGCACCCTGATACAGCTGGGTAACACCTGCAGAAAGCTGAGCGATCAGATCTGTAGGAAGCTGACTTGTAGCTGCAGATAACTGCTCTGCACCTGCGCTCATGGTTGTTGCACCTGCACTCATCTGGTTTGCACCATCTGTCATGGTTGTTGCACCCTCAGAAAGTGTGCCGGCACCCTGAGTCAGTCCTCCGGAGATCTGAGTCAGTCCGGAAGCTGCTTCGTTAAGCTTGGAAGCAACAGCATTCAGATTTTCCTGAGTAGAAGAGAGCTGACCGGATACACCAGCTGCAAGCTGTGAAACCTGATCAGAATAGCTGCTCATGTAAGAACCGTCCACGCCAGTCATTCCACCGGCTACGCTGTTTAAAGCGTTGATCACATCATTCAGAGCTGCTGCGGAAATGGTTCCGTCCTCAGAAGCGGTTGCCTGAATCGCCTGAAGCTGTGCTGCTAAATAGGTCATTGTCTGTCCGGCAGTACCGATCTTGGTATTTGCATCAGTAAGTGCCTCCGTTGTCTGCTGTCCGTATCCTGTAAGGATGTTGCTGACCTGATCACCTACCTGTGAGAACTGTGTGCCTGCATTCTGGAGAGCAGGGATCAGACTGTCTGTGATACTGCTGCTGGTCTGACTTGTGATACCTGCGGCCTGAGTGATATATCCGGCTGCGTTGTTGATTCCGTCTGCCGCATTGTTCATACCAGCTGCAGCACTGTTCATACCAGCTGCGGCTGTGTCCATACCATCCTTTGCGGAAGTAAGGCCGGCTGCAAGCTTGTTGATGGATTCCTGTGTTGTTCCCTCTTTCAGAGCAGAAACCTTATCGTTCAGGCTTTCAGTCCGTTTTCCAGCTGCTGTGTTCCGGATATCAGTGACTGTGAGTCATCGGTTCCTTTGGTAACACCGGTATTCAGCTGAGAGATACCATTGGAAACTGTTGTGAGTCCGTCTTCAAGTTTTGCAAGCTCTTTGGCACCGGCTGCGAGTTTGCCAGCACCAGCCACATAGGTGGTAGTTCCATCTGCAAGAGTGTCAGCACCAGCTACATACTGTGTTGCTCCGTCGGAAAGAGTATCAATACCTGCACTTAATGCATTTGCACCGGATTCCAGGCTGCTTGCGCCGGATTTCAGCGTATCAGAATTTTTATTAAGCTCATCCACACCAGCGGTGTACTGCTGAACACCTTTATCCAGAGTATCCACACCGGTTGTCAGCTCAGGAACCTTTTCTGTGAGGGTTGCAACGCCGCTGTTCAGCTGATCTGCACCATCGTCCAGGCTCTTTGCACCATCGTTAACCTTTGCAACACCATCGGTGTAGGTCTTAGAGTACTCGTGAGACTGTCAGCACCGCTTACGAAAGTAAGAGTACTGGTGGAAAGCTTCTTAAGGTTTTTGGTAATTGTTTTGTTACCATCAGCTGCTGTATTCAGTCCGTCTTCGATCTTTCCGGATCCGTCTGCAGCTTCCTGCATTCCGTCACCTGCTTCTGAGATAGAATCAAAAACGGTTTCTGTATAGGTTTCCGTAACCTTGGAAGCAATGTTATCACGAAGCTTCAGCATTGCTGTTTCACTGAGCTTGGAGGCGATATAGTTGGTTCCAGGGTTTGTCTCATAGGATAGCTCCATTTGCTTTGGCTCGTTGTCCATTACAGTGGCTGCGTTTGCGGAGAAATTTTCCGGAATTTTGATAACCATGTAATAGGTTCCATTGGCCAGACCGTCCTCTGCTGTCTTGCTGTCTACAATGTTAAATGCCATTGAGTCGTTGTCTTTCAGCTCATCCGTCATGTCCTTACCTATGCTTAAGTCTTGCCATTATACTCGACAGGTTTGTCTTCGTTTACCACGGCCACTGGCAGGCTGTCTACGTTTCCGTAAGGATCCCACATGGATTTCAGAAACAGACCTGCATAGATGATCGGGATTACGATAATGGCGATTACGACGATAAGCATGAGCTTGTTACGAAGTAAGCTTTTCCATTCGTTTTTGATCATATTACCTATCCCTTTCTTATTAAATTGTATTATCAAACATAGTTGATTAATCAAACTTTATTCCAGTAATGGCGACGAGATCTATTAATCATATTAAAATCTATTAATAGCTTTATATTCCATTATCAAACAAAGTGTTGATTTTCTTTACGTGATGTATTATACTAAACACATACCACAGATACAACCATTAAATCTTTACTGAATGTATATTAATAGACGGAAATAATGGAAGTGTCTATTACAAATAAAAAACTGCATAATAGACAAAAAGTACGTTATTTCCTTTGAATTTATGTGCAGTTGGTAATATTAAATGCAGACAGGATTCCTATGTTTCAACACAAATATGCAGCAGATATCTGGTATCGTGTAGGTCGGCGTCGTTAACAATTTTGATCTTGTCAATTCTTAACAACAGCAGATATCTGGTATCATACAGATCGGCGTAGAGAAAGCGAATGCTTTTATTCGTTTGAAGGATGCATTATCATTGTATGACAGTTGCAGAGTATCGTAAGTGACAGGTGATTGAGGCGGAGGAAACGTGCTTGCTTTTTGAATTGCAGGGGGAATTAAGATGGCGGAAAAAGTTGACAGAAGAGTACGTAAGACCAAGGCACAGTTGCGGGCGGGGCTTGCCCGTCTTATGCAGAAGAAGAGCATTAAGGAGATTACGGTAAAGGAACTGGTGGAAGAAGTTGATATCAACCGCTCCACATTTTATCTTCACTATACAGATATCTATCAGATGCTGGAATCCATTGAGGCTGAATTGATGGAGGAAATCACGCATCTGGTGGCAGACTATCCTCTGGATCCTCTTAATAATAAGGAGAGCTCGTATCCTTTTATTGAGCAGATATTTACGATCCTGGATCATAATAAGGATATTTGTATCGCACTTCTTGGAAAGAATGGAGATATGGCTTTTGTGAATCGTATAGAAAAACTGATCGCAGATACAGTGCTGCATCGCTTGTCAATTCGTCTGCCGAAAGACAACCGTGATATTGAGTATGCGTATGCGTTTTGTCTGAATGGATGCGTGGGAATGATCAAGACATGGCTGTCTTCTGAGAATCAGGAGAGTACACAGCATATGGCAGAGCTGACACATAAGCTGATCGATAATACAACACACATGTATCTGGAGCAGGCACTTAGATAAGAGAAATGTCCGGATGCATGCTGTGAGTCTGGTAAAAATAAAGAGTATTGTTTCACGTTTGTTTGAGGGAAAACTTATGTTTCACGTGAAACAGTACTCTTTTTTTATTGGCTTTTTGTTGGTTTATAGCATTTCCACAAATTACTGCATGAAGATCAACGGCTCCGAACATGAACAATGTTCTTTTGATACGTTGATTTCCAAAATTACTATAGATAAATTTTGTTTTTGGTGCCGGATCATAAGCTGTTTTTACAGGAAAATAGCTACCTGTTCCAGGAAATGTTCCGGATCTTCCAGATGAGGAAGATGTCTGGTTTCCGGGATCACAGCGGTTTCAATGGAAGAATTCAGCTTTTGATATTCCTCTGCGATAAGAGAAGCGGAAGCTTCTTTTTCTCCGGAAATAATATAGATGCATGCATCGGAAGATTCTACGGCATTATTAATGCTGATATTCAGGTATTTGCCAATGTAGCTGGAATACAGATATTTGGCGTTGGAACCGCCCTTGTGAGCGGATTCATAATAGGTGTCTACCAGTGTATCTGTTACATGGAAGGGATTGTAGAACAGCTTTTCCATAAACAGACTGCTGATGGATTCGCGGGAAGCTACCATATGATAGATCAGAGTTCCGAAAATCGGAAGCTCGATAAAATACTTAAAGAGCTTGTTGTCTTTACAAGGTGCCTGCTTCAGGGAACTGAAGCTTGGTGGATTGACCAGCATGATCTTGCGGAAATGGTCGGAATTGTTACGGTAAGCCATGATCGCAAAAGAACCTGAGAAACCACTGGCAATAACATCGGTTTCCTCACGAATCACATTCTTGGCAAAATCACAGAGTAACTGAGCAAATACAAAATTGGTATAAGTAATATCCGGTTTTTCGGAACGTCCACATCCAAGAAGATCAATGGTGTAAACGGTATGTTCGGTTGCGAGCTGCTTCTCTATGGCATTCCATTCATAACCGGAAGCACCTGGCATGATATCATGAATAAGAAGAATAGGGGTGCCATGTCCCTGTTTTGTATAAAAAAATCTTTCCAAAACGCCAGTCATAGGTTCTGCTGTGTGGCTGTTCCAGCATATCTTTAAGCTGAGATGTGGCATCTATGAAACGGTTAGCAATATGAATAACACCTGCGGCAGTTCCGACTAAAGCTGCAAGAGTAAGTAGTCTGTGTCCATTTTTCTTCATTAAAAAGCCTCCTGGAATTCGTAAAAATAATCAGGACAGATGTAACGTAATTCAGGTATCTGATCTGATTTTTTCTGAATATTTCTTTGCTTTATTATACGACAGGAACGAAAAATTTACAATGCTTTTGTGGGAACCCTAACCTTGTTATTGTATGCTGACGCTACTGTCCATTCTGTTCTTGGCGATGATCGCTAAGTTGCTGTTCGTTCTGCTTTTAGTAACGCGCTTCGCAATGCAAAGAATTTATGTTGATCGCATAAATTGGTGCGGTATGGTCTCGGGCTTTCGGCGACCTTCGTTCACAAAAAAACTTACGGAATTTAACGTTGAACAGTAACGCTCGCTAAGTTGCTGTTCGTTCTGCTTTCAGTAACGCACTTCGTAATGCAAAGAATTTATGTTGATCGCATAAATTGGTGCGGTATGGCTTCGGACTTTCTGCGGCCTTCGTTCACAAAAAAACTTACGGAATATTATCAGTGAACAGTAGCATCGCCAATATGCTTCATGATACATAGAAATCAGATTTTGAACCGAATCAAGTAAATCCCCTGCTTTAATTGCGAAGAGCAATAAGCAGAGGGTGGGGACTTACTTGTATCAGGAGGAGGAAAAGCTCCTTCTGATAAACTGCGAAGCAGTTATTTGGTTATGAGCAAGTAGCGAAGCGGATGCTGTTATCCGCTGGAATGCTTTTATACTTCAGTAAAATACCAAGTGTTTCACGTGAAACATTGGACTTGTTATCCGACAGAGCTGATGCTATACAGGATTACCGAGGATGATGTTGATAAGGGTTTTGTTCAGCATCAGTGTGCGGTTCCATGGATTGAGAATTACTCCCTCAACAGACGGCTCTTGCAATGCAGAAGCAAAAATCTTATCAATATCTGCGGTAAATGAGGACATGATCTTATCACTGCCTTTTAACTCTTCGTCAAAGCTGGTAAATGCAGCCCACCATTGCTTTCCATCGTTGGTTTTGATCGCATGAAGAGAAATTTTTCCATCACCTTTTGGAGGTTCTACAGCAATGATCAGCTGTGCCTGCTCCTGCATTCTGTGACGGATCACGGTGAGAGTATGAGCAAGCATTTCTTCGGTTGCTTCTTTTTGGAGTGCTGCAATGGCAGTTTCGATCTTTTCATTGCCATTTAAAGTCTTGTCTAATTGTTCTTTATAGAAATCGTTGCGATTATTTGTGGTGTTCATGTATAAAATATTCCTTTCGATCAGATGATAAATGACTAGTACATTGTTTTCGAAATAACTATACCAATTACTTGTTGGTGAATCCGACTGCACAGATCTAAAAGTCTCAGCATAGCCAGCTACGCCTGCATTTTTATACCTGCACACTCGAATCCACATCCCACGCGATTAGTATAGTTATTTACGAAACAATGTATTAGCCGCAAACTGCAAGGAGTTTGCGGATGCTTTCTTTATGGATTATAGCATTTCAGGGGAAAATGAGGCAAGAGAAGAAGTGTTTTTAACTGAATCAAATAAGTCCCCTGGTTCGATTTCGAAAAGCAATAATCAGGGGAACTTGCTTGCATCAGGAGAAGTGCAGGCTCCTTCGGATAAACTGCGAAGCACTTATTCGGTTATGAGCAAGTAGTGAAGCGGATGCTTTTATCTGCTTGAATTTTAAATCAAGAAGTTTCCTGATTACTGATCACTCCGTTCTTGGTAATACACTTCGCGATGCACAGAAATTATGCTAATCACATAAATTTGCATGGTATGTCCAGGGCTTTCAGTGGTCTTTGCGCACAAAAAAACTCGGAGGATAATATTACCAGTTAACAGTAAGTCCCCTGCTTCAATTACGAAAAAGTAATAAGTAATAAGCAGTGGGTGGCGTGTATTAGGAAGAATGCAACGGCGTTTAGAAGCAGGGAAAAGAATAGTGGGCATGTCTAAAAACAAGGTACTGCACTAATTCATGTGGCCACTGTTATGGGTACATTGTAAGCAGGTCCTGATAAATTGCAAAGTAGCTATTGGGTGTAGAACTGCGTAGCGAATACGGGTATTTTTATTCGTTTGATCCCAAATTGGATAGATATGTTTGCACACTTGAAGGTGAGTTGCCAGATACTGTCATCAGTATTCCCCATGATTTCGGTCAGATGCTTTTGTGAACTGGATGGGGAATTAACAAGTTAAGTGAATGTAGTAAAAATGTGTATTTATATGAAAAAATGGAGGGGAAGGCGGAAAATATGGGGGATTTTATAGAAGAACGATATAAGAGTAAGGATGAAATAAAGAGAAATGAGAGATTATTTCTGCGAAGAGAACACTATGATAATGATAATAAAACAAACGTTAAGTACGATAAAAAGGACTTTATAAAAGAAAATACTGGCAAATAAAGAGAAATAATAGGATATTTACGAATAAAAAAGTATTAAAGTACAAATTATAGTACTTTAAATAAAAAGTACGATAAAACGTACTTTGCACGCATGTACATATAAAAAAGCCTTAAAATATAAAATGTGCACCTGCACACATACGGCAAAAAGATAAAATATAGATCCGTTCCTACTTTAAACATGTGAAATTTTGATTGATCGAATAAAAGAAAGCAGCTGCTTCGATTACAAAAAAACAATAAGCTGTGGGTGGGAAAATACTTGTACTCTTCCTGATAAACTGTAAAACAGCTATTTTGTGTAAAACTGTGATCGAATGCAAAAATTTTTGTCCGCATGACTGGGATAAAGGGAAGACAGGGAAGTCTTTTACGGCTTGATTTAGAAGAAAAAAGCCTATTAAGTGAAATTTATTTTATGCCAGTTCTATGCCGGAACCTTATTCAGATACATTTTATATTGGATATTACAAAATGAAACTATGCTTGAAAAGCCTTTAGTTAACATGTACATAACGAATATATAACAGGATTGGAAGAAAAATGAAATAAATACGCAAATCTTTCGTAAACATAATAAAATAAACAAAAATCGAAAATTTCAGTTTCATAATATTATATTTTTTTTCGCGAGAGATACATGTATTTCACACTATAAAAACACTCCGGGAAAAGAAGTTTCCATTTACTATATATAGATGCTTTTGGGGAATATAAAGATAACAGCCACATTATTTTGTGGATGGAGTTTCTTGTATTTTTATATGCTTTCGTGATATAGATAATGCCAGAGAGAATATATCGGAGTATTTTTTTGATATTTCTCATTGATTTTATAATGTGTTCGTAACTGTTCAGTACCCTTGCAGTTACAAGTCAAACCGTGTCCTGGATCGATTTCGTTGATGGCATTTTTAACCGGATCGAGGAAGTCACTTGATTCAATTATGAATATTGGTTTGATAATCCATCTTCGGATGTTTCACGTGACATCGAAGACAGATTAAGAATAAAGAGTTATAACCCCATCTTTGACAATTGCAGAAATAAAAAACAGCTGTAGTTCGTGCTTATGTGTTTTATGGTAGGTTTAATATAGATTTTAATCGAATCAAGTAATTCACCTGCTTCAATTGTGAACTACAATAAGCAGCGGTTGGGGACTTGCTTGTATCAGGAGAAGTACAGTCTCCTTCTGATAAACTGCGAAGCATTTATTAAGCTATGAGCAGTAGTGAAGAGGATGTTTTTATCCGCTTGACTTAAAAAATGTTTCGCAACAACGACAACTCATATGCGCTTTACGGTAGCGTGATATAGTTTTTAATCGCGTCAGGAGGTCCCCTGCTTCAAGTGTAAGAAGCAATAAGCAGCGGTTGGTGACTTGCTTGTATCAGGAAGAGTACAAGCAAGTTTTGATAAAATGCGAAGCAGTTATTCGGTGTAAAGCTGCGTAGCAACTGCGGATGCTTTTGTTTGTATGACTCGAATCAGGAGTTCCCCCCTGTTTTTGGCTTCAATTGCAAGAAACGATAAGCAGTGTTGAAGAACTGCTTCTTATCAGGGAAGAGTAGCTTGTAGTCCTTTTGGTAAATCGCGAAGCAGTTATTCAGTGTAGAACAGCGAATGTGTTTACAGATGCTTTTATTCGCTTGATAATAATAGTAATGTTTTTAGTGTTCAGATAAAATTTGAAAATGCTATAAATGCTGTAAAAGAAAGGGATTTCGATGCCTATGTAGCAGTGTGCAAGGTTCCATAAAAGATAATATCTATACCGAGAAAATCGAATTATTTTCGAGATTACGATAAATCAGAACAATTTCAGCAAAATATCTATAAATGGGAACTTCATTTCTCGGTACGTTTTTATGGCGTAATGGCGTAAAATATATAGTCTGATTGAAAGCAAATAAAACTGGAAGTTTATGCGGAGTTGATGGACTTTATAATCGATGTACTGTTACTGTCAAACTTCTGTTTAGTCCGGAATGAGTTTGGGTATACTACACAATAAATAAAATAATTCAAAACCTATTTTCTATTGTTTCACGTGAAACATTATGTGGCAGTTTAAAAATAAAAGTGTTATAATGATATCCAATGAGTAAAAATCCCTTAAAAAAATAAAAAGGAGGGGTACAATGGGACGAATCATTGCAGTTGCCAATCAGAAAGGCGGGGTTGGAAAATCAACGACAGCCATCAATCTATCGGCCTGCCTTGCTGAAAAAGGGAAAAAGGTTCTTGCCATCGACATTGATCCGCAGGGAAATACGACCAGTGGACTTGGCGCAGACAAGAATGCAGTAGAAAACACCCTTTATGAGCTGCTGCTTGGAGAAGCAGAGACCAAGGATACCATTATAAAGAACGTTGTAGACAATGTTGACCTGATACCATCGAATATGAATCTTTCCGGTGCAGAAATTGAACTGGTTGATCTTGAGGATAAAGAATTTATTCTGAAAAAGATCACGGATAAACTTCGCCGGAAATATGATTACATAATCATGGATTGTCCGCCGTCACTGAGTATGCTTACAATTAATGCTTTGACAGCCGCAACCTCCGTTCTGGTGCCGATTCAGTGTGAGTATTATGCATTGGAAGGTTTGTCACAGTTGATACATACCATCGAACTGGTAAGAGACCGATTGAATAAGAGATTGAAGATCGAAGGCGTGGTCTTTACTATGTATGATGCCAGAACAAATCTGTCACTTCAGGTTGTAGAAAATGTAAAAGAAAACCTGGACCAGAATATATACAAAACGATCATACCGAGAAATGTACGACTTGCAGAGGCACCAAGCTATGGAAAACCGATCAATCTGTACGATTCACGATCTACAGGAGCAGAGAGTTATCGCCTCCTGGCAGAAGAAGTTATAGGCAGGGAGGGCGAGTGATGGCTGGAAGAAGAACAGGAGCCTTGGAAAGGGTCTTGACGCACTGATCCCGAACAAAGCAGGCGGTCCGTCAAAGGAACCTGCAAAAAAGACAAGATCTGCAGTTGTAAAAAAAGACAAACCAACTGAAAAAGATAGTCCGGCCGCAGAACGACTTGTGAAAATTTCCAGCGTAGAACCAAATCTGAATCAGCCCAGAAGACATTTTGATGAGGATGCGCTGCTGGAACTTTCGGAATCCATTAAACAGTACGGTGTTCTTCAGCCGTTGTTGGTATCCGATAAGAAGGATTATTTTGAGATCATTGCAGGCGAACGCCGCTGGAGAGCTGCCAAGATGGCAGGCTCAAGGAAGTTCCTGTTGTTGTAAAAGAGTTTACAGACCAGGAAATCGTAGAAATTTCCTTGATCGAGAACATTCAGCGGGAAGACCTGAATCCTATAGAGGAAGCGATGGCATACAAACGTCTGATGGAAGAGTTTCACCTGAAACAGGATGAAATCGCAGACAGAGTTGCCAAAAGCAGAACTGCAGTAACTAATTCCATGCGTCTTCTGAAGCTTTCTTCAAAAGTTCAGGAAATGGTAATTGCAGATATGATCTCAGCTGGTCATGCGAGAGCACTTCTGGGAATTTCTGATGAAGCTCTTCAGGAAACAACAGCATGAAGGTTTTTGATGAAAAACTCAGTGTTCGTGAGACGGAAAAACTTGTAAAGAATCTGGTTTCTCCTGCGAAAAAAGTAAAAACAGAGAGAAACACAGCAGAAGATGCCATTTATGAGAGCCTGGAAGAAAAAATGAAAGGTATCATGGGAACAAAGGTATCCATTCAGCGAAAGAAAAACAACAAAGGTAAAATTTGAAATTGAATATTATTCCAGAGATGAACTGGAGAGGATCATTGATCTGTTCGAATCTATCAGATAGGAGGCAGAATGAGCGGGATTTTTGAAAGCATGGGAATTGATTCCGGGATTGTGATCATTGTTTTGCTGATCCTTACCATCATTCTTCTGATCAATGTGGTGAGTAGCAATATGCGTCTCAGCCGTTTGGAACGGAAGTACAAGATGTTTATGAGAGGCGGAGATGCACAGTCACTGGAAAAAGTTTTTGTAAGAAAATTTGCACAGATCGACCGGCTGTATGAAGCAAAGGAAGATCATGATCATGACATCAGCTTTATCAAAAAAAATATGAATGTAATGTTCAGCAAATATGGCGTTGAAAAGTATGATGCATTTGATGATGTAGGTGGAAAACTCAGCTTTGCACTGGCGCTTCTTGATAAAAACAATACGGGTCTGATCTTGAATGCGGTTCACAGCCGCGATAACTGTTTCCTTTATTTAAAGGAGATCGTAAAAGGTGAGTCCTATGTTGTACTTAGTCAGGAAGAAGTGGAAGCTTTGAGAAAAGCAGTAAACTTTGGACTTGGTGAGATTGAGAAGGAATAAAAAACTGCAAAGAGTAAGAATATTTTTAATACAGGAGGAATATCATGTTAGACATTAAGTTTGTGAGAGAGAATCCGGAGGTTGTAAAGCAGAATATCCGCAATAAGTTCCAGGACAGCAAACTGGAGCTGGTTGACAAGGTTCTCGAACTTGATAAAGAAAACAGAGAGATCAAGCAGGAGGTTGAGGCTCTCCGTGCTGAGAGAAACAAGATCTCCAAACAGATCGGTGCTCTTATGGGCCAGGGAAAAAGAGAAGAGGCAGAAGAGGTTAAAAAACAGGTTGCTGCATCCGGAACTCGTATTGAGGAACTTTCTCAGAGAGAGAAAGAGGTTGAGGAAGAGCTTCTGAAAGATATGATGGTGATCCCGAACATCATCGATCCTTCTGTACCAATCGGTAAAGACGACAGCCAGAACGTAGAGATTGAGAAATTTGGTGAGCCGGTTGTTCCGGATTTTGAGGTTCCGTATCATACAGATATCATGGAGAATTTTGATGGAATCGATCTTGACAGCGCAAGACGTGTTGCCGGTAACGGATTCTATTATCTGATGGGTGATATCGCACGCCTTCATTCCGCAGTAATTTCCTATGCAAGAGATTTCATGATCAACCGGGGATTTACTTACTGCGTACCGCCTTTCATGATCAGAAGCAACGTTGTTACAGGCGTTATGAGCTTTGCGGAGATGGATGCTATGATGTACAAGATCGAAGGTGAGGATCTTTACCTGATCGGAACAAGTGAGCATTCCATGATCGGTAAATTCATTGACCAGATTATTCCGGAGGAAGAGCTTCCGAAGACACTTACAAGCTATTCTCCGTGCTTCCGTAAAGAGAAAGGTGCTCATGGACTTGAGGAGAGAGGTGTTTACCGTATCCATCAGTTCGAGAAACAGGAGATGATCGTTGTTTGCAAGCCAGAGGAGAGTAAGATGTGGTTCGACAAGCTGTGGCAGAATACAGTAGATCTGTTCCGTTCTCTTGATATTCCGGTTCGTACGCTTGAGTGCTGCTCCGGTGACCTTGCTGATCTTAAGGTAAAATCCCTCGATGTTGAAGCATGGTCTCCACGTCAGAAGAAATACTTTGAGGTAGGAAGCTGCTCCAACCTTGGAGATGCACAGGCACGTCGTTTGAAAATCCGTGTAAACGGCAAAGATGGCAAGAAATATCTTGCTCATACATTAAACAATACAGTAGTAGCACCTCCGAGAATGCTCATTGCTTTCCTGGAGAATAACCTGAATGCAGATGGATCTGTAAACATTCCAAAAGCTCTGCAGCCATATATGGGCGGTATGACAAAGATTGAGAAAAAGACACGCGCGTAAGAGAAACGCAGGCTTTTTCAGGGAGGTGTTCTTGTGCACAGTTATTTAAAGACCGTTGGTTTTTCACAGATTACCAGAAGAAGTGAAATAAAAGAGATCATTCGTGATGTGATCGCAAGCTACGATGAAAAGGTTTGCGTGGAAAATCATCCGGAAGGCGTATTTGTACAGTTTTCCAAGAATTATGGCTGTGACTGTGGAATCAGCGTTTGTGGTCAGTACGATGAGAACGGTGAGTTTCACGTGGAATATTATTTCCCATTTTTCAGGGGAACAGGAATCACATCCAGGGAAAAAGTGACTGTTGAACGTCATACAGATAAGGAATCTTATGCAGGAGCATGTGATGATTTGCGTATTGGCGTGACTATGATCTTTTATCTGCAGAATCTGGCAGAATATATGCAGGAGAAATACAAAGGCCTGAAAGACCCGGGGGACCGTCCGGTGACGGTTTCCGGTCTGGCTTCTGAGGGAAAGATCCTGTTTCCGCTGCAGAAGGATAAGGAAGCGGTAAAGGTGGAGAGAGAACTTTCCAAAAACAGGACTAATCTGATCGCAGCAGCGCGTAATGGTGATGAGGAAGCTATGGAGAGCCTTACAATGGAGGATATGGATACTTACTCCATGATTTCCCAGAGAATTGTTACAGATGATGTTCTCACGATCGTGGACTCTTATTTCATGCCTTATGGAATTGAATGTGATCAGTATAATGTTCTTGGTGAGATTCTGGATATCATGAAATTTAAGAATATCCTGACAGGTGAAGAAATCTGCCAGATGACTATAGAGAGCAATGATATACAGTTTGATATCTGCATCAACAGCAAAGATCTTCTCGGTGAACCGGCAGTTGGACGCCGCTTCAAAGGAACAATCTGGCTGCAGGGTCAGCTGCACTATTAAGTTTTCAAATTTAGAATTAATTCTTGTAATTTCAAAATAAATATAGTAAAATAATGGTTGTGAAACTTTTGGAAGTGTTCGAAATGTTTCACAACTATATATGTCCATATAGCTCAGCTGGATAGAGCACTCGCCTCCTAAGAATATGTTATAACGACCGCCTTTCGGGCAAAGGCGATTGACATTGAGTAAGTTTAAGACTAAAATTGAATAGATTTTAAAGATGTTTCCGTAGCTCAGCTGGATAGAGCGACCGCCTCCTAAGAGAAAGCCGAGGCATTCCCCAAAGGGAAAAAATGAAAAACAACTTTCAGTTCGAATCTATCTGAAAATGCTAATGGTGACAACAAAGCATTCCCCAAATTGGGGAACGTTCTAATGTTACCAAATCAAAAATCTGTAGATTTGACAAACTCGAAAAAGAGTTGATAATCTTATAATATGGCCGAAGGGAAAAATCCTAGAAACCAGTAAAATCAAGGGTTTGCGGCATGTGTCGT
>ENA-OQIM01000145-OQIM01000145.1-human-gut-metagenome-genome-assembly--contig:-NODE-145-length-23932-cov-3.761101_pt1 | contig 23932 bp, 28 predicted proteins | sample MGYA00242579_ERZ504744 | MGnify/ENA primary metagenome ERZ504744 (study PRJEB26092, sample SAMD00036441) | human gut metagenome | host: Homo sapiens | study: EMG produced TPA metagenomics assembly of...
AGCTTCTTGGATTTCTTAACTGCTTCACATGCTTTTACCTTTACAGCTCTGAAATCTGACTTGCTGAAAGTATCAAAATCAACCATTTCTTCGAATAATGGCTCAACTTTTACTTTGGAAAAATCAATCTTCTCAACTGGCTTTGTTTCCTGTGCTGCATTGTTTGCTTCGTTCTTAGCAGCACCCTGTGACTTCATTGTCGGGAAGAGCAGCACGTCTCTGATTGCCTCCGCTCCTGTCAGAAGCATACACATACGGTCAATGCCGAATCCAATACCACCGGTCGGCGGCATACCGATCTCCAGTGCGTTCATGAAGTCTTCATCTGTTGTATTGGCTTCATCATCGCCCTGTGCAAGCAGTTCTTCCTGGGCTTTAAAACGTTCTCTCTGGTCGATCGGGTCATTCAGCTCAGAGTAAGCATTTGCCATTTCCCATCCATTCATGAAGAACTCGAAACGCTCTACATATTCCGGATTTTCTGGCTTTTTCTTCGTCAGCGGCGAGATCTCAACCGGATGGTCCATAACGAACGTCGGCTGAAGCAGGTGCTCCTCTACAAACTCCTCAAAGAAGAGATTCAGGATATCACCTTTTTTATGTCTCTCTTCAAACTCAATATGATGCTCTTTTGCAAGTTCTCTTGCCTGCTCCAGAGTCTCAACTTCATTCCAGTCAACGCCTGCGTACTTCTTCACTGCGTCAACCATTGTGATACGCTCGAACGGCTTGCCGAGATCCATCGGGATTCCCTTGTATACGATCTGTGTCGTTCCGAGCACTTCCTGTGCAACAAAACGATACAAATTTTCTGTCAGATCCATCATGCCGTGGTAATCTGTAAATGCCTGGTAAAGCTCCATCAGAGTGAACTCCGGGTTATGTCTTGTATCAAGACCCTCATTACGGAATACACGTCCGATCTCATATACCTTCTCGAGTCCTCCGACGATCAGTCTCTTCAGGTACAGCTCAAGGGAAATACGAAGCTTCAGATCTTCGTTCAGGGCATTGAAATGTGTCTCGAACGGTCTTGCCGCTGCTCCACCTGCGTTCTGTACAAGCATTGGAGTCTCAACTTCCATGAATCCTTCTCCGCTTAAATACTTGCGGATCGCACTGAGAATCTTGGAACGCTTGATAAAGGTATCTTTAGACTCTGTATTCATGATCAGTCTACATATCTCTGACGGTAACGTGTATCTACATCTGTCAGACCGTGGAACTTCTCCGGGAGGATCTGTAAGCTCTTGGAGAGGAGTGTCACCTTCTCTGCATGGATAGAAATCTCACCTGTTCTTGTTCTGAAAGCAAATCCTTCCACTCCGAAGATATCACCGATATCCGATTTTTTAAAATCAGCGTAAGACTCTGTTCCGATCGCATCTCTTGCAACGTATACCTGGATGCTTCCCTGTAAATCCTGGATATTGCAGAAAGAGGCCTTGCCCATGACTCTCTTAAACATCATACGTCCTGCAATTGCCACATGGATCGGGCTTGCGTCCATGATATTTCTTCTCTCTTCGTAATCCTTTTTAAGAGCTTCTTTCGCCTGCTCCTCATCCATTCCCTCTACGTTCGGCTCCTGGCGGTCTTTTAACAGCTCAGTCTCATGTGCCTCGTAAAGACCTTTCACCTCAAGCGAATGATGTGTCTGATCGAACTTTGTAATCTGGAACGGGTCTCTTCCGTTCTGCTGCAGCTCTGCAAGTTTCTCGCGGCGAACCTTCAGTAAGTGGTTAATGTCCTGTTCCTGTGTCTGCTGTGCCAATCTCTTCACTCCCTTTTCTTTGTATTTTTTAGATATTTCTCTGGATAGAAGTACTTTGTACTGCATAATTCCGGCCGGTGTTTCTACATCGACAATATCATCCTTGTGCGCGCCGATCAGAGCTTTTCCTACCGGAGACTCGTTGGAAATTTTTCCTTCCAGGCTATTTGCTCGGTGGAACCAACGATCTGGAACTCGATTTCCTCGTCATACTCCAGATCCAGTACGTCTACTTTACATCCGATATTGATCTTATCAGAATCTACTTCGTCCTCAACAACAACCTCTGCGTTTTTCAGGATTTTTTCGATCTCTTCAATTCTTGCCTCGATATCACGCTGCTCATCTTTTGCTGCATCGTACTCGGCGTTCTCGGAAAGGTCTCCCTGCTCTCTTGCTTCTTTGATTTTACCGGCAATTTCTCTACGTTTGTTTACTTTGAGATCATGAAGCTCGTCCTCCAGTTTTTTCAGGCCGGCATAGGTAAGAATCGTTTTTTTCTGTTCCATTTTATACACCCTTTCTATCGTTTCTGTATCCAGTCATATCTGATTTTATTCTGTAAACTCTCCGGAAATGCGCTGTATTTTCAGTATTCCCGGTTGAAATAAGGATAGACTCCGCCTATCCTAACAATTAAAGTAGTATAAAGGATTGCCCACGGAATGTCAAGAAAAAAAGAAACGCAGGAAAGATTTTCTTTTTCACAAATCCTTCCTGCATCTTTCTCTTATTTTTCCTTTATTTTTCGGATGAGCTTCCTGTCAGTGCTTTCTTTTTCCAATTTCCTTTTTTATAGAAAATCAGCGTCAGAAGCGCACCCATGCACCAGCTTACCAGCATGGAAATCCAGAGTACCTGATATCGTCCGTTTGGCAGCTCCGGCGTTCTGGTCAGAAAGGCCAGACCGTATGCCAGCGGCACACGGATTACAACGGTAACAACCATCGAAATCCACATCGGGGTCATCGTATCGCCTGCTCCACGCATGACGCCGGAAAGCGACTGTGTTATTGCCATGGCAATATAGCCGACCGCAAGGATCTTCATCATATTGGCACTTAATGTTACGAGCTCTGTGGTATTCGTAAAGATTCCCATCAGATGATGGCCGAAAATAACAATTAAAAGGGTAATGGTCGTTGAGGTTCCGACTGCAACCAGTGTTCCCTGTTTTGCACCCTGCTCTACGCGGTCCATACGGCGTGCACCGACATTCTGACCGGCATACGTTGTCATCGCGGTACCAAACGAAAAGTTCGGCATCATTGCAAAGCCATCGACACGCATGATGATAACATTCGCGGCGATAACCATTTCACCGAAGCTGTTGGTCAGCGACTGTACGATAACCATCGCCATGGAGAAGATCGCCTGGGTAATACCGGACGGCAGACCAAGGCGGATAATTTCCATCGAATACTGTTTTTTCATTTTCAGATATTTGGGTCTGAAATCAAAAATGTCGGTCATACGCATCAGACGCCACATGCAGAGTACTGCAGAAATTGCCTGCGCAATCACGGTCGCGTATGCAACTCCGGCAACGCCCATGTGGAACTGGGAACGAATACAATATCCAATACAATATTGATGACCGTTGCCACCAGCAGATAAATCAGCGCCGAAATCGAATCGCCGAGTCCGCGAAGGATACCACATAGAATGTTATAGTACGCACTGCCGGCACAGCCCACCATCAGGATCACCAGATACGATGTACACCAGTCGATGATGGAATCCGGTGTTTTCAGCATTTCCAGCAGCGGCCTTGAGAGGACGGCTCCCAGAATCATAATAATGATGGAAGAAATTGCTGTCAGCGTGACGCAGTTTCCGATCGTCATCGAAAGCTCTTTTCTTTGTTTTGCCCCAAAATACTGCGACACCATGACGCCGGCGCCGACGGAAATTCCGACGAACAGAACCAGAAGCAGGTTTAAGATCGGGCTGGCGCTTCCAACTGCCGCAAGCGCATTGTCCCCGACATATTTTCCGATCACAATACTGTCAACCGTGTTGTAGAGCTGCTGGGCAATGTTGCCGATCAGCATAGGGATTGTAAAAGCTACAATCTTTTCCCACGGCTTTCCCACCGTCATGTCGGACGGTGCGAAAAGTTCCTTCATAGTCATACACTACACTCCCTCTTTAGTGTTTTTTGTCCTAATACCTCTGTTTATCAGTATAGCACAGAAAAAGCACCCATGATATATCAATATTGGCATATCATAGGTACTTTTTTTGACTTATTTTTATCCTCGTTCCCACTCATTCAGCATCTGTTCCAGCGCCTGCAGGCTCTCCACCTGATTGATCGCCGCGCGCAGCTTTGCCGAGTGCGGAAAGCCTGCCGTATACCATGCAACATGCTTGCGCATCTCGCGGATGCCGATCGCGCCGCCCTTATATTCCACCTGCATCCGTGCATGGCGGAGCATCATTTCTTTTACCTCATGCTGGGTCGGCCTTGCAAGCGTTTCGCCTGTTTCCATATAATGAAGAATCTGTTTAAAAATCCACGGATTTCCTTCCGCGCCGCGTCCGATCATGATACCGTCACAGCCGGTCTGCTCCACCAGTGCCTCGGCACTCGCCGCATCTGTCACATCTCCGTTTCCGATAACCGGAATCGAGACTGCCTCTTTTACCCGGCGGATGATATCCCAGTCTGCTTTTCCGGAATAAAACTGCGCTCTCGTTCTTCCATGAACCGCAATTGCAGCCACTCCGCAGTCCTCGAGGATCTTCGCAATTTCCACAGCATTCGCCGATTCTTCGTTAAAGCCCTTTCGGATCTTTACGGTTACAGGCTTTTTCACTGCCTTTACCATGCTTGTCACGATTTCCCTCACCAGATGCGGATCCTTCATAAGGCCGAGCCTTCGCCGTTATTGACAACCTTTGGCACCGGACAGCCCATGTTAAAATCCAGAATATCAAACGGCCTTTCTTCGATCTGCGCGGCAATCTGCCCCAAAATCTCCGGATCACTGCCGAAAAGCTGCAGGGACACCGGATGCTCACCCGGATCGATCGTCATCAGGTCCTCGGTATTTTTATTCTTATATAAAATTGCTTCGCACTCACCATTTCCATACAGATCAGACCCGCACCCTGCTCCTTGCACAGAACACGAAACGGCAGATCCGTCACACCCGCCATCGGTGCAAGCACGAGTGGGTTTGGCATCTCCACGTTTCCGATTTTCAGTGGCGGCATCTTTTGCAGTGTACGTTTCTTATTTTCCATTCGGCTTCTCTCCGTCCTCTTCCATCAGCGCCTCCTCCGGCACCTCCTCACCGAGGAAAAAGACACGGTAATACAGCTCCAGTGATTCCAGCAGCTCCTTTTTTTTCTTCCTGATACTGCTTAATCCGAAGCGCGCCGCCGATCTCGTCGTACATCGCATCTGCGTCTACAGCCTCCGTCTCAAACTGCAGACTTCCGTCGCTGTCGAACCACATGGTAAAAATACCGCCGATTTCCACCGTAAACATAACACACATAACATGAAGCTCATCCTGCACAGACTGCGGCAGGGATGCAAAATCCTGGTTAAAATAATATTTCTGTTCGTATGCACTTGCTCCGCAAAGCACTACTTTTTCATTATCTGAATACATAATTTTTCCTTTCTCTTCCTTTTCCGGTCTCTCTATACGTAGCTGTATAAGCCTCGCACCGAAACCTCGCCGGAATGCACCTCAGCGATCGTTCCGTCCTCTTTTTGCACGCGCAGCTCACCGGTCGGCGTGATGCCAAGTGCAACACCCTCGAACGGTTCCTTCGGATCGAGTACACGCACCGGCTGGTCTTTGTTTGCAAGCACAGCCTCATATGCTTCCTTCAGTCCGGAGAGATCCCCTGCTTCCAGGAATTTTTCATAGTCCTCCTCAAATGCCTCCAGCACTGCTGCGACCACTTTCGCCCGGTTGACGGGATGACCCGTTTCTATCGCCAGTGAGGTCGCAATCTCCGCGATGTCTTCCGGAAATTCCATCTGATTGACATTGATTCCGGTTCCGATGACAACATAATTGATGTAATCGATCTGTGCGCTCATCTCTGTCAGGATCCCACAGAGCTTTTTCCCATTCAGCACCGCGTCATTCGGCCATTTGATTTTCGTATCGACACCGAGCGCTCTTTGCACACCCTGCACTACGGCAAGTCCCATTACAATCGTCAGCATCGGTGCTTTGGCCGGTTCAAGATCCGGGTACAGCAGAATCGACATCGAAACAGAGGTTCCCTCCGGCGATTTCCAGACTCTGCCGCGGCGGCTTTTCCGGCAGTCTGCGTCTCGGCTGTTGTCAGGGTGCCGTTCGGTGCACCCTCTTCCGCCAACCGCTTCGCCCACGTGTTTGTCGAATCCACCTCACGGCTGTAATAAACCGTCTGTCCGACATATTTCGTATGCGTGCGGCTTTCCAGCTCATCCTTCGTTACGAGATCCGGCTCATTTAACAGACGGTATCCCTTATTCTGAACGGCCTCAATTTCGTATCCTTCTTCTTTCAACTGATTCATCATCTTCCATACTGCGGTGCGGGAAATCCCAAAATGTTCACACAGCTCCTGTCCGGAAACATTTTCCCGGATTCCCGCAGAAGACGCAGCGTCTCGGCTCTCTTATTTTCCAGCATATCGTATCTTCACACTCCCTGTGTCGCTTTCTCACATAAGAAGCACGCTTTCTTCGTTTCGTAAATTCAACAGCAGCGCTGCGGAAGAGTTTTCCGCAGCGCTGCTGTGCGTGTTTCTTCGTTATTCTATTATACACAGTCTATTCCGGTTTTTCCACCCAAAACTTTATGCTCCGAGGGTCGCTGCCATAACTGCTTTGATCGTATGCATACGGTTCTCTGCTTCTTCGAATACTCTCGACTGCGCAGATTCAAACACCTCATCGGTTACTTCCATCTCGTTCAGGCCGTAGCGGTCGTGGATCTCTTTTCCAATCTTTGTTTTCAGATCATGGAAGGACGGCAGGCAGTGCAGGAATACGGCGGTATCTTTTGCATTTGCCATTGCTTCTTTTGTGACACGGTACGGAGTCAGATCGTGGATTCTCTCCTCCCATACGCTGTCCGGCTCACCCATAGATACCCAGACATCGGTGTAGATAACATCGGCATCTTTTGTTCCCTCTTTTACGTCCTCGGTGAGGGTGATGGTTGCACCGCTCTCCTTTGCATACTCCTCACACTGAGCCACAAGCTCTGCGTTCGGGAAGTATTTCTTCGGTGCACAGGCCACAAAATCCATTCCCATCTTGGCAGATGCAATCATCAGGGAATTTCCCATATTGTAGCGGGCGTCGCCCATGTAAACGAATTTGATGCCTTTTAAATGGCCGAATTCTTCCTGGATCGTCAGCATGTCGGCGAGCATCTGTGTCGGATGATACTCATTCGTCAGTCCGTTCCATACCGGAACTTTCGAATATTTTGCCAGCTCTTCTACAATCTCCTGACCGAATCCACGATACTCAATTCCCTCATACATACCGGCAAGTACACGGCTGTATCTTTAATGCTCTCTTTTTTGCCGATCTGGGAACCGGTCGGATCCAGATACGTTGTTCCCATACCGAGATCGTGTGCAGCTACCTCGAAGGAACAGCGGGTTCTGGTGCTGGTTTTCTCAAAAATCAGTGCAACGTTTTTACCACGCAGGGTATCCACCGGAATGCCTTTCTTTTTCTTCTCCTTCAGCTCTGCGGACAGGTCCAGCAGATAGGCAATCTCTTCCGGTGTAAAATCCTTCAATGTCAGAAAATCGCGTCCTTTTAAATCCATGGCTTGTTCCTCCTTATATCTGCATATGGTGTATTTTATTATTTTCTATACTGTGATGTTGGGTCAAAAGGTTTTTTGCCCCTTGGTTTCCTTGAATAGTCTCTATTATGAAACAGACCTGTTCATCTGTCAAGAGGAAAATGTATATTTTTACGCATTTTCTCTTTAATATTCATGATATATGTATTTTTATGCATTTCATTGTACTTTTCATACAGAAAATTCTCCCGTGTCCGGCTTGATGCTTTTCACGGGAGAATCCTGTTTTACTTATTTCTTTATCTCTGTTTTATTTCTGATTACTTCTGCACTTCTTTTCCTGCCGGCACTTTCTGTTCCTCCACAATACCTTTGAATGTGGTGGCCAGACTTGCCAGTCCCTGCAGATCAGACGGAACAACAATCTTTGTTGCCTTTCCATTTGCCAGAACGCCAAGTGCCTCAAGGCTCTTTAAGGTAAGAACGGCATCGTCCGCACCGGCTTCTTTGATCGCACGGATACCATCGGCATTTGCCTGCTGTACTTTGAGGATTGCCTCTGCCTGGCCTTCTGCCTCACGGATCCGTTTCTCTTTTTCTGCCTCTGCACGAAGAATCGCCGCCTGTTTTTCAGCCTCTGCATCGAGAATAGCTGACTGTTTTTTACCTTCGGCAACAAGGATGGTCGATTTTTTCTCTCCTTCTGCAATCAGGATTGCTTCACGGCGTTCACGCTCTGCCTTCATCTGTTTCTCCATTGCTTCCTGGATGGCTGCCGGAGGCATAATGTTTTTCAGCTCGACACGGTTTACTTTAATGCCCCACGGATCGGTCGCGATATCAAGCGCAGCCTGCATCTTCGTGTTGATGATCTCACGGGATGTCAGCGTTTCATCGAGCTCCAGATCTCCAATGATATTTCGAAGCGTTGTTGCCGTCAGGTTTTCAATTGCCATCAGCGGATTGACAACACCGTATGCAAACAGCTTCGGATCGGTAATCTGGAAGAATACAACGGTATCAATCTGCATCGTAACATTATCTTTTGTGATAACCGGCTGCGGCGGGAAATCCACCACCTGCTCTTTCAGATTCACGCGAATCGCTACACGCTCGATAAACGGAACCTTAAAATGAAGACCGGTTGCCCAGGTGTCCTTGTATTTTCCAAGGCTCTCTACCACGTAAGCACTGGCCTGCGGTACAATTTTCACACACGATGCTGCGATAAACAATGCCACAACAAGAAGCAAAATCAATAAAATTCCTGCAACTCCTCCACCACTCATGTTTCATTTCCTCCTTCTTTTTCTTTGACCTTTACAATCAGCTTGACGCCTTCCACACGGAGCACCGTAACGACTGCATCCACGGGAATCGCACCTCCTTCGTTCTCTGTACGCGCAGTCCACATGTTTCCTCCAAGCGAAACCTTTCCGGTTCCCGCAAGATTGGAGATTTCCTCCGTCACGACTCCTTCCATGCCAACCACACGGTCCACGTTCGTCTTCAGTGTATCCTTATTCAGAAAGCGAACGGCGAGCGGACGTGTAAAAAACAGAAGTACCAGCGATACAACAAGAAACAGTACGATCTGAATCACAATCCCGGCTCCGCACATGGCAGCGATCAAAGCAACAAGCGCCCCACCTGCAAACCAGATCGTCGCAAGACCAAGTGTTGCTGCTTCAATCACTAAAAAAACGACGAGTGCGATCAGCCAGTAAACCGGCAGGTAAGCTGTAATACCCATGCGTTTTTCCCCCTTTCTGAAAAAATTGGCTGTTGTATTCATCATACTATAATGATGAAAAAATAACAAGCAAAGTTAAAAACATTCAGAAAAAAGAAAGATTTGTCAGGAATCGTCTACAGACTGTCAATTCCAAGCCGGGACATGAAAACGAGGATGGCTGACAAAAAACCATATGCGTGAATACGTAAAAATAATACGAGGGTGAAGCTTAATAGTTTCCAGAATACCGATTTGATTTGAACTACGTAATGCAGGCAATTCCATATCGTCAGAGTTTTTCGAACAAACGGATCTGACCCATATTGTTTCAGCAGCTTTCTGACCGCAGAAACATTTTTCCTTCATTATGTCATCTCTTCCTTCGCCAGATACATTGCACCAATCACCAGGTGAAACAGCATCAGGTCACCATAATATACAGAACGTCAACCTTCTTTCATTGTACGCCAGTACATGTTGTGATAAAATTATACAAATATCAGTTTTTGTAATTTTTTTAATATAATACAAACAAGCCACACATAACACTGTACGAAAGGATCACAGCAAATGAAAACTCCTAAAATTGATTTTGTGATTACATGGGTAGACGGGTCAGATCCTGTCTGGGACATGCAGCGGCAGGAAACCTTAAGAAAGCAGGGAATCTTTGTGGATGAATCTCTGGATAACAGTACCGCAAGATATCGCGACTGGGATATTTTGAAATACTGGTTCCGTGGTGTTGAAACATTTGCACCATGGTCAACCAAATTCATTTTATTAACCTATGGGCATCTGCCGAAATGGTTAAAGAAAGAGCATCCCAAACTGCATATTGTGCGGCACGAGGATTTTATTCCTGCGGAATTTCTTCCTACCTTTAGTTCCCATCCGATTGAGTGGAATTTTCATCGCATTGAATGGCTGACAGAAAATTTTGTTTATTTCAATGATGATATGTTTCTCATAAAAAAGTTTCTCCGGAAGATTTTTTTAGAGACGAAAGACCTGTTGACATGCTTGCGCTTCAGCCAGATGTTGCAAATGCAGATGACCAGATTATGCCGTATATCTATCTGAACAATGCGATGGTTCTCGCCAAATATTTCGATAAACGGGAAAATATGAAGAAACAGCCGGGCGCATATTTTCATCCCGGCTATCCGCTCATATATTTTGGATATAATCTTTTAGAAATGGCCTTTCCGCGTTTTACCGGTTTTTATACCGTACACGGACCATCCCCGCTAAAAAAAGAGTCCTACCGTTTCTTCTGGAAAAACGAAGAAGAGCTTTTGCATCATGTCTGTTGCCATCCTTTCCGTCATAAAGAAGATATCAGTCAGTATGTTCTGCGGGAATATCAGAAGCTGAGCGGAAATTTTGTTCCGAAGAATATTCATAAATTCTGCCGATACTTTAATCTGCAGCCGGAAAACCCGGAGCTGGTAAAGACGATTACGAAACAGAAGTCAAAATGTATTTGTATCAACGACAGCAACTTTGAAATCCCATATGAAAAAGTAAAACAAGAATTAAACCATGCATTTTCTATCCTGTTTCCGGAAAAATCACAGTTTGAGAAATAAAAAACTGTTTTTCTGTTCGTTCACGTGACAGATTATAAAGCAACATGTATTTTAATTAAAATTGTAATTTTTTACCTCAGATCTATTGACATGTGTGTGATTTTATTTCTATAATAATTTTGTAATAAAAAGAATTTTCACAAGAAAGGAAATTACTGACCTATGACTAAAACTTATAAAAAACCTGTTGTCTCTATCGACACCGGAATGGCAGAAGGCGTTTATGCGGCAAGCGGCCAAGGAACTCTGAATGTTACTTACCACGGCGTGTGGGATCGCTGGGGCACAAATGGCGGTAAAGGTCTTGCAATGGCAGACTGGTCAGGTATTAACGGAACGATCACATTGAACATTACGTTCAACGACACGGTTGATCAGGCGGAAACGGATGATGCATCTGTACAGGCATCCTGCTCCGGAAAGACTGCTACGTTTACCTTTGCCAGCACATCATCAAATCCGCTGACGATTGGTATCCATTTAAATCACGGAACCAGCATCGACGATCTGAAGATGACCGGCTTCACCTACTCGGTAAGCTAAAAAGCAAACCTGCTCTAAAAACTTTGATAACTGTTCAGAGCCAGGTCTTGCGGTTGTTAGTGCTAAAATTACCGATTCATCTTCAGCAAGTTATCAAAAGAAAAAGCAATGAGGTGCGTCCCCATTGCTTTTTCTTTTTTTATCTTTAAAAATCCTTCTCCATCTCCGCGATCTCCGTTTCACCCACCACTTCGCACTTCTTATCCCGAATCGCATACACTCTCGTACAGATCCCGAGTACCGTAGGCCGATGTGTCGTTACAATGCAGGTTCGCGATACGTATCCGTCATAATATTGTTCAGCACCTTCCGCTCTGTCGCCACATCAAGTGCTGAGGTTGCTTCATCCAGCAGCAGAATCGGTGATTTCCGAAGCAGTGCGCGCGCAATCGAAAGCCGCTGTGCCTGCCCTTCTGAAAATCCGCCACCGCGTTCTTTCACCATACTCTCAATACCGTCTGGCAGTTTTTCCACAAAATCCCAGGCACATGCCAGCTTTAATGCCTCCATAATCTCTTCCTCCGTTGCTTCCGGCTTCACATTCCGCATATTTTCCGCTATTGTTCCCGAAAACATCGTGTTTCCCTGCGGCACGTAGGAAAACAGCTTTCGCGTAGACGGCGACAGGGCAAGCCTCTGCGATGGTTCCTCTCCTGCACCGATCCAGGCTTCCCCCTCCTGCGCACGCAGCAGGGACAAAATCAGGCGGAGCATGGTTGTTTTCCCCCCTCCCGACGGGCCAACCAGTGCAATAATCTCATGCGGCCACGCTTCCATCGAAGCATTCGAAAACACTTCCGTCCCTGTGTGATACGTATAGCAAAGATCCTGCATCTTAAGTCCGATGCCTCCCGACTGATATTTCTCCGCAAACCATTCTACTTCGCCATCCGCACTGTAATCCTCCTGCGGCATCTCTACGATATCCATCAAACGGCCGGCTGAAATGCCGAGTGATATCGCCGACGGCACAAGACTCACCAAAGAGTTGACCGCACCGGTCAGCGTACCGGAAAGGGACAGAAACATGGTCATCGTTCCATAGGAAATTGCTCCGCTCCAGACACGGTAAATTCCCCAGCCATAGCAGCTGTAGGAAACAACGTAGCTGATCAGCGTCATCAGAAGTGATGTTGCAATGGACATTTTCTGGAAATCGAGCCGCATTTTGATATAGTCCTGCTGCAGATTTTTCAAACGATTTACATAAAAACGGATCATATCGAATGCCTTAATCGTCTGAATGTTGGAAAATGCCTCCTGGTTGAAGCCGTACAGCTTCGCGCTCATCTGTGCGCTCCGCTGATTGTTGTTTGTCATACGCCGCAGCAGCGGGCGCGACAGCAGGGCACTGAACGGGATTCCGAGCAGTGCAAAGACTGCAAATGTCGGATCGTAATGAACAACAACTGCCAGTGCACTGATAAATTTTACCGTGTAAATCACAAGATTCGGCAGCCAGTTCAGAATACCTCCGGAAATGTTCGATGCGTCCGAGCTCCAGCGTGTAACCAGATCGCCCGTGTGATAAGTGGTTAAGGATTCCCAGTCCGTCACCAGAATTTTTTCAAAAATGTCATTCTGGATTTCCCGGTCTACTTTCAGGTTAATCATCGTCGAGGCATAACTGGTCGCCTGGGAAATCAGGGTATTTCCAAAGGAAAATCCTATCATCAGCGCAAAGGTCTGAATCAGCTTTCCTGTCTGGTGGCCTGTGATGATATCGACAAGATCCTTTGAGATCACACTCGATGCCAGTGAAACACCGGTTCCGAAAATGCCAAGCGCCGTATAAAAAAGCATGGCTTTCCAGTACCTTCTGGCGTACTGAAAAATCCAGCGAAATTCCTTCCACATCTTCTGCAGCATTTCTGCCTGAAGGTATTTCCCTATCTTCTGCCGAAGCTCCTTCATGATTCATCCTCCTGCGCCTGTTCCTTTGGAATTCCTTTTTTTCATATTTTTCATACAATCGTCCGATCCTGCTTTCTGCCTTTTTTCATCCTCCTCGATCTGCCGCCGTATCGTTTCCGCCGCTGTGTCATTCTTTGTGCATCGCAGGAAGTAAACTGGCTTTTCCTTTGCAACCGCTTCTGCGAATTTTAAATTTTTTTACCATCAGCTCTGCGGTCCAGGGTGGGAAGTCGAATGCGCTGCATCACGCGGAGCGTTTTCTGTTCTTCTGTCAGAGAAACCAGTTCTTCCGACGGTGCCTTTTCCAACAGTACAATTCCACCCAGCTCTTTTTTCTCCGCCGTAAAGATTTTTGATGTTCCGCACCACGGGATGCCATAGACAACGAATTTCTCTCCCTCTTTTCCGATCAGGTTCAGATCCCCGTTCAGAAACGGTGTCGCAAACAATTTTTTCCAGAGTGCCGTGTGGGTTGATTTTCCCATCCCCGACGGACCGGAAAACAGCCAGGCTTTTTCAAGATACAAAAGGGATGCCGAATGCAGTGCAAACATTCCCCTTCGCTGCGCCAGAAACAGAAATACCGGGCGGATTGCAAGGAAGAGGGAATCCTGCTCTTCCTCGTTGATAGGGCAGCGATAATAAATCCGCGCATAACTGCCGTCTTCTTTCATCCAGATTTCGTAAATATTTTTCAGTGTATCGAACCGGAAAACATAGCCCTCCTCCCAGATGGCAACCGTCAGATCCCTGTTGCGGATCAGAATGGTTCCGTTCTGACGGCTCCCTGGCAGACGTTCTGCCAGTTCCAGGATAAGATCCGGGATTGCTTTCTCCGGATTTCCGCCATCTGTCATGCGAAATGCATCAAACTGCTTCGGAATGCATCCTTTTTCTCCATAGACTTCGATTTTTATTCCCGCAATATGCAGCCGCCCCTCACAGCTTCCCTTCGGACAGCCCAGTTCCCGGCGCACAGCGCCAAATACAAGCAGTTCCTGTACAAATGCCTCTATATCCTTCGCCAGTTCTCCCTGCTCCTCTTTTGGGATCTCATAATATGCGGCCATCCTGTCTGTCAGTGCTTCCACCGTCTGCGGCTGTTCCAGCATTTCCCATAATCTCAGCGCCGTTTCATTCAGTTCCATTCCACGCTTCTGGTCCGCAATTTTCTGTCCATAGGGCAAAAGATAAACGGTTTTTCCGATTTTCTGCAGCAGATATCCTTCCTGTCTTCTGATTCTCATTTTTTGTTCCTTTCTGTCTTTTCGCTCTGGAAAAGAGATGCTATAATAAATCTTATCTTTTTTTCAGAACGGAGTTTCCATATGTATACCTACGACATTGAACAGCTCTTAAAAGACGGCTCCGCGATCCGGCTGAAGCCGCAGGGCTACAGCATGTATCCGCTTTTTCATCCCGGACGGGATGAGGCCGTCATTGAGGCGTATCCGATTCATCTTCTCCGCCGCGGCGATATCATTCTTTACCGCCGCGAACAGGGCATCCTTGTACTTCACCGGATCTGCCGTATCACTTCGGATGGCTTTTATCTGGTCGGGGACAACCAGACCGAAATCGAAGGGCCGCTCCGCCCGGATCAGATCCGTGGAAGATGACCGGTGTTGTGCGCAACGGGAAATCGTTTTCTGTCTCTCATCCGGTCTACCGCATGCTTTCCTCTCTCTGGCTGTTCCTGCGCCCCATCCGCCCGTTTTTCTGGCGTATCATGGCACTTTTTCGCAAAATTTCTTCCGGGCGGTAAGCTTCAAATGACAGGCTGCCGCAAAAAATCATCTGCTTCCGCTTCTTTTCATTCCCCGCACCATTTTCACAATACTCTGGAGTCTCCAGCCTCTTCCAAAGAACACACCATTTAGTGCCAGCGGCACCAGAATACAGAGGACAAAACAGAAGATAAATGGCGTCATTCCACCGTTTCCATAGATCAACGGTATGATCCTTCGCGTCACTGCGACTTCCAGGATCATCACCGCAGTGTATTCGCCCAGATCCCTCGCATAGCGTATCGCTTCCTCTTTCATTCCCAGAAAATCCCGGAAAAAGATAACGTAGCGATAGGAGATCTGCAGCAAATAGGAAGTAAGGTTCCAAGAAGGACTCCTGTCATGCCATATGGTCTTACAAGTGCAAGCGATACGACCAGATTCAGAACCGCACTTGATGCGCCTGCATTTTTTTCTTTTTCAAACAGTCCTGTTACCCCCATCATAAGACTGAGCGGCAGTCCCGTGATTTTGATCAGCAGCACCACAATACAAAGCACTGCTGTTCCCCATCCAAGCTCATACGCGGGACTCAGCCAGATATCGCAGATAAACGGAGTAATCAGTGAAAAAAGTCCCACTGCCACGACGGAAGAAATGCAGAAGAACACAAAGGTCAGCTGCCGCAGAATTTCATAGTTCCGCCGATAATTCTTTTCGGTAAAATAATCCCCGATGGTCGGCTGAATCGTGTTGGCAAGAATCGTAAGAATATTGATAATTGCCTGCGTAATCATGCTGTAGTTCGCATACCGTCCTACTGTACCGACGCCGATGAACCCGGAGATAATCAGGTTATCGGTACAGTTCAGCATTTTGTCCGAAACCCTGGAGATAAACACGTTTTTCAGATCCTTTAAGATCAGCTCCTTAAAGAAAGAGGAACCTTTTTCTTTCCGCAGCTGATGAAGGAACGGATATTTCCGTTCCACATACCAGTTAATCCAGATGTTCAGCATCACCTCTGTCACAATCCCAATACCAAGTGCCAGAAGATAATTCTGCTGATATGTCACAAGAAGAATAATCGCCAGATAGCTTACAACATTTAAAATCAGGCCGGCGATACTCGCAATGTATTCCTTCTGGTCTGCAATTAAAAGCGATTTTCGATCGGTGAGCAGATAGGAAAGCACCGTGCGAATCAGCCACATAGCGTACAGTATCCGAATATACGTCAGGGAGTAGCTGTTGTTTTTCATAAACAGATGAATCAGCGGAAGCAGCAGCATTCCCGCCGTGAATACAATCACCGCAAAAATACGGTACGCCTTCCGGTACAGGTTCATCAGCGATGCAATCTCATGCTCATCCTTCCTTGCAAGTGCTCCGTACAGATGATAAACAATGGCTGTCGAAATGCCGAGTTCTGTCACGGACAGGATGTTGATAACATTGGAAATGACTCCGTTCATGCCGACAAGTTCCGCACCCATATACAGATTCATCGCCCGCTGGCTGAAAAATCCAAGAATCAGGAGTGCAAACTGCGAAACCATACTGAAAAAGCTGTTTCGAAATAGATTTTTAATCCGCATGATGTACTCCTTTTCTTTGTTATGTACTCTCATTACTTTTTTCTGCTGTTTTTCTGGTTTTTACTGTTTCAAAATGGTATGATGGAATGATGCGGCACCGTTTTTACAGAAAACCAGGCGATCACAAATGTTTTTGCCATTAGAGCGTGTCTGAAAAAAGCTTGCAGATTGCGGAAATGATTTTTCAGACGCGCTCTGGTTTATATCTGCCTGATCAGAAAGGATTTTTATGAAAAAAAGAGCTTTTTCCCGTATTTTATTCTCGCTTCTGCTCCTGTTGTTTCTCATCCTGTTTGCTTTTCTTTGCATCTGCGCTTTTTATCATGTCAGTTATACACCGGAAGCGTGTACGGAATCCGCAGATGAATTGTCCAATCCGTATATCGGATTTTATTCGATGTACGGCTATGTTCTCGGAAACGATACACTCTCCAATCTTCCCGACCCGGATTCCAATCCCGAAGAGACACCCGGACTTGTGATGCTGGAACTGAATCTGCGCCGGTTTGCCGATCAGGATCTTTCCGATCCGGCACTTGCACAGCTTGACACGATTTTGTCCTCCTGGCAGAAACACGGAAATTCGATGATTCTGCGCTTTCTGTACGACTGGGACGGCAAAGCGAAAGATTCGGAACCGCAAAGCCTCGACCAGATTCTGCGCCACATGGATCAGACCGCCGCGATTGTGAACCGTTACACGGACAGTGTTTTTCTGATCCAGGGTATTTTTGTCGGCAACTGCGGAGAGATGAATGGCTCCGACCATCTGTCCGATGAAGACTGCTCCATTCTGATGCAGCATCTGGCAGACGTGATCGATCCTTCGATTTTTCTGTCCGTCCGCACACCGGTACAGCGACGGAGGATTCTGAATTCGACAGAACTGCCTTCTGCCGAAACTGCTTTTGACGGCTCGCTTTCCTCCCGCCTCGGGCTTTTCAATGACGGAATGCTCGGAACAGCAAATGATACCGGCACATACGGAGACACGCCCGCCTCTGCGGATGCTTACCGCTCTGCCTGGATGCGCGAGGATGAGCTTGACTTTCAGGACAGGCTCTGCAATTTCGTCCCAAACGGCGGCGAGGTGATTCTCGACAATCCCTTCAATGACTTTGACCATGCCCTTTCGGATCTCTCCCGGATGCATATTTCTTACCTGAATTCGGAGCATGATCCGGCGGTTCTGGATAAATGGAAAAATTCGGTTTACCACAATGAAACCTCGGTTTTTGACGGTATCTCCGGCTACGACTATATCGCCCGCCATATGGGTTACCGCTATGTGGTTCGCAACACCACCCTGCATCAGTCCCGACTGAACATGGAACTTGAAAATGTCGGCTTTTCCGTCGGCTACCGCAGACTTGACGTAGAAATCACCCTGGTTTCCGATGACGGCAGGATTTTTTCCTTCCCACTTTCTGGGGATTCCAGATTCTGGCTCCCCCAAAATACCTCAGAGCTTTCGGTTTCACTTCCGTTCCGTGAACTGGAAAAGGGAACCTATACGGTATATTTTCGAATGACCGATCCGTCACTTTGGCGGGAAATCCAGCCTGCCAACACGTTTCCCATGATTCTTACGGATTCCGGCTCGGAACACTGAAGCTGGAAAAGCTGCTCTGATACGTGCCCAGAAACACACGCCCGCTTTCCACATTCTGATTGGCGAACAGGAGCGGACGCCCATCCCGCCTGCGGTATAATGCCAGAAACATTTTTTTGGTTCTGCCACCGCAGGCAGTTTGATTTGCCGGCAAAGTATGGTGGTTTCTCCACTGTGCCAGGCTCTGGCATCGGTATGGATCCTGTATTTTTCCGGCTTTTTGTTCTCCTCTTCTATCTCCAGAAAACAGTCGGCTTCTTCCGTCAGCCCGGCAAATCCGTGGTTTTCCAGGGTAATCCGCATCCAGGTCATCTGACCGGAAGAATCTTCCCCCATTTTCCACATGCGATTCTCTTTTTCTGAAAGAATTTCCACATTTTCCACTACAAACCGGTAACCAAGACGTTTTCCCACAGCTTCGAAGCCGGATACACCGTTTATGGTTTCTTTTTTCCATTGTTCCAGCAGCTGCAGGTCATACGTACTGTTCAGATAGGAAATGTGCATCTTTTCCAGATCCCTGATCGCTTCCGCTGCCGAAACATTCTCTTCTCCGGCTGCACGCTGTACTGCCTCGCCGCCGCAAAAACGGCCGCGCATTGCCATTCTCTGCCAGTCAAGTTCCGCCCCACGGCTCTTCGGCTCCTGCTCCGGTGTTTCCATCGCCAGAGTACCGTATGTACCAAGATCGGTTTCCGATCCGAACATCCCATCGTTATACAGAGTCAGATATTTTTTCTCTTCTTCTGTAAAGTTTCTTGCCAGCTCCCGCCACTGGGAGGGTCTGCGCACCGCAAGCGGACAGGCGCCTTCCAGCGCATCTTGCATAGTCCGAACCAGCGTCCGGAACCCGTCCGGTGTCAGATACCGGGATCCATGCATTTCTCCCCAGTTTCCGATCAGGATTCCCTGCACAACATAGATATCTTCCGAAAATTCCCGGATTGCCGCGCCAAGCTGCCGCATATGTTCCTGTACGGTTTTGATGCTGCCCGGCTCGCGTTCCAGTCCTTTTCCTTCCAGATCATAGGCAAACCGAAGGATCATTCCCTTCTTTTGGTCCCGGAAAAATGCGAGAATTTTCCGCACCCACGCCATCGACTCCTGTGGGATCCTGCCGGTTCGAAATGCTCCGATCCCAATCCGCAGAAGTACAAGCTCTTCTTCCTTGCAGGCAAGATACAGGGGTTCGTCTGTTTTTGCCGCATCAAACGTATACAAATGGTACCAGCCGCAGCCCGGATTCTGTACCGCACCTTTACACTCTGCAAAATCAGCCCGAGAGAACGCGGGATCACTCGCCGGTTCGCTCTGTGCTGTTTTCTGCTTTTTCAGAAAACGGTTCCATTTTTCTTTCCACATCTTTTCGCCCTGCTCCCGCATCCATCTTTAAAACCTTACACCGGAAAATCACGGCCAGTACACTGTAGAACATCCGCGTCATATACCAGATGGGTTTCAGCCCGGAATGCATGCTTGTTCCCGAGGTCCGGATATGCATGACTGCCGGAATTTCAACCACTTTAAAATCAAGCAGCATCATCTGTGTGATCATGTTGGTATCCGGATATTTGTCATCAAAATGATTGTATTTTGAATAATAAAGCACTGCCTTGCGGCTGAGCCCCTGCAGTCCTGTCGTCGGATCTGCAATCCATCTTCCCGTCGCGATGTGCAGCATACGCCGGAACAGACGGAATGCCAGCTTTTTTGCAAAGCCTACCGAAAACTCTGCGCTTCCATCCATAAAACGGGATCCCAGCACAATATCCGGTGTTCTTCCGTCTGTATCTTTTTCTTTCAGTTTTTCATAAATTTTTCGAATGTTGCATACATCATGCTGACCGTCCGCATCCATCTGGATCACGTACCGGTAGCCCCTGCGGATCGCATATTTATAGCCAAGCTGCAGACCGCTTCCGTAACCGAGATTGAAAACATGCGTTATTACCGCATAGCCGCGCTGTTTTACCATCCAGATTGTGTTATCGGAGGACGCATCGTTCATAACCAGTACATCTACCAGCTCCGCGATCTCCGGCTGTGCCAGCTGATCCATCACTTTTCCTATGTTTTTTTCTTCGTTGTATGCCGGAATAATCAGTAATACTTCTTTCTGCTCCATAGTTCCCGCCTCACTTCATCAGATCCAGCAGCCGCTGAATTTCCTCTGTCTGTCCGTTCCCTTTCTGTTTTACTGCCGCCACAATCCGCTCTTTTTTTTCGGTATCATCGATCAGTTCTTCTATTTTCCGGGCAATGCCTCCGGGGTCAGCAAGCAGAGCAGACCATCGACTCCATCCTCTATCTGCTCACGGTTTCCTGCACAGTCTGACGCAATCACGGCACAGCCAAGCGCCTTGGCCTCCTGAATGGCAATGCTTTTCCCCTCAAACCGTGTCGCATGTACATAGAGATCACACTGTGCATAGTAGGGAAACGGATTTTCCTTTATGCCAAGCAGAATAAAGTCCTTCTGCAGTCTGAGCTCTGCAATCTGTTTTTCAAGAGCCTTCCGTTCTGGACCTTCGCCCACAACATACCACCGCGCCTTGTATCCGGCATCTCTGATCTGTTTCATTGCCAGAATGGCGATATCATATGCTTTCTGGTGTGCCAGCCTTCCAACCGTTAAAATACGGACACCGTCATAAGAATCCGAAAAGCCACCCGGCTTTTTAGCCTCTCTCTCGATCCGCTCTCTGTCTATGATATTGTGAAAAACCTGCACTTTTTCTTCATACTCCGGGTAAAACTCCAGGAAATGGCGGCGTGTCTCCCCGGAAACCGTATAGATAACATCCATTTTCTCGTAGCAGTCGCGGTCCATTTCCCGTGTATATCCGGAATCGCCGTAAGCAATATGGACAAATGCAGCTTTTTTCTTTGCATTCACGTGATCCGCAACGTAATAAGCAGAGCCGCCTTCCAGATAAGCAACCGCAAGATCAAAGGTTTCATCCAGCCGGTCTGCCCCGTCCGAAAGGACTCTCCAGAGCAGTTTATCCGGCTGAATTTTCCCCGCCTTCTTCATCACGCGCAGATTCTTCATCAGATACCTGATTTTTTCCATGGTGTGTCCGTGCCGGAACAATGCCATCACCGATGTCTGCAGCAGTTTTCGCCGTCCTGCACCGGAGAGTACGGAATCCTCACAGATCCTTTTGTTTTTTATATGAACTTCCGGCGGCACCCTTGAAATCATTTCCCCCTGTCCCAGCAGTACATACAGCGAAATTTCATATTTCTCTGTATCTAGATGGTTCAGAAGCTCCAGCAAAGCCGTTTCTGCTCCTGCACGGCCAAGCGTATTGATTACAAACAGTATTTTTTTCATAAGTCTCTTGCCTGCTTTCCTGTCAGACGTTCCAGCTCTTTTATGATTCTCTCATTCTCCTGGTTCAGCAGAGAAACCTGCATTGCCAGTTCCTGATTTTTCATCAGCAGAGAAGAAATCTGTATTGTCATCTGATACATGCCCCACACGACAAGGAACCCGGTAAGCAGCAGCACCGCCAGACTTCCCAGACTTAAGCGGCTGCTCCAGCCGGAGAACTTCGGAACCGCACCGCTTAAGATTGCCGCAAGGCCGAGCAGCTCCCAGGTAACCGCCAGATTTATCGTCAGTTTCTTTTTCGCATGCAGCACAAACGTCACTGCCATAATCCCAAGCCCTGCCAGGATCACACAAACCTTTATAATTGTCGCTGTACTCATCGTTTCATCTCATCCTTCTGTTTCTGCTCTTCTGCCCTCTGAAATACCAGACCGGACGGGCGCTTTCCTTTCCCGTGCCTGATCAGATTTCCGCGGCAGAAAACGTGCGCATCCATATTTTTTTCCACCCATCGCAGTCTCGCAAACGCCACGCTCCATCCTGCAAACGATCCTGCTATGACCCCAGCCCCATACCAGACGGCCGGCAGATGGGTAGCAATCAGGCTGCCGATCCAGGTAACAAGACAGAACACAATCGCCGTCAGGATTGCGCCGGTCAGGTCATCGAAATAATACAGAAAAATGATTTCCGCATACATAAGGAACAGAATAAAATATCCAACTGCAAGGGACGGATAAATTTTCATGGTCATGCCGGAAAAGCCTTCTTGCGGCAGGAAAATCACGCAAATCAGATATATCACAACGGAAATCATAAACTGAAGGCGTGCAAGCGTCATCAACTCACTGGAAAGCTGGCGGAACATCCGCTTTTTTGCATTTTCAATATCGGCTCCCTTTCCGCCAATCACCGCCTCGGAATACAGCTTGTATTTCTCATGGAAACGCATTTCGACGCGTGCAATGAAAATAATCGATGCCGAGAGATTGGTAAACATGGCAAGACAGGAAGCCATGTCATATGGCTGGTTGCAGACAAAGCTCTTTACCAGCTCCATCCGCATATCGGTTGTCCAGAACACAAAGTTATGGATATACAGCCCCAAAATATACAGAAAATTCGAAAAAATCAGTTTCCAATATTTTCTGAAATACTGCAGCACCGGCCGGTAGCGGTTACTGTTTTTGACAAAATACCGCCGGATCAGGGCGTTTTCCAGTGTTGCCGTCACAAAAAATCCAACCGTCAGGGAAAATAGCATGCTGCGCGTCGTCTCCCATTTCATGAGGAAATGCAGAATCAGTGCCAGGACAAATGCAACCAGCATTCCAAAGAAGAAATACTGTGAAATCCTCTGATAATCCTTACAGATGGAAAGATAAATCATGGAATAGAAAACCAGCACCAGGCTGATATAGCCACAGAAACTGCAAAATACATACGCTGTTGACACCTTCCCGACAAAATGCTCCCACAGACAGAACGGAATGCCAACCAGACAGCTCAATCCAATATTCAGAAGCATTCCGATCTGATAGCACGGCAGGATGTCCTGATACCGTTCCTCGTAGATCACGTCGGACATATAACGGGACAGCACCGCATTAAACGGTGATGCCGTCAGTAACGCAAAAATAAAGATATAGAGAATCGTACAGGAAAACAGCTCACGCGTAGCATATACGACACTGGAAAATTCGAGCAGCTCCTCCATTAAGATCAGATTGAGAATGACGACCATCATCGGCGCAATCGTTACAACGGTACTGTAGGAGAATCCAATCAGGTTTGTCGTAATGGTATTTTTTTCAAAAATCCGATTCAGGCGAACGCCGATTCCTGCCATGCCATCTATCCCCTTTCCACCTTGCGGTGTTTATTTTATTTCTGTTTTTCCGGCAGCTTTACCGGTTCCTCCTGCCATTTCTGGCCCATCTGCTCCGCAAAATCGCGGTAAATCTCCCAGTATGTTTTCTGCATATATTCCACACGGTATTTCTGCATAACACGGCGGTATCCGGTTTCTCCCATTTCGAGGCGTTTTTTCTCACCGGCCGCCATATCCAGCATTGCCTGTGCGATTTCTTCTATATTCATGATATGCGTAACTATTCCGGCTGCGCCGAAATCATCGCTCTCACCGTAGATCAGACCATAGCAATTTCCGACATCTGTCGCAATAACCGGCTTGTGTGCCGCATAGCTCTCCAGAATCGTCAGCGGCTGGCCTTCGCTGATGCTGGTCAAAATCGTCACATCCATTCTTCCCAGATAATCCCGGATATTGATTCTTCCGGTAAATACCACGTCCGGA
>ENA-OQIM01000146-OQIM01000146.1-human-gut-metagenome-genome-assembly--contig:-NODE-146-length-23930-cov-6.074486_pt1 | contig 23930 bp, 29 predicted proteins | sample MGYA00242579_ERZ504744 | MGnify/ENA primary metagenome ERZ504744 (study PRJEB26092, sample SAMD00036441) | human gut metagenome | host: Homo sapiens | study: EMG produced TPA metagenomics assembly of...
CTCAGACTCAAGGAATAAAAGCTGGGCAACAACAAGGCTGGCTGTTGTCTCATTTACTTCCTCTCCAAGGAAATGATACGATCTTTTAATAATCTGGAGTAAATGTCGTAGTTGCGCTCTCCTCTGCTGGTCTGTTCAATGACATATGGTACTAAACTCATATAAAATACCTCCTTTATAAAAGCTCAAAAAGACCAGCTCAGAAAATAGGCTTCTGAGCCAGTCCATCAAATCTTGATTCAAAAATCTTATTCTTCTGTAGACTCTTCTGCATCAGCCTTTTTCTTTGCCTTTGCACGCTCTTTAACGTTGTCCATGATAAGATCTACAGCCTTTGTGATAGCAAGGTCTTTCTTCATAGACTCCTTCTCAGCATCTCCCATGTACTCTTTAAGCTTATCAGCCTCCATGCCGTATGCCTTAGCCATCTTCTCTACCTCAGCATCGATATCTGCATCAGTAACCTCGATATTTTCCTCCTTGGCAATCTGCTCAAGTACAAGGCTGCTCTGGATACGTGTTGTAGCCTCAGGACGAACCTGATCCTTAAGCTGGTCAACTGTCATGCCTGAGAACTGTAAGTACTGCTCCATTGTAAGACCGCTCTGTGCGATTCTCTGAGCGAACTCCTCAACCATTGTCTCACACTGTGTCTCAATCATTGCCTCAGGAAGATCCATCTTTGACTTATCGATAATCTTCTGGATAGCCTCATCCTCTTTAGTCTTCTTAGCTTCTGTCTCTTTCTTCTCTGTGAGGTTCTTTTTGATTTCCTCTTTGTACTCAGCTAATGTATCAACACCTGCTGCATCCTGTGCAAACTCATCATCAAGCTCAGGAAGCTCCTTAGCCTTGATCTCGTTGATCTTAACCTTGAATGTAGCCGGCTTTCCTGCAAGGTCTGCTGCCTGATACTTCTCAGGGAATGTTACATTGACCTCAACCTCATCGCCTGTGTTCTTTCCTACTAACTGATCCTCGAATGTATCGATGAATGTGTGTGAACCGATCTCTAATGGATGATTCTCACCCTTTCCACCCTCGAAAGCTACTCCGTCAACAAATCCCTCAAAGTCGATAACTGCTGTATCTCCCTCTGCTACAGGACGATCTGTAACTGTAACTGTTCTTGCATTTTTGTTTCTCTGGTTCTCAAGCTCAGCGTCAACCTCTTCATCAGAAACTGATGTGTCGATCTTTGTAACTGTAACGCCCATGTACTTACCAAGAGTAACCTCAGGTCTTACAGCAACCTCTGCTGTGTAGATGAAAGGCTGTCCCTTCTCAATCTGAGTAACCTCAACTGTTGGGCGTGAAACAATGTCAACACCGCTCTCGTCAACCGCACCTGCGTATGTCTGCTGCATAAGAATGTTTGCTGCATCCTCGTAGAACACACCTGCTCCATACATTTTCTCAATCATAGCTCTTGGCACTTTTCCTTTACGGAATCCAGGTACGCTAATCTGTTTCTTCTGCTTCTGATATGCAGAATCCAATGCTTTCTCTAATTCCTCAGCTGCTACCTCAATAGTAAGCTTCGCCATATTATGCTCTAAATTCTCAACCTGTACACTCATGTCAATCGTTATCCTCCTTAAAAATATATATGAATGGTATGTACATCAAATGTAATGTGGGCATGCTTTTTAAACTGCTAAGCCCAGTCATTGGATGATTATAACACAACAAATCCACTATTTCCAGTGTTTTTTACATTAAATTTGCTTTTGTGTATAATTCCATAAATTGTCAGCAATACCAAAACATATTTTTGTCATTTTACGGCATAATATTTCCATACACATACAGCTTGTGTATAACGTTTTAAAAGGAGGTATTGCATTATGGCAGCATCAAGTAGTAAAAAGGCTTCTGTACCGGAGGCAAAAGAGGCTATGAGCCGTTTCAAGGAAGAGGTTGCTTCAGAGCTTGGAGTTCCTTTAAAAGAGGGCTACAACGGTGACCTTACTTCTAAGCAGGCCGGTTCAATCGGTGGCGAGATGGTCAAGCAGATGATCATGAAGCAGGAGCAGCAGATGAAATAAGCTCTGCAATAGCAGGCTTCAAATGTACGCTTCAAATGCTAGCATAAAAAGAGGCCGCGCACCATGGGGTTGGTGTGTGACCTCTTTTGTTATAATACAGGGGCTTGCCGGTCTAGTATACCAGTCCCTGTCGAATATGCTCTACTGTGGCATCGTCTGTGAAGTATCTGACAAGCTCGAGTGCAAACGCAATAGCTGTTCCCATTCCACGACTTGTAATCACATTGCCATCCACAACTACAGCTGCTCAAGCCACTGTGCACCGAGCAGCTTTTCCTCAAAACCCGGATGACATGTAGCTTTTTTGCCCTCAAGTATATGATTCTCACCGAGCACGCTAGGCGCTGCACATATCGCTGCAACAAGTTTTCCCTCAGCGGCAAATCTCTTAATTGTCTTTACTACGGTCTCATCCGCGCCAAGGTTTAATGTACCCGGCATGCTCCCGGCAGTACGATTGCATCGTAGCTGTCAAAATCAGCCTGTGCCTTTGTGGTATCTGTCTTAAATGTCACCTGATGAGAGCTTGTCACCTCGGCTTTTTCCGTGATTGATATGGTTTCAATCTCAAGCTTTGCTCTTCTAACTATATCGACTACTGTAAGTCCTTCAATCTCCTCACAGCCGTCTGCCATAAAAATTCCTACTTTAATCATATTTTTCTCCTTTATTTTTCTTTGATAATACTATGATACCTTTTGACCATTTAATCATACTATAAAAAGCTGCGGTTCGTCCTTGAATTTTTAAATACCGGTCATTATAATCATATATAAATGATATGAGGGTAAAACAAAAATATAAACCGTAACTATAAATCTAACAGTAACCTGAAAGGATATACCATGGAAATCGAAAGAAAATACTTACTTAAACAGCTTCCTTCCAATTTAGACAGCTACGCAAGCAAAAAAATCGCCCAGGGCTATCTGTGCACCTCGCCTGTTGTCAGAGTCAGACGCTCAAATGACAGCTATTATATGACCTACAAGGGAGCCGGTCTTATGGTGCGCGAGGAGTACAATCTTCCTCTCACAAAAGAAGCCTACGACCATCTTGTCCAAAAGATTGACGGTCGTCTCATCGAAAAGACACGCTATCTCATACCTCTTGACGGTGGTCTGACCGCAGAGCTTGATGTATTTGAGGGTGATCTGGCTCCTCTTACACTTGTGGAGGTTGAATTCGACTCTGTCGACGCAGCAAATGAATTCACAGCGCCTGACTGGTTTGGCGAGGACGTCACTGAATCCGGCAAATATCACAACAGCTATCTGAGCCGATTGGAAAATTCATAGTACTGCCTGGTCTTTATCGTATTCTTTAAATCATCATACCGCTTTTGCAATGGACCCTCAGGAACTACAACATCCATAACCACCGCTATGTCATCTATAAGGCGGTCGGTTATGATATCCCTCATTGAAATAAGTATATTGTACTTCTCTTCAAAGGTATCCGCATCAAGGAACTCCAGCAAACGCGGATCCGGTGCCTGGCCTTCATCTGCATCCGGTGCCGGCTCATAACATGCCTGTGTCTGAACACTCACAGCTTCAGGTGCATTAGCTGCAATCTCATTAGTGTTGGAAGAGATACTCTTGTTGGAAGAGATACTCTTTCCCGACATATCCTCCGGCTTATCCTTAAGTGTGATCTTCTCAAATCTGTATTTCTGCTTCACATCAGGATATTTCTCATGGTCCACCTCGCTTACAAACATGTCGAGTGGTCTGGCGTATATCCCAAAATCATCATATAAAGCCTGATAAATCACAAGCTTTTCCCCTGTCTCTGAATGTGTTGCCACTGTAACTATCTGATACAGCTTATTCTTAAAGTGCCTGTAAAGCTCTCCGGGCTTTGGTGTTCTGTCCATCATTTCTGCCTCTTTTCCTATTATTTAAAAGTTGTTAATCATGTCTAAGCCTTCTCCAAGGAAATCTCTCTCAAACTCCAGATTACCGCTGTATCCCATGGCAATCAGATCCTCAACACTGCCAAACATGCTCTGTGTCTCAGCCTCTATAATCTTTGCACCGTCTGCCGCTTTGGTATGCAGTGTCTGGCAGTTTCTTGAGTGCTCCTGAGCCATCCTCTGCTGTGCCTCGCTATGTCCGTGCATAGCCTCAAGCTCTTTTTGTGTCGTATCATCCGCAAAGCGTGCGTTATTTTTCACGGCCCTCTGCACTATATCCGGATTGCTCTGCTGTGGTCTCTGCTGTGGCTGTACTCTCTGCTGCATCTGTGGTCTCTGAGGCTGCTGTGCTCTCTGCTGCATCTGTGGCTGTGGTTTCTGCTGATATGTCTGGTTCAATGCATTCATACCCGACTGAACTGTATTCTGCATGCTGTTCCATATCTGCTGTATCTGCTTCTGCTGCGGTCTCGGTTTGTTTGGCTGCGTGTTTTTGCTGCCTGCGCTCTTTGATTTTTTGTTAATGTAAAAAACAGCTCCTAAGATAATTGCCCAAATTATAACATCCATATTCTGCTCCTTTATCAATCTGCATTTTCTATGTCAATCCCTGAATATCCTGCACATATCGCGCAGTATGTATTCTGCTGTCTGTTCCGGCTCCCATTGCTTTGTAACACCCACAAGCAGCGGATTAAGCTCCGACAGTATCCTTGCCGTGCGCCGGTCTGTCGTGCCCTCATACTTATCGTTTATGGCCTCAGCCTGCTTCACACATGCCTCAAGCTGCTTTAATATATCCTTCCAGAACTCCTCGTAATATATCTCATGCACTCTCTTAGTCTTTTGTGTGAAATTTAGCTCTGCAAGCTCTTTGTTGCTGTGCCCCAGATAGAAATATGACAGAGCAAACAAATCAGGCTTTTTCCTTTCAAGCCCCTCATTTGTCAGATGTATCAGATTCTCTATCTCACTCTGTAAAATGATACCGTTGTCAAAGGATGACAGATATCTCTCCCCCTGCTTTACAACAGAGTCCAGAGTCGTGTGAAAATCCGTGTCCACCTTGCTGATTAAAAATTCATCGTCAAACATGCCGCTTTTCGCTTTGCAAGCCTTTATCAGCTCTCCAAAGTGCTTCCGGTCTGTTCCTGTGAGCTCACAATACCCGATAACTTGTTGCTCAAGCTCCTTTAAATCTGAAAGCAGACTGCTTAAGCCTGTCTTCACGCCATAATAGCGCTTTGCAACACCGGAGGAATTCTTTTTGGTTTTGACATACAACTTAATCCAGCTGTTGACCACTGTCATGTCGGCACCCGCCGTATCCATCGCTGTCTTAAATTTCTTTTCCGTATCACTTAGTCCTAAAATCATCACACACCCTCAAACATCATTCTAAAACTATATAATAACAATTCTACACCATTATCATATTTTTTTAAAGAGCCTTTTTTCGCTCTGAAAAGCCCACTTTAAACGCAAAAAAAGGAAGCCATACAATAGCTGTATGACTTCCTGTATACTCTGCATGTTATTCGCATCGTCGTGCGAATGGCACGAGCGGCTTTGTTATGATAGCAAAATCAAATTAACGACCGAACTGCATATCGTTGTTACCTGATTTTGTTGTGAACATCTCAAGCATGTTGATTGGATCGTTGTAATCCATAAGCCATCCCTCACGGGCGAAATCAAACTGTCCGTCCTTACGGCTGTTAAGGAATACGTTCCACTCCTGCTGCTCAACCTTTAAGTTGATACCTACCTTTGAAAGATCTGCCTGGATAGCCTCACCAATCTTTACATTTGACTCTGAGTTGTTTACAAGGTATGAGAACTCGACAGTCTGGTTTACCTGACCTGTGCTCTCATCTAATAATCCGATAGAAGCAAGAAGCTCTTTAGCCTCCTCAAAGTTCTTATCGTAATCTGTGCCGTAGTAATCTTTGTTCTTGAACTCGCCACCGTTACCATCTGTAACGCCTCTGGGATAAATGTTGTGGCAATCTTCTGTCCGCCCTGGGCGATTGTATCGATAATGTACTGACGATCGATAAGAAGACAGATTGCTTTTCTGAATACCTTAGCCTGGTCAGCATCTAATCCAAGTTCTGAGTAGATCTTAGAGTTGATGTTGAAGCCTACGTAGTATGTTCCAAGGTTGTCAACTGTGTAGAACTCGCTTGTCTTCTTAGCTGCCTCAATCTCGGCTGTAGGAATTGAATCAATAAAATCAAGGTCACCGTTCTGGTAAGCTGTGTAAGCTGAAACATCATCAGATGTAAGCATTACGTTCATCTCATCAACTGTTACATTGTCAGCATCCCAGTAGTTAGGATTCTTAACATATGTCATGCTTGAATCATGCTTCCACTCCTTGAGTGTGAATGCACCGTTTGTAACGAACTTGTCGCTTGCATCGTTTGCCCAGTCATCATTTCCCTCTACTGACTTCTGGTTTACAGGGAAGAAGAATGGGAATGCACATAAGTCAAGGAAGTATGGTGTAACTGCCTTAAGCTTGACTGTAAGAGTCTTTCCATCATCAGAAGCAACTACATCATCAGCAGCAAGCCCCTTTGTATCATCATATCCTGCGAATACTGCGCAAAGGTAGCTGTAATCTGCAGCTGTCTTAGGATCTGCAGCTCTCCTCCAAGACCACTCGAAATCCTTTGCAGTAAGCTCATCACCATTTGACCACTTAAGACCGTCACGCATTGTGAATGTGTATGTGAGGCCATCCTCAGAAACCTCATAGCTCTCTGCACATGCAGCTCAAGCTTGCCCTCAGCGTTGTAACGCATAAGACCCTCAAAGCTGTTTACTGCAAGACATCCGCCGTCAACAGTACTGTTTAATGCAGGATCGATATGATCAGGCTCTGATGCCATGAAGATGTTTAACTTTCCGGCATTCTTTGTGTTCTTTGCATTGTAGAAGTATTTCATACCCTCTACTGTTGAGTATACGTCTGTGACATAATCCTTGAGCATATACTGGTCATTGTAGTAGTAAAGTGGAATAACACACCATGTATCCATAAGCATATCCTCTGCCTGGTGCATCATCTCTGCACGCTTTGCAAGATCTGCTTCTGTACGGATAGAATCTACTAACTCGTCATAGCTTGTCCAGTCTACGCCTGCTGATACAGCAGTATGAGAAGTGCCGTTAGCAGATGTGTCGTTAGTAGATATTTTGCCCTCGCTCTTGCTTCCACAAGCAGTCATGCCAAGTGCCATAGCTGCAACAAGAGTAAGTGCTACTAATCTCTTTTTTCATCTTTCTTCCTCCTAATTAATTAATATGAAAAATAAATTTATGTTAGAACCGGCACATGTGGCTTAAGCTATATGCCGGTAAAAACCTTATATTAGCGGTTGAAGCATGCAACCATATGTCCGTTTCCTCTGTCTGTAAGCTCCGGACGTGCTGCTGCACACTGTTCTGTCGCATATTTACAACGCGAACGGAATGGACAGCCGCTAGGCATGCGAAGAGGCGAAGGAACATCTCCCTCAAGCACGATTCGCTTGCTGTGTCTGGCAGTCTCAGGATCCGGGATCGGAACCGCTGAAAGCAACGACTGTGTGTACGGATGGATTGGATTGTCCATCAGCTCATCCGCATCTGCAAGCTCCATCATATGACCTAAGTACATAACAGCTATTCTATCAGAGATATGCTGCACTACAAGCAGATCGTGCGCTATAAACAGGTATGATAACCCTCTCTCCTTCTGCAGATCCTCAAACATGTTGACTACCTGGGCCTGAATTGAAACATCAAGTGCCGATACCGGCTCATCACATACGATAAACTTCGGATCTACTGCAAGCGCTCTTGCTATTCCGATACGCTGTCTCTGTCCACCCGAAAACTCATGTGCATAGCGTGTGGCATGGTCTGCGTTTAATCCAACTGTCTCCATGAGATCCATAATCATCTCATGGCGCTCTTTCTTGCTACTGTAAAGCTTGTGCACATCGAGAGGCTCTCCAATGATATCCTCAACCGTCATACGAGGGTTGAGTGATGAATACGGATCCTGGAATACCATCTGCATCTGCTTACGGTAAGGATGCATATCCACATCTATCTTCTTCTCACTGTCAAACAATACATTGCCGTCGAACTCAATGCGTCCTGCTGTAGGCTGATACAGACGTAAAAGAGTACGTCCTACGGTTGTCTTTCCACAGCCTGACTCGCCAACAAGTCCAAGCGTCTCACCCGGCTTTATGGCAAATGACACATCATCGACTGCCTTTAATTCCATCTTTTTAAATCCGTCATGAACAGGGAAATACTGCTTCAAATGGTCTACCTTGAGCAGGTACTCGTTGTTATTTGTCTCATTACTCATTTGATTTTCCCTCCTCCATCATATTCTTAATATTCATCCAGCATGATGCGAGATGATCCTCTCCAACCCAGATTTCCTCCGGCTTTTCGGTGAGACATATCTTCATAGCGGCATCACAGCGAGGCAGAATGCACAGCCCTCTGGCATGTTGAGCATATTGATTGGTGTGCCTCCGATAGGAACAAGCCTGGTTTTTGAATTGGTCTTTGTAGGGATTGAACGAAGCAGTCCCTTTGTGTACTCATGCGCCGGGCTGTAGAATATGGCATCTGCTGTTCCTCTCTCACACACACGGCCGCCGTACATAACTATGATCTCATCACACATTGAAGCAATGACACCCAGATCATGTGTAACCATGATGATGGCCATGCCGAGCTTTTCCTGCAATGACTGCATAAGCTCAAGAATCTGTGCCTGGATAGTCACATCAAGAGCTGTTGTCGGCTCATCTGCGATAAGGATATCCGGCTCACAGGCTAATGCCATAGCTATCATGACACGCTGTCTCATACCACCAGAAAGCTCATGAGGGTACTGATTTACACGCTTCTCAGGCTCATTTACTCCTACAAGTGTGAGCATCTCTATAGCACGCTCTTTTGCTTCCTTCTTTGTACGGTCTGTGTGAAGAAGCACTGCCTCCTCAAGCTGGTAGCCTACCGTAAATACCGGATTAAGCGATGTCATAGGATCCTGGAAAATGATTGAACAGCATTTTCCTCTGAAATCTGCCATTTTCTTTTTGTTCCATTTGGTGATATCCTCACCCTTATATTTTACTGAGCGCCTGTGATGGCACCATTCTCAGCAAGAATCTGCATGATTGAATATGCTGTAACTGACTTTCCTGAGCCTGACTCTCCTACGATTCCAAGAGTCTTTCCCGGCTCAAGCTTAAAGCTGACACCGTTTACAGCTGATACGTCTCCGTTATCGGTCTTGAAGGTAGTGTGCAGATCAGATACTTCAAGAACAAACTTATTATCTTCCATCTTACTCACTCCTTACTATTTCGATAATTTAGGGTCAAATGCATCTCTTAAGCCGTCGCCGATAAGATTCAATGTAAGAACAATGATACAAATCGTAAGCGCCGGAAAAATAAGACGCAATGGGTAGCTCTGGAGTCCGCCACGCGCTGTATTTGCCAACGAACCAAGTGAAGGCATAGGAGCCGAAACACCAAGTCCGATAAATGACAGATAACTCTCAGTAAAGATGGCTGATGGTATCTGAAGCGCTGTAGTAATGATGATTACTGACAGACAGTTCGGTAAAATGTGTTTTCTGATAGTGCGGGCTGATGATGTTCCGATACACTTTGCTGCGAGAATGTACTCATTCTGCTTGATGGTAAGAATCTGACCTCTTATAAGTCTTGCCATTCCTACCCAGTAAAGCAATCCAAACACTATGAAAAGTGCAATCATGTTGACACCGAGCTTTGAAAGCACTGTACCCTTTATTACAGGTGTCAGCACCTCATTTAATACAACTGCGAGTAAAATGATGAGCAGCATATCCGGCAATGAATAAATGATATCTACTATTCTCATCATAACCATATCTACCTTGCCACCGCAGAAGCCTGATACGGAACCGTAAATGATACCGATTATAAGCACAAGCAGTGATGCAAACACACCGACTCCCAGCGAAACACGAGCTCCGTAAACAACACGGATAAAATAGTCTCTTCCGAGCTCATCTGTGCCAAAAATGTGCGGGAACAGCTTCTCACCTGCATCAATCTGTGCCTGCTCAGCATCGCTGTACTGGAAAGGTCCTAAGTTCTGTGCACCCTTAACGATATCTGCATATCCGTAAGGCACAATCTTTGGTGCCAGAAGAATAACCAAAATAAGTAAAACCAAAACTATAATAGAACCCATAGCCAGTGGATTTTTGCGGAGTCTCTTAAGACCATCCTTAAAGAAGGTAGTTGACTCACCATAACCTCCTGCTGGCGTTTCTCTTCATCTGATGCCTTGGCAAAATCCTTCATATCGAACTTGCTAAGGTCAATCTGTGTGGAGAAAGGAGCTCTCTTCATATTATCTTTCATCTTTATCTCTCCTTAATCAAGCTTAATACGTGGATCAATCACTTTGTATACAATATCTGTAATGAGGTTCGCGCCTACCATGATGACAGCAAGGAAAAGTGTTGTAGCCATAATCATTGTGTAATCACGGTTTGTGATACAGCTTACGAACTTGGAACCGAGTCCTCCGATATTGAAAATACTCTCAATAACCATTGAACCTGTGAGGATACCACCAATCATAGGTCCCACATATGTGATGACCGGAATGAGCGCATTACGAAGCGCATGTACAAATATAATCTTGTACTGATGTACACCCTTGGCCTTTGCGTACGGATGTAATCCTGTCCGAGTGCATCAAGCATTGAAGTCTTTGTAAGTCTTGTAATATATGCCATCGGTGAAAGTGACAGTGACAGCACCGGAAGTAATATCATGTTGCTTCCTGAGCTGAAGGCCTGCACCACGCCAAGCTTTATACAGAAGAAATAAAGTAATAACGTAGCGATGACAAATGACGGCATCGACGTAATCAGTGTGACGAAGAATACTATAACTCGATCCGGCCACCTGTTTCGCATCAGCGCTGCTATCGAACCGAGCACCACTCCGAATACTATCGCAGTAAGCGCCGCTAAAAGTCCAAGCTTCGCTGAAATCGGGAAGCTCTCCCCGATGATATCTGAGATCGGACGGTCTGTCTTAAGACTAACACCGAAATCTCCGTGCAGCACGCCTGCCATGTAGTTCTTGTACTGGACTATAAGTGGCTGATCCAGTCCGTAGCGTGCCTCAAGCTCTTTCATTACCGCCGGACTCTTTGCCTTCTCCGAATTGAATGGACCACCCGGAATTGCATTCATGGCAAAGAATGTAATAAGACTGATAATGAAGATTGTAAAAATCGCGAGAATAACTCTCTTTACAATGTACTTACCCATATTTTTCTCTCCCTCTTGGATTTGTATCGATAATGCATTATTTTATTTTTTAAAGCATTATCACTGCACCACGTCAAAGTATTTTGTCTAATACGCAAAAAAAGTGCGAATGACGTCATTGTCATTACACACTCCCTAATCTTGCTGTCTGATACAACTGTCGTTCTGACGCGAACAATTCTTTTTTTATTATACACAGAAATCATACTTTGTCAATTGGATATATTTTCCTATATAATTTTCATTTCTGCATAAAAATTAGTTATTTTTTTATAATACTCATTAATAAGGGTAATTTATGCAGTTCATAAGAATTATTTATACATTTTTATTCATTTTTATTTTTGCATTAAAATATTAATTTTCAGCGCATGATTGCTTTGAATTGTTAAGTACCGGCGTTATTCTGGCATTAAATGGGTATTTGGTGTATAATTACTTATCATTATATATCAAGGAGCCACCTATGCTTACATACGACGATGCACTCAATCTCAACTACTATAAAAAACAACCTTTACCGGCTGGATGAACGGCATGCGCTTTCTCATAAAGCGTGAGGAGCCTGTCCTTAAGGAAGCCACCGAGGATACACCCGAGGAAAAGGGTGAGCCAATATTTCATGCATGGATATGGCCGGGGCCGTATATTTTTGACCTGACCGACGACAGCAAAAAAACTGACAATACCTTTCCATTTACAGATGACGGGAAAAACAGTGTGTAGACTGGATTAATGAGGTCATCAGTGCACACTCAAACGAATATCCGAAAAATAAAACAGATGTAGAAAACCCGCTTTCGTAATGTGATAAATAATATTGACACACCTGAAACAAAATGATATACTGTCAAAGTGTTTGCGGGCATGGCGGAATTGGCAGACGCGCTAGATTTAGGTTCTAGTGGGAGACCGTGCAGGTTCAAGTCCTGTTGCCCGTACTATTTACAAGGGTTTCAGAGGTTTTTATTACTTCTGAAATTCTTATTTTTTTATCATTTTTCCTATACGAAAGGATACCACAATGCAGGCTTACAAGGATTTAGTAAAAGCACTTCCCGGCTTAAAAGAGGATATGCCACGCGCATTTTACATGCTCGCAGAGCTCTTTGATTACGGTTCATTTGATATATGCAGAAGTGATGACAAATATATAATCCCATATATCATGAATGATGCGGTGGAATGCTACCTGACTTTGGAAAATGCAGTGTTAAAGGGCGATTATCATAGCGAGGAAGAAATCATTTTGGCATCGTTGGTTTTAGGAAGTGAAAAAGGTTATGGACTCATTCTGCACCAGCAGGACAATGTGATCACACTCTGGTTTGATAATTTGCATGTGCATGAGGCATGCTTTAAATACCATGAAATAGGACATTTCTGGGTAAAGGGACAGGAACAGTGGCGCATGCTCGTATATATGGTAGGAACAATCGCAGACAAGTATATGTACATGGGAAAGGAATACTGCAACGAGACAGAATGTTTTATCCAGAGCCTTATTTACTTTGCACCATTTCGCAGATGGACACCGGTACCCGGCGATTTGATGGAGTATCATTTTCCGGCGCGTGTAGAGGGAATAGACATTATGGAGGAGCTTTGCAGGGAGGTTTCGGACACTGATTATCTTAAGCTCATTGCACGCTACAGGGCAAATCCATGTGAAAAAACGGAAAAGCTTTTGAGCAGACATTTAGCCGATGCAAAAAGAGTACCGCTTTATCAGTATATTTATAAGCTTGTGATAAAGGCATCAAAGGATTATCCGGAGAGAAATTACGGAAATAAGATAAATGAACGCATAAAAGAAAAGCGTAAAGCGCTTGAAAAGGAGCTGCTTCAAAATGGATACACCGGAAAATACCCTGTGTTTTCAAAGAAAAATACGACTGTGCGTGTAATGGAGGAACAGCCCTACGTCACAGCAATTCTCGAGTGGGATGATTACAAATATAAGCAGCAGCTCATGGTTTCTGAGTGCAGTGCCAAAAAGTATGATGGAATAAATGCGGGATTTTTTAAAGGAATGGGCAGACACGGACGCATTGTGCAGGTGTAGATACACATAAAACAAAAGCCACGGAGCAATCCGTGGCTTTCATAATACGCTTATTACAAGGATGGGCTTGAGAAGACTCGAACTTCCGACCTCACGCTTATCAGGCGTGCGCTCTAACCGGCTGAGCTACAAGCCCTTGTGTTTTGCACAAAACGTATACTACAATATTTTTGGTGAGAAGTCAAGAGTTTTTTACTGGTTTTCTTTATTTCTTCACATCTTCCAAAAGCCGGCTAAATCTCCACTTTATATTCTAGAAATATCCCTCGACTCCCTGCACCAGTCCGTCTGCCAGATTTTCAAGTGTGGCATCGCTGTGGTCAGAACATGCGTTGCCAAGCTCTACATCCACTGACGGTACCGTGCTGTATGAGGTCTGTGTCAGGTCTATCGCCATTGAGCCATTACCGTTTATCTTTGCTCCATGAGCGCGCAGTCCTTCTATCAGGCTTGCCCCAAGTGCATCATGCTGCTGCCAGTGCGATGCAACAGGCTCCATACCCTTTATACCTCCCGGCACTGATATGTAAAAGCAGCCCTTATCGTAGCTTAGTCCGTCACCATCAGTGCAGAGCGATATGACAGTCTGCCGCATTATTGCAGATGACAGTACGTGCTACATTGTCAAGCTGTACATCGCTTCCGTCTCTTACCATAAGCACATCATAGCCTGCCGCAAGCAGCTTGTCCTTTAATATCTGCGCCATACGGAGTGTGACAGAGCTCTCCGGTGTACCGTCATTAAAGGACATACCACCTGAAACTGCTACTGCTTTTGTTGCGCCTGCGCCTGTTGTACCACCTGTGGTCTTTGCCGAGCCGTCCGGATGACAAAGTGTCTTCACCGAAGTTCCTCCGCTTGTACCGTGTCCAGCATTGACACCTACTACTATGTTTTTGCGGTTTGCTGTAGCCTTGTACATGACCGCGCAGCCTGAATTTATCGCTGAATGGTCTGCATACTGCCATGAAGGATTTAGTGACACTGATTCTCCATTCTCATAGGATGCTCTTTCTACATACTGATAAGAGGAATTATTTTCACCTGAATTGTTCTTCTCCTCGTCCTGCTGTTCGGCAGTCTGTTCTTCCTGCTGTGCTTCTGTCTGCTGCGTGTCTTTTGCAGCCTCTGTTACCACCTCTGTCACGGCTTCCGTTTCCGTAGCATCTCAACCTTCTCTGCAGCCTGTGTCTCTGTTGCAGCCTGTGTCTCTGTTGCAGCTCTGTCGGTGTATCCTGTGCTTTTTTGCCGCATGATGCAAGGGTAAATATCATCACGCCTGTAAATAATATTGCTGTAAATCGTTTCATTTATTAAAACTCCATTTTCTTTTTACTACATTATAGACAACCCCATGATATTGTTCAAGTATTAGGCAACATTACTTTCATTTTCTCCTTTTCTTAACTTTTTATCTATTTTTATTCTCTATAAACTATCAAGTGGTAAAATGTTGAAAGCAAAACTTCTAAAAATACTCTATAATAAACTCAATTACCTTCTTAAACTTTCCTTGAATAATCATTCCAATAATTCCCACTATAACAATAATTATTCCTATATAAAACATAACATATGAATCAATAAACCATGTTGTTATTTCCATTATTGCACATCCTATGACAAAAATCATTACTGACAAATTAGAAACTATTTTTTTCATTTATCCTCCTTATTTTGTCCGATAATTTTCATTAGAAAATAATCTCTATTTTTCTTTCTTAATCATAATTATCTTCATATCTCTTATAGTTATTTGTGGCAAATCTGGCCAACCATGTATCAGGCGGAAGTGTCCATAAAATCACCAAAATCCACACTATGATACCGATAGCCCTGTAAACACCACAAAGCTCCGTGCATGGTGCAATATCCAGACACGCAAATACAGAAAAAATACCACAAATAATAAATGCAATACCAAAATACACCAACCAAAAATTATTCTCCCAGCGATTCTCAAAGAAAAACCCTTTTATTTTTCTCCGCTGTAATATAAGCAATACCACACCGGCTATAGTCATCGCTATATTAGCCGCTTGATAAACATATATTCCCAATATAAATGCAAGTAGTATCGCAGAAATAAAGACTCCGCATATTCTTGCTCCGGCTATGCCATCACTTGACACTTCATCTTTGATATTACTCATAGCACCTTTAATCTGTATTATAAAAAATACCAAATAAAACATAAGACCTGCTATCACAAGTCCAAGCCATTTGGGCAAGCCGAAAACTGCTTCTCCGATAAAGCAGCCTATTGCCAAAACACATAATTGTATGAATAAAATTTTTAAATTCTTCTTCATATTCCCCCTTATTTTGTCACTCCTGTTTGCAACCGTTCCTGACTCCTCAACTGTTGTTAATTTCTTTATATCCTATAATCCATATATCTTCAACCATAAATACATGAATGACACGAATGGTACTCAACAAATTTAGCAGGCTTATTTCCAAGATAAAAATAACATGACAAAAACCATATTTCAATAATAACCCCGTGAACGATGCACTTAACTACTCAATACCTATTTTTATCATATTGTATTATACCTCTTGAAATTATCTATAGCTCAATTATAGACAGACTCACAGTATTTTTCAAACAAAATAATTATAACCATAAATGCCCTAAATTTTAATAAGATATTGCAAGAGCCAATACCAACCCGTAAGATAAAAAGGCTCTATAACGCTAAACGTTTAATATGTCTTAAATCCGCGATATCACAAGCTTTCCATCCTGCACATCAACCCTGACCTTATTAGACTCTATCCCCGCTGCCTCAAGCATCTCATCAGTGAGTTTTATCCTGTGTGCCTTATCCAATACCGTATATTCCATTGCAGGGTGTTTCTTCAATTTCTCCGTGCTTACCTTTCCGTCAGATATAAGCACTGTGCGGTCTACACGGCCTGCAAGTGCCATATCGTGTGTGACTATGATGATGGTTATACCAAGCTCTTTGTTCAGCTTATGAAACAGCTCATAGATTGTATCAGCAGTCCTTGTATCCACGGCTCCGGTCGGTTCATCCGCAAGCAGTATATCCGGCTTATTTGCCAGTGCCACCGCTATCGCTGCACGCTGCTGCTCTCCTCCCGATAGCTGAGCCGGAAGCTTATCCTTGTGCTCCTGTAATCCCACTGCATTTAACAGTTTAAGGCATAGCTTTTATTATTATCCCTGCATCTATTTACATGTTCTCCTCTGCTCTCATCATGAGCGCCGTGTTTTAAATTACCGGTATTACCTGAATTTTCAAACATCATCACGGCCTCGACATTCTGCAGCACAGTCAGGTATGGGAACAGATTTTTGGCACTTTTCTGCCACACAAAGCCCACCTTGTCCCTGCGGTATCTCACCATTTCAGCTTCTGAATATGTGGAAATGTCTTTTCCGTCAATAGTGAGTACTCCCGCTGTGGGTGTTTCCAGTCCTCCTATCATATTTAAAAGGGTGGATTTTCCACTGCCGGATTTTCCTATTACCGCAAGCATCTCTCCTGTTTCCACCGTCAGGTCAAGTCCCTCCAGTGCCATCACCTTTTTATCGTCGGTCTCATATATTTTTACCAGTCCATCGCAGTTTATCATCTACTTTTCCCCCTTTTAATTTAAATTACTATGCCGTCACTAAGCTCAAACACTTCATCTCCCAGCTCCATCAGGTTCGGATCATGCGTGGTCATAACTATTGTAATGTCCTCATCGTCTATCAACTCACGGAACAATCGCATGACTTCAAATCCAGAAGCGGTATCGAGTGCTCCTGTCGGTTCATCCGCAAAGACCACCTTCGGGCGATGAACCACAGCGCGCGCTATCGCAACTCTCTGCTGCTCACCTCCCGATAGTTGTTCCGGCATATGATCCATGCGCTTTGAGAGTCCGACACGCTCCAGCAGCTCTGATACTTTGTCATGCATATTCTCATTTATCACATCGGTTTTTGCATCTCCAATGTCATTATCCATATCAGTCAAATTCTTTTGTATCTGACGTTTATTTTTTGCAAGTCTAAGGGCAAATTCCACATTCTCATATGCCGTCATCGTGGGAATTAGTGCTATAGACTGGAATACAAATCCCATCTCATACCGCCTTAGCATTTCCCGGTCTTTCTCGGTCATCTGCTCGAGATTTTTATCCAGAAACTGCACACTTCCCTCTGTCGGCATATCAAGCGCACTAAGGATATTAAGAAGTGTGGTCTTTCCGGAGCCGGAACGCCCTTTTAAGATGGCAAGTGTTCCTTTTTTTATCTCCATGGATACTCCGTCAAGTGCGTGGACTGTTGTACCATCTCCCGCCTTGAAATATCTTTTTATATTTTGAGCAATTATCGCATTTTCCATATGTCACGACCTCATTTACTATGCTATAAAAACTTTCTACCGACTACCACAAAATCATTTTTATCTGCTAACTATCTTCTCCAAGCCTCAGTGCCTGTGCTATCTTCATACTCTTAAGCAGTCTGCTGATAACCACATAGCATACGGCTACAGCCACGAAAAGTACTCCTGTAAGCTCCAGCATATCAGATGGATAAATATATACATTTACTCCGATATTGTGTTTCTGCGGCAGATATATGATCGATATGAGCCTTACAAACATCGCTGTTGCAGTTATACCTATGCCTGCTCCCGCAAGAAGCGGCAGAAATGATAAAAATATCTGCTCGTTTAAAAGCATTGCTTTTACCTCTCTCATTCTCATTCCCATTGCGCGGTATATACCAAACTGCAGCTCCCTCTGTTTTAGTGTCATAACCCAATACAGCAAAAATCCTACTGAGCACACTATCAGTGAAAGTATAAAACTTAATGTAAACATACCGTTTGTGATCTGCACTGTGGCTGAGTTTTTATTCTCGTCTATAAGCTGCTGCGCGGATGTTATATTCCTGTATATTTCACTCTGTACTTTTTCACTTTGAGTGTCTGTTAAATTGTCTGCTGTACTATCTGAATTTTCACTGTTCTCACCGCCCAGATATCCCACAATATCATCCACCGTTTTTCCTTTTGACAGGTTCATCCACACACTGTACGGTGTCATGCCGAACTTTTCCACAACCCTAGCATAATTTGCAACGATCAGGTATTTCTCCTGCTCGGTCACATTTTTGTCTGCATCTGTCTCATAGGTGTAACGCTCGTAGCCCGGAAAACCTTTTACTATGGCACATACCTTTACATTCTCGGATGCGTAGATCTGATCTTCATCGACAGCCTCCGGTACATACCTTGAGTAATTTAAGCTGTCACCAACTTTAAGTCCCAGATCTTTTGCCAGATTTGACGAAATGATGACTCCGTCCGGCTCTTTTGCCAGCTCATTCAGGTAATTGAACCAGTGAGCGTCATTAATATCATCATTTTGTCCACTCTGCAATTTCGCAGTCTCACCGAATTCTTTTGTGTTTATCGCCATAAGATATGCATCCGAAACCGAACCACTGCCTGCGGAAATGTCTACCCTCTCGTCCTCAAGCACACGCGTGACACCGTCACAGATGCCCTCATTTTTGAGCGACTCGTATTTACCGAAATCAGGCTCGTCATACATCCAGTTTACAGAGCCATTTTTATTGTACTGTATCCTGAGTCTGAAATCTTCGTTGTATATCGCATCACAGCCCACATTGTAGACGATACGCTGCTCCATATTGCTGTTCATGGTGCGCGCCATATTCGCGTCAAAAATACCGCCAGCCACTGTCATGATAAGAAATACTGCCAGAAATCCCTGATTGTATCTGGTTCGTTTTAGCTGTAAAAATGATGCATACATTGCCGGAGAAAAATGCTTTTTAAAGAGCCTGTCCACAAGCAGAATAATAAGTCCGGTAAGTCTTACGCACAAAAGTGCCGCTGCAAATATAAAAAGCGAATTGTCCAGTATCATGACAGGATCTATGCTCCTGTTCTCAAGAACAGATATCGCAAGCGTACTCTTCTGCTTGTTGTAATTGTAAAGCAGATATGCTGACAGAGCCAAAAGTATAACGTCTATAAAGCATTTCTCCCAAAGAGGCTTTTTCTTTGATATTCGTCCCCTACTGCTGCGCTCTGATATGGCATCCTTTGATTTTTTCCACACCGGAACTGTGATAAACAGCACCATGATAACTGCCGCTGCCACCGCATAGACAAGCATCTGCCATACAAATTTGTAAGTGCTTATATCCTTTGCCGTAAATCTTAAAAATCCGTCTGTAGATGCGGCAGCCCGGCACATTATATATCCGAGTACTATTCCAAGTACACAGCCCGCAAACGCTATTATTCCTGACTGCTGCAGGTACAAAATAAATACCTGTAATTTTGTCGCACCGCGGCTTCTTAAAACAAGTATGTCATTTTCCTCGAGCGAAAGTATCTGTGCAGATATCATTCTTATAAATAAAATCAAAAGCACAAGACACGGCAGCTCCAACGCCCAAAGCATCAGCTTTATCGTCTTCTGCTGTGTAAAAAAGCGCTCCAGCGTATCACGGATGTTGTCATTGTAGAGCTTGTCAGCATCCTTAAACTGCTCCATATAACCGTCATAAAGTGAGGCATTTTCCGTGTTGATCTGCCTGTAATCCAGCATGAGGAAATCACTGTAGCTGATATTGTCCTCGCTGTAATACTGCATCATTTCGTCAAAAACATCCTGCGAAACAAATATCACATCGCCCATATCCGAAAGCGTCTTGGCCCAATATGGATTGTTTATATCTTTTTCACGGCAGATCTGTGATATGACGAAAGAAATTTCCTTTTTCCCACTGCCATCAGGTACATGTAAATAGATTTTTTCACCTGCTACAAGTCCGTAGTGATCCATTGTCTTTTCGCTTATGCTGCACTCGAATGTGGCTGTGTCAGACTGAGACTTTACAACATCCGCGTACTCCGAAAGTCCCGGCAGATATCCTATTGTAAAATAATTGTTAGGTCCTCCAAACTCTGTATCTGCGCGTCCTCCTGAGAGTGTGATAAGCAGCTGTGAGGAAACCTTGTTTATATCCACATATTCAGTCCACTTCTGCTCGTATCCTGACAGCTTATCAAGCACTGACTGCGAATCAGGATAATCTGCCACCGCATATGTTCCCTCGCGGCTCATCCGTGCTGGAAACTCATTCTGCTGTGTGGCATGATCCGTAAAAAGTCTGTCGAGTATCTGATTGCCCGCGCCCTTTTCAAACATAGGGTGGCACACAAAAAGTGCTATAAACAAAGCCACTCCCATAAGCAGACACAAATTTAACCATTTTCTGTTTTTTAATTTATTAATTACGAAGCCAAACATATTTCATCGCCCTCATCAATACCGTAAAGCACAAGTGTATTGCTGCCTGATGTATAATCGCTCAATATTACCGGCTGCTTTACCACGCTGTCCCCATCAATTTTCCACACATAGTAGGATATATCATCTTTGTCCATCGGATTGACCTGCTTGTGTATGATCGAAGTCGGCACCACTACCACCTTTTTAAAAGAAACATAAGAAAACTTTACAGCAGATGCCCTGGTCAGATCATCCGGTATTCCATTGTCAAGTTTTATATAAAATGCTGCATTTCCATATCCCGAATCTGTGATTCCGGTAATATGCACACCTTTATCATCCTGATTTATATATCCCTTTTGAGCTTCCCTGCCGTAACCGGCAAAACCGATACAGCTTCCGTAGATCGTTGTACCGTCCAGCTCAAGTGATACGCGCTCTCCCACATCTGCTATATTGTCCTTATATACTTTATAGCTATTGCTATCCTTTACCTGAACCAGCAGTACGTCCGTGGAATTTCCGGTTATCTGCAGGATATCTGAGCCTTCCTCCACATTATCTCCTGCCTTGACACTCACCTTTGAAACTTTTCCGTCATTTTTGGCATATACTGAAATATTTCCTTTGCCGTCATTTCCTGAACTTATGCTGTCATATGCTGACTGTAGCCGGGAAAGTTGATAGGTGTGGTCTGCACCGGCAAGTTTTTTCTGCAGATCAAATAGCTGTAAGTTTAATTTCAACTGCTGCTCATCATATGCTGTATCCGGCTTTTCATCCTGCCGGTTATTTTCTTCTGCGCTGCTACCACCTTCAGATAAATCTTTTATCTGTTTATCGTAGTCAGCAATCTTCTGCGCATAGGATTCATTCTCCGAGTCGATCGCATTTTTCGCCTCTGTTATGGCAGCTTTGCCCTCTCCGGTATCCACCACGTAAAGCAGCATGCCCTTTTCTACCGTATCGTCCTGCTTCACATTGACCGATACGATCTGCCCTTCATAATCACAGGTTTCGGTTATCGTCCCTGCGTCAGATCTGCTGTAGCGCACACCGTAGTTTGCTATATCAAAGTCAGACCTTGTTACCGTATATTTGCTGTACTTTGTCGGAACCTGATCTGTAGAATTATAGTAGACCAGCTCCCCCTCTTTTAAGCCCTCTGTGACATGTGTATAGTTTTCATCAGACTCACCTGTTGTTATGATGCGTTTCTCGCGGCCACCTTCATTATTTTTCACATAGACATATCTGGTATCGCCATCCTTATAGATGGAATCTTTTCCCACGACAAGTACCTGATTTGCTTTTGTCTTTTCAAAATATACCGGATACATCTGCCCTGCCGTAAGAAACGGCTTTTCCCTGCTTTCCACGCACACATCCGGATAGCGGTTGTTTATCTTCGAAAGTACCAAAACCTCTGATGTATATTGAGACTCGGTGACATCATATTTTTCGCCATCGACTATCACATATTTCTTGTCATAATCGCTGTATTTGTACTCATTTATAGCTGTGCCCTTTATATCCAGCACAAGGTCATCCGTATCTGAGACAATGACTATATTCTCGTATGCCGCAGCAGACCTTCCATCTGTCAGCTTCTTAGTGTAAGTGACAAGACCGCTGTGGGCTGCCTTAAGCGTTCCATCATCAACAAGCTGCTGATATAAAGCCATCTGCTCATTGATCTTTTGCACGCGGTATTCGTGAAGCTGCTTATCGTACCGCTGATTTTCCTGTTCTGTAGCAATCTGCGTATTGTAATCATCTTCTGTGCTCTCTTTTTTCTCAATCTGTTCTGTTGAAAATTCGTCCGTATCTGCAGCCTGACTCTCCCATAATTTGATCTGCGTATCCGAGATCTGAGCGGATATCTCATATGTCTCATTCTCATGCACCAGCGCATCCTTACATTCCTGCAACTGTTTTTTTGCCTCATCCACATCACAGACAGCAAGCACATCCCCCGCATTTACTGTATCTCCCGGCTCCACATATATCTGTGAAATGTTTACGTTGGCACTGTAGTAATTGCAGTAATCCCTAGGAACTGCGGTAGCCATCAGCACCTGTATGGAGCCAATCGTACCGTATTCCACAGGTCTATAGGCTTCATTTAACGCTACAGGTTCTTCAAGCTCCGGGATGCTGCTTTCTGTCATTTTTCCACAGCCGCCTGCCAAAAACGACACACATATCCCCAATACTGCCAGCTTTTTTATTGATAAAAGGTTTCTGATCTTCACTGCAAAACCACCTCATCCCCGCTTTTAAGTCCTTCTGTGATGATCCGGTAATCTCCCACCTGATCTCCAACACTTATCCATACTGCCTGTCTGTATCCATTCTCACCCAGTGTGTATACAAAATACCTGCCATCCTTCTCATGTACTGCGTCCTTTTGCACATACACAGCATTTTTCTATAGCGGGGCGCGTCACTTCCATGGAAAAAATCTGTGCATCCGATACTGCCGACATGTCCGATACCGGTTCAAAAACAAGCTTTTTATCGTCCACCTCTTTTACCTTAAGTTCAAACTCTATATCAGATGCAGTTGCCGTGTATACATCACCCACATTAAATTCATAGCCTTCCGGTCTGTCAGCCTCGTAATTGCCGTTTCCGCTGATTTCTGTTATAAGATTGCTGCCCGGTTCAAAAACTCCCGCCAAAAGTGAATTGTCCATTGCTGTGATCGTACCATCTCTGATGCCGTGATCTGATATCTCGACAGTTTTTCCTTAGCCTCATCAAGATAAAGCTGCGCAACCTCTGTATCCTTATCAAGCTGGGCTATATCGCTTGAATAATCCTGAGTATCATCGATTTTCATAATAGCCCTGTAGTGCTCTGCTAAAAGCTTATTCTGACTGATCTGCCAGCTGTAGTCCTCGATCTTTTTCTGTATCTCCCCGGATTTAAAAGCCACCAGTATATCGCCCTTTTTCACATGATCACCCACTGCCACATTTACCTTTTCGAGCGTAAGCTCCGTGTTTGTCGCACCATAGGAAAACCTGGTATAGCCCTGCGCGCTCAGACTGATGGTAGTCTGCGGTGTGAGTGAACCGCTCTGTACCGTAACTGTCTGGTATGATATTTTCTCGTAGGAGCTCTGTCCGTCTGTGCAAGCTCCTTTTGTCGCCGCCCCACATCCTGAAAATAAAATAGAGGTAATTGCAGTGGCAAGTGTCAAACGCCCTATATATTTTTTCTTTTTA
>ENA-OQIM01000147-OQIM01000147.1-human-gut-metagenome-genome-assembly--contig:-NODE-147-length-23908-cov-6.020857_pt1 | contig 23908 bp, 28 predicted proteins | sample MGYA00242579_ERZ504744 | MGnify/ENA primary metagenome ERZ504744 (study PRJEB26092, sample SAMD00036441) | human gut metagenome | host: Homo sapiens | study: EMG produced TPA metagenomics assembly of...
GAATCCGTCATCCGTACGAAGATTCTTCGCAAGTAAGTAATTCCAAGCTTTTCAAGCTGCAAAACAATAAGCTGCAAAGTAAGTAGGTAACGATGGCAGGCGAAACGATTATCACTGTGGTGGGTACCTCACGGCTGATCCCGAAATCCGTACGGTTGGCAACGGCTCGTCCGTGGCCAGCTTCACCATTGCCTCCACTCCGCGCACCTGGAACCGTAATACGGGCCAGTTTGAAGATGGTCAGGCTTTGTTCATGCGCTGCTCCGCGTGGCGCGACATGGCCGAACATTGCGCGCAGAGCCTGAGCAAGGGCATGCGTGTGATCGCGCAAGGCCGTTTGCAGCAGCGTTCCTACCAGGCGAACGATGGTTCCCAGCGCACGGTCGTCGAGCTTCAGGTCGATGAGATCGGCCCGTCCCTGCGCTATGCGACCGCCCAGGTCACCCGAACCTCCAGTGCCAACGGTGGTAATTTTGCCGGCAATCGCGGCGGCAACAATTTCGCTGGCGGCAATGGCGGATTCAACAATGGTGGCTTCGCCGGCAATGCCGGTGGCTATCAGGGCGGTGCCGGATATTCCGGTGGCGCTGGCTATCAGGGTGGGGCTGCCGCTCCAGCCAATGCCGCGCCCGCCGTGCAGCCTGCTCCGGCATCGGATCCGTGGGGCAATTCGGATAATTCCGGTTCCTCATCGTTCGGTTCCTTTGGCTCCTCCGAATTTGGCGGAAGCAGCGACGAACCGGAATTCTGATCCGGCCCGGATCGCAGCTTAAAAGAAAAGCAATTTCCAGATTGTAAGGAGAACATCAAGATGTCACGCAAGAGGCCGCAGCCGCCGGTCAAGCCGTTTAAGAAGAAGCCGAATCCACTGAAGGCCGCTAAGGTCACCGAGATCGATTACAAGGACGTTGCCCTGCTGCGCAAGTTCATCTCCGATCGCGGCAAGATTCGTTCCCGTCGTATCACCGGTGTTTCCGTGCAGGAACAGCGCGAGCTCGCCAAGGCTATCAAGAACGCCCGCGAGATGGCTCTGCTGCCGTACGCCACTTCCGGTCGCTGATCTTAGAGAGGTTTGAAAAATGGCTGAAACTAAGGTTATTCTCACCAAGTCCGTCAATCACCTGGGTCACCCGGGCGACGTCGTGTCCGTCAAGGCCGGCTACGCTCGCAACTACCTGATTCCGCAGGGTCTGGGCTTCGCATGGTCCAAGAACGCTGCCGCCCAGATCGAGGCCATGAAGCGCGCTCGTCTGGCCAAGGCCGTTGCCACCCGCGAAGAGGCTGTTGCCGCCAAGGAACTCATCGAGGGTTCCGTCGTCGAAATCGCCGCCAAGGTCTCCGAGTCCGGCAAGCTGTTCGGTGGCATCTCCGCCGACAAGATCGCCATCGCGCTGTCTTCCAAGCTGCCGTCAACCCGAAGAACATCACCGTGGATCCGATCAAGACCACCGGCGAGTTCGCTGCAACCGTCGCTCTGCACCCGGAAATCTCCGCTTCCTTCACCGTGAAGGTTGTCGCTGAGTGATTCGGCCCCATTCGCTATGGCTGCATTCATTGCGGTTACGGCGAATGACTTCAGACTGAGATACGTCTGAGCTTAAGCATGGAAAATCCCCCTGCACCAGCTGAAAACAGCTATGCAGGGGGATTTTCATACTTTATTTAATAGCTGTAGCCACCGTCATCAAGCGTGACCGTGACCTTACCATCCTTGATAGCGAACGATCCGCTCGCATTGAACGTCGTACTATCATCATCCGGATCCCAAGAATCGCCGTCTTTCACCTCGTATGTGCACTTTGCCTTACCGGTTTTAGTATCAAAAGCGCCATAATCAAGGTCGACTTCGTCGATTTTCGGATAGATGCTGATCGACCACGCGAAATTACGGTAATTATCCTCATCCCATACGCGGAAGCCGAACGGGCAGTTTTCCGGCGCATAGTCGGTGGATTCCGCGCACTTGTCGAGCGCGTTGTTCACGGCGGTGCTTAATGCATCCTTGAACTTGCTGGTGGTCGTCACCTTCAGCGTGGTCGGCGAATCGCTGTCTTCGTTCGTGCGGAATACCACCGTTTCGCTGACGATATAATCCGTGCTCGTAACGGAAATGTTGTACGTGCCCGGGTATACGCGCAACTGCCATTCGCCGGAATCCGTCTTCTCCGCGTTTTTGGCTGTGACCGCAACCTTGTTGACCGTCAACGATTCCACACTGCTTGGCACGGAAACATTGATGGACTTGATCAGTGGCGTGGTGATTTGCCAGTTCGGGAAATCAGGAATTGTTGCCGGATTTGTGCATCGTGAGTTCCTCATCGACGGTTTCGCCGTTCAACGAGTAGCTGATTGATGCGGTGGTTGTGCCATTGCCGGATTTCACGCCATTGACATGCGCATTCGAAATGGTCGCGTTATCGGTCTTGGCGACGCTGTTGGAAAGCAGCTTGCGTTGGTTTTTACCCACTTGAGGATCGGCAATGTCGTTAGCCTTGTCGTAATCGCCGCTGGCGATTGCCGACACATAGCTTTCCGCCATGGATTTCGCGCTGAAGACGGTCGAATTGAGCACACCATAGACAATGCCCAATACGATCAGTGCACCGGCGACGATGCAGCCGATCAGGATCGTCTTCTTAGTTTTTGGGTCGAGTGGCTTTCCTTCACCCTGTGGAACGGCCGGCATCGGAATGTCGGCCGGAGATTGTGGCATGGAGGAACCGAAGCCGTTGACTGCGGTACTGGTGGAACCGAAGCGGCTGGCGCTGGGATTGGCGTGGTTGGCATTGGAACAGCGGGCATCGCTTGCGTAGGAGCGGTCTGCGCGGCTGGTGACGTTGCTGGCGCGGACGGATTGGCGTACTGCGCGTTGTATTGCGCGTTGTATTGCGTGGTCTGCGTGGTCTGCGCGGAAGCTGCGGTCCTGGCTGCCTTCGGTTGGCCGAAATGCGGATCGCAAGCCTTGACGTAATCGACGACGTTCTGCGGAGTCTGCTGTACGGTACCGCCAACAAGAATCTTCCACAATCCCGGCGTCGACGCAACCAACGTCGGACCAAACGTCATCGCAATCACTTCAACGAGGAAAGCCCAGATGCCGGCGACGATGAAATACCACATTGGCACCATCGTCGAAACCGTATTCGAGCTGTATCCGGCAAGGAAATTCGTGCACAGGAATTCCGCGACAAGCCAGAACACCATCACGGCGACAGGAGCCTTCCATGTGTTCTCCACTTCGCATAATACGGGTCATACATGTTGCGGGCCGTCTCATGAAGCGCAATGTAAATCGTTGCAATGATGAAAAGCACAAAGCAAATCCACAGTGCCCAAGCGTATTGGGTGACGCTGGCGACATTGAACAGGGAAAGCGTGTAGGAGGATTGCCCGGAAACCGAAGCCGTGACACCACCGAACGAAGATACGGAAAACAGTACGAACGGTACGGCAGGCAATAGCAGCGGAATCAGCAGTATGCCGGCCAGTGCGCTTCCGGAAGCGGCCGTCGCCACAATCAGTGCAACGAGACCGAGCGCCAGGAACAATACGCCGTAAATCGCAGCAGATTCAACAAGCGTGCGTACGAAACCGCGCGTGCGATGAGCCAACGCCAAGTGGCGGAGAACATGTTATTGGAATCGGGAGCAAATTGCGCCAGAGCGTAGCCGGCCAATGCGCCGAGTCCAGCCAGCAGGAACGCCATGAAGAACGTGCGGAACGATGCTCCGGAAAGCGATGCGGACGCGGAGTAATATGCGTACGATCCTCCGATTTTCGCAGGGAAAATGGCGGCGAGAATAACAACCACCAAACCGGAAAGCACACCGACGATAGCGGAACTGATCGCACCGGTCCACTTGAAATGCAGTGCGGACTTATGCGCCAGCATATAAGCGCCAAACGCGGCGCCGCGCAATTGCAGGATGGCCATGCGGCTGCGGGAATTCCTTCCGTGTGTCCGCAGTGCGGCGTTGCCGTCACCGCAGATATGCGATTCTGTGGTTCCTGCGGTTTTCCGTTGGGGACACAAGGTGCTCAGCCGGCTGAGACCACTCACATCGATGTTCCGCCGGCAACGGCCGCATATCCTCCGGTTCCCATGCCCGCGCCATCAAGCCTGCAGCTAGACATGCAGTCCGGAACGCAATCTGATCCGCAAGCCAATGATTGCAAGAACCGCAAGAAGCCAATCATCATCGCAATTATTGTAATTATTGCGGTGATAGCGTTAATCGCGGGATTTGTTGTATGGAAATCAACCAATCGTAATAGCGGTGACGATTCGGCGCAAAACGGTTCTTCGACGGCGCAAAACGCGGATGAGCAATCCAACAAAACCAAGCAGAACGATGCGGCCAAGCAAACCAAGGATTGCGCGACAACGCCCGACGCGGGCTTGGAGAGTGTCGAGAAAAACGGAACCACGATGATTGCGACCGTCGCGTTCTCTGCACACGCCTGCGGTGACACCGCGTGGAAAGGCGAGGACGTCACAATCTCCATCAAGGATTCCAGCAATGAGGTGATCGCGTCCGCGGTGTACGACTTCGCATCCGATCCGATGCAGTTCACAAGCGGCACAGCGACGCTCGAGCTGGCGTACGCGATAGGGCAGTACTGGCGTGCGTCCGACCAGATCGAAACCAAGTCGACCAGCATGGTGGTGCAGAAGGGTGCGACGCCGAACGGTAATGCGGTTGCGAGTGTGGGAGACGCAAGGGGTGGTGCGAACATTGCCGACTCCGATGCGGAACGCTATGCGCAGCTGGCGTTGAGCTGGCAGCTGTCTCATGACCGGTCGGCGGTTTCCGGACTGTACGACATTCCGACAACGCAGCTGTTCAGTCGTAAATACGGTATGGAAGTCGACGGCAAAACCCAGCAATACCGCGATATTTACGCGCAGTATCTTACATTGCGCGCTTCATGGCCGAAGGCGGTGTTGGCGTGGGCCGCGGACTACAGCTACTACACGCGGTATGGGCATGAGGCCGATTATTACGTGCTTCTTTCCGGGGAGGAGTTCGGTTCGGTGGCTGATGCGCGTGCATGGTGTTCGGACAATGGATTCGGGGAGAATGATTGCATGGCCGTGCAAATAAATTAGCGAAATGAATTGGCGGAAGTGTTTGGGGCGATTGGATTACGCGGAACGACAGTTGTGAAGAAATTGTGATTTCCTGCCTTGGCTGTGCTGTTTAGATAGGGAACATGATGGCTGGATCGCATTTTCTGTGATTTATGCAATATGCTGAAATCGTTGAAAAATAGCGGTTCTACAATCGCGACACGCCGAGAGTTGCGTTCTTCTTGATTCTGAGTATATTTACTTCTCGTGCTCAGCGAGAATAAAACCTCGCAAGACCAACGCCCCTTTAGCTCAGTTGGTTAGAGCAGCTGACTCTTAATCAGCGTGTCCAGGGTTCGAATCCCTGAGGGGGCACAGACAAGACCCAAGCCAATGGCTTGGGTCTTTTTCGTATTTCGGACATGTGTCCACCCAAAGCCGCGTTACTTCCTCCGTACGGAGTAAGGTAGTGCGCTGTTGTCCGCCCAGAGCGGAATCGCAATTCATCTCGAATCGCACGAATCGTAAGAATCGTTAGAGAAGAAGCAATAGAGGAAACTGCAGTGGAATACACACTCTTCACCAAGCTTGCCGCGGAATTCGTCGGCACCGCCGTGCTGATGGTCTTCGGCAACGGCGCTGTCGCCAACGCGGAACTGAAAAACACCAAGGGCTACCATGCCGGCTGGCTGAACATCGCCATGGGCTACGGCTTCGGCGTCATGTTCCCGGTCCTGATGTTCGGCGGCGTCTCCGGCGCCCACATCAACCCGGCCATGACCCTCGCGCAGGCCGTCAACGGCATGTTCCCATGGAACGAGGTCCTGCCGTACATCATCGCCCAGCTGCTCGGCGCAGTGGCGGGCCAGCTCATCGTGTACGTCACCTACCTGCCGCACTACAAGGACACCGACGATGCCGAAGCCATCCTCGGCACCTTCTGCACCACCGACGCGCACAACGACCGCGTGAACTACTTCCTCAACGAGTTCTTCGGCACCTTCATGCTGGTGCTCGGCGCCCTGTGCTGCCTGTCCCTGCCGTGGGGCAAGGCGAACCCGGCCGCCGCATCCATCGTCGTCGGCTTCATCGTGTGGGGCCTCGTGACCTCCATGGGCGGCCCGACCGGCCCTGGTCTGAACCCTGCCCGCGACCTCATGCCGCGCCTCCTGCACGCCATCCTGCCGATTCCGAACAAGGGCGATTCCCGCTGGGGCGAGGCCTGGATTCCGGTCGTGGCCCCGATCGCAGGCGCTATCGTCGGCGCGTTCCTGTTCAAGGTGCTGTTCGCCTGAGCATTACTTTGACGATTGCCGGCATTCGTCTGGCATGCTGGTAAGGCCCGTGATTCCCTCCGGAATCGCGGGCCTTACGCATAGGTGGTATGCATGGCGGTCGGCGGCTTCGGCATGTTGACTGAGACTGGTACTGTTGCCGAAGAGAGAAACATCACCATATCGGGAGGCTGGATTGAAGCGGATTCGTCGTATCATACGTGCGCTCGATCCGAAAGCCGACGCCACAATGGGCCAACGGGAACGGCTTGAGCGTTTCGCATCCGCAGGCCGCCGTGCTGGTGCTCGTGCTGTTCCTGCTGATCGCATCGATGACGTCCTGCAGCGTGCACGCACTGCTGGTCCGCATGACGCCGAACACGCAGACGACGGCACAAGCCACGCATTCGACGTCGGCCAAGAAGCCAGCCAAGAAAACAGCCAAAACCAATCAGCATAAGACGGCCAAAAAAACCAAACCGGAAACCAAACAATCGCAGGAAGAGCAGGCCGTCGCCAAAGCGGTGAGCGCGCAATCGGCGGCACTGGGCGACGACGAGAAAACCGCGATTCTGAACAAAGCGCAGGAAACCGCGCAAAACAGCGGCAAACCGGTGACGCAATACCATTACTGCATCGCAACCAAAGGAAACGTCGGTTCGGCCGACGAATTCGGCAACGCGGCGTTCCGCATCCTCAACGACGAACACGGATGGCCACGCGCCGGAGCCATATTCGACCAATCCACGGACGGCAACTGCGATTTCAATCTCGTGCTGTCCCAAGCGTCGGGAATGACGTCGTTCTCGCCATCATGCTCGGTGGAATACAGCTGCAGGGTCGACAACAACGTGATCGTCAACGACGACCGTTGGAACGGCGGCACGCAACAATGGCTCGCCGCCGGCGGCAACCTGGCGCGATACCGCACGATGGTGATCAACCATGAGGTCGGACACCGGCTGGGGCACATCGACAACGAAACGACCTGCGCCGGCGAAGGCCAGTTGGCGCCGCTGATGCAGGAGCAATCCATGCATTTGGACGGCTGCAAGGTCAACGAATATCCGCTTGACTCGGAGCTGTGGATCGGCTGAACGTCGACTGCTTCCCGTTATTTTCTGCTGTTTTCTGCTGTTTTCCGGACTGACCGGGTCGTCTCGGCAATTCGGCGAGACCCGGCCAGCCGTTGTCACAGGCCGAAATACGCGTCGAAATCGTCTTGGCTGATACTGCGGTCGGCCGTATCGGCCCGTACCTTACCCCAATCGAACTCCTGCAACGCCTCGACGGCGCTCATCGGCTGCGGACTGGTATGCGCGGAATCGCCCTGCAAACCAAGCAGCCACGCACAATAGCCGACAACCTGTTCCGCGGTGACGCCATGCGCGCGCAGCGCCCCCATATCCAAAGAGCGCTCGCGTTTGGCGAGCCTGCGGCCGGCCGCGTTGTCGATAAGCGGCAGATGCGCGTACCGTGGGTTTTCGGGGTTATATGGGGTGTATTGCGATTGTGGTGCGTGCTGCGATGGTGCAGAGGCCTGCGTTTTCGCCTTGCGGAATCCCGCCTTGATAAGCGCTCGGCGAATGGCGATTTGCAAGGCGTTCGACCGGAGCAGGTCGCGGCCGCGCACGATGTCGTCGACGCCCATGTCAAGATCGTCCACGACCACCACCAGCTGGTAGGAGAACAGGCCGTCGGCGCGGCGCACGATGGTATCGCCGACGTCGTGCGCCAGATTGAATTCCTGATGGCCGAACACTGCGTCATCGAATTGGACGGTTGCGTGCGGGTTTGTGTCGGCGGGCATGGCGATGCGCAGCGAATGGCGGTCGCCGTTGGCCAGCCGCCGCCGGACGGTATCCGGATTGCTGGCGATAAGCGGCGGCACGTGCCGGGATACACCATGAAACGGTCGCCTTCCTGCGGTGCGGAGGCTGCGCGGATGTCGGCGCGCGAGCAGAAGCAGGGTAAATCAGCGGGGTTGTGCCAGCGATTGCGCCATTGGGTGCGCTGCCGACTGCGGGGGTGTGGTCGTTGCGCTCGTCAAACGGCGAATCGTATGCGTCGTCAATCGTCAGGTTTTCCAAGCAATGCAGCGCCTCACGGTACAGGTCGTGCCGAGCGATTGGAACACCGGATCGCCGTCCCAATCCAAGCCAAGCCAATGCAGATCGTCCATCATCAGTTCGGCCGCGCCGGGCACCACGCGCGGTTCGTCGATGTCTTCGATGCGCAGCAGCATGCCGTCGCCGCGGCTGCGCGCGGACAGCCATGCTCCGAGCATCGCATAGATGTTGCCGATGTGCATGCGGCCTGATGGGGTGGGGGCGAAACGACCTGGCACGGGGGTTCCTTCCTGTCGTTGGCGGGCGGTTCGGTGTTGCCGATGCGGAGACCGGTTGCGCGATGCTTGCAACTGTACCTGCATCGGCGGCCGGAACGGCGGGTTTCGTGGGACGCGATTGTGGAATGCGTTGCTGGACGTGCCGTGACGTGCCATGCCGAGGTTGCAGCGTGCTCCGAAAACGTGCCGTCGCTGTGAGATATCTCACAGTGTGAGAAGGATATTTAGCGCATGGTGATACGGGCCGCGCGTTTCGTTTGGGGTGTGCGTAAGATGGTGTGCGTCATCCGGTATTCTGGGTGGTGATTTCGGCAATTCGGTCTATGTGTTATCGGTATGGCCGGTCAAAAGGGGATTTACAAGGGGCGAATATGACGAAGCGACAGTTCAGTAGAGCGGAAATCGAATACCTGCGTACATTGCCGTCGATCGACGCGGTGACGGACAGCAGAATCACGTATGCGAGGGAATTCCAAATCGACTGCATGAGGCGGTATCTGCAGGGGGAGAAGCCAACTGCGATCTTCATTTCCGCGGGATTGAGCCCATCGGTCATCGGGCACAAGCGCATCGAACGCAATATCGCACGCTGGAAGCGCGACGAGGACATCATGCGCAAGGCGGCCGAAGAGCCGGAACCGCATGATACGGCTGTGGACAACCACAATGCGATGTCGGAAGTGCCGTTGGGCAAGATTCAATCGCTGGTATGCCAGGTGATGGTGTTGAGCGATCGCGTCGATAAATTGGAGCGTTTGGTGGAGGGGCTGCGCAAGGGGGATAAAATCTGAAAAAAAGTTTTCAGATTTATTGGTTTTTTCCGGCGGTTCGCGCGCATTTATCTGATACATTAAATGCGTAGACGGAGTCTTTGAAGTCCCCCTTCTACTGCCGTCTGGTTTTATAGCCCGCGCGAATTTATGACCGCTTTATCGCTTCACTTCAGGTCATCGCGCGGGCTTCTTTATACGTTGTCGGCGGTTTTCTGGTAACACTGGTATCGAAATATCAGCGACATGCCGGAAACGGTGGTGCCGGCCGCGGACCGGCGGTCGAATGAACTTGCGAGAGGTGGACGATGACTGCATACATGGATCACAAGAACCTCGCCAACGAGGTGATCGACGATGCGCGCGCACGTGAGATCACGGACGGCGTGCATCGTGTGCTCGACCGCATCGCGGCAGCTGAGGAACAAGCCGGACGCGAAGCCGGCTCCGTGCGCCTGCTGGCCGCCACGAAGACGCGCGACATCGGCGAAATCATGGTTGCGATTGATGCCGGCGTGCGCATGATCGGCGAGAACCGTCCGCAGGAAGTGACGGCGAAGGCCGAAGGGCTGGCACGGCGATGCGCGGAACGCGGGTTTCGCTGGGCGTCGCAGGCGCCGCGCCGGATGCTGCGGCGGAGCATATTCCATTCCACCTGATCGGCCAGCTGCAAAGCAATAAAATCGGCAAAGTGCTGCCGGTGGTCGACACTATCGAATCGGTCGATTCAATCGATTTGGCAGAAAAAATTTCACGTAGAGCCGTGGCTCGCGGTATTACTGTCGGCGTGCTGCTGGAAGTCAACGAATCCGGCGAGGAATCGAAATCCGGTTGCGATCCGGCGCACGCCATCCGCATCGCGCAGAAAATCGGCACGTTGGACGGCATCGAATTGCAGGGACTGATGACGATCGGCGCGCATGTGCACGACGAAACGGTGATTCGCCGCGGTTTCTCGCACCTGCGCAAAACCCGCGACCTCATCCTCGCATCCGGCGAACCGGGCACGGACCGTTGCCGGGAACTGTCGATGGGCATGACTGGCGACATGGAACTGGCCATCGCCGAAGGTTCCACCATCGTGCGCGTCGGCACTGCGATTTTCGGTGAGCGTGCGTTCATCTGAGTTGCTTTCTTTGACGCTTTTTCTGTTTTTTAAGGATTTGCGAGGCTCGTCCGCCTGGATTGCATTCGTCTGGCTTACATTCGTCTGACTTGCATTCCTCTGAAAAACGGCTTGTCTGAGCTGCGTTCCGCCGGTAGGTGGGGTGCTGCGCGGTTTGGTGCCATAATTGCCGGTTTCGTGCCTGAAACCGTTGTCTTTCTAGGGGTAAGCCCTCCTATAGGGGGCAAGGGCTTTCGTATGGCGGGTGTGAACATGGGTGTGTTCGAAGGAGAAACCCATGTTTTGGTCTGCCTCTCGATTGATGAGTAAACCCGTCCGTCTGCTCGCCCGCAGGACGGATTCCTACGTGCATGCGCATACGGTGCTGCGTTCGCCCATGCGGCTGTTCGGTGCCGTGGCGGGCGCCTCGGCTGATTCCTATGATGCCGGTGATGATAACGATGGCATCGGCAATGGCGCCGGAGTCGGATCTGATGCCGGTGCAGCTGCGACAGTGGTCATGCCGGAACTGTTGCGTTCGCTGGAACGTCTGCTGGAACGTTCGCTGGAACGCCGTCGTTTTACGAGGCGATTGACATTGCCGATGTGGTTCGCGCGCGCAGGCTGCGGCGGATTCGTTTCATATTGGTGCGGTGCGTGTCCGTGCTGCTGATCGTGGGCGCGGTGGTGGTCGCGTCGTTGCCGTTCGCCATGCAGGCGCATTCCGCGCGGCGCTTGGCCGAGACATCCGATTCGGCGGCTCGCACGGTTGCCGGATGGCCGTATCCGATGGCGATGGAGGAGTTGGAACGGGCGCGCGCATACAATCGGCGGCTTGCGTGGAAGGACAGCCGGTATTGGGCGAGGCGGCCGATCCGTTCACTACCAGACCGGCTGGCACTGCCGGAGATGCTGATACCGCCGACGATTCGGCGCATTCCGGCGGTGCCGGGCTTTCCGCTGCGGACACGGACGCGAACTATCAGGGCCTGCTGGATTCCGGCGCAGGCATCATGGGCACGGTATTGGTGCCCAAAATCGGCGTGGAACTGCCGATTCGGCATGGCACGTCCGAACCGGTGCTCGCCGTCGGTGCCGGGCATCTGTACGGCACCAGCCTGCCGGTCGGCGGCACTGACTCGCATACGGTGGTCACCGGGCATCGCGGCCTGGTCAAATCGTTGATGTTCACACGGCTCGACGAACTGCACGACGGCGATTTCATGTACATCAAAGTGATGGACGAGACGCTGGGATACGAAGTGGACCGAATCAGCGTGATCGAACCGGACGACGTCTCACGGTTGAAAATCGTGCCCGGCGAAGACCGGCTGACGTTGATGACCTGCACGCCATACGGCATCAACACGCATCGGCTGCTAGTCTCCGGGCATCGCGTCGCAATACCGCTGCCGCGCCAGATCCGGCCGACGTGCGCGACGAACGTGCGACCGAACTGGGCGCGCTCGCCATGACCATCGTTTGCACGATGGGCGGCATGCTGTTGTGCTGCATGGTCGTGCGGTCGATGCGGCCCCGACACCGAATCATGCGGCACGCTTCCGCCTGGCCGCGTAAAGGATAAGGGGGAAGGCCGCGATTTTCGCGGGTCCGTACGTTCCCCGAACCAATCAATGGAGGGGACGGGTTTCAAAACGTTCATCCATAAGGTTCAAGGCATGGAGCGCATAGGCAATTCGCCGCAGCGCCATGAGAGATGGACATGTCATGAAGTGGATGAAGGACCCGCTTGCCGGCTTCATAAGCCGGTGTGGCGCGCGGATGGGAAAATTCACCGCATTGCTTGTCACGATTGCGATGCTGGCCGGCACCACGGGAGCCGGCGCGACCGCGTTCGCCGACGAAACGGTGACGGATGGCGGCAACGTGGCCGCCGAATCCGCAGCGAGCCAGCCGGAATCGACACAACAATCCGATGCTGAAAACGCAGTCGGATCGGACGTTGCCGACATTGCCGGGCAAGATGTTGCCGGACAGTCCGCAACGGACGATGACGACGCACAATGCCTTACGGACGACGGCGAATCGCAGCAGCCATCGAACGAACAAGCGCAATCGCAACTGCAGTCGCAATCGCAACCGGAACAACCGTCGGAGACGATGCCGGAACAGCGGCAGCCGTGCGATAAGACGGAACAGCCGAATGAGCAGAAGGAGCAGGAACGGCAGGCGGTTAGGCAGCCGACGGCTGAGAACGCTGACGTACCTGCAAATGGTGCTGCACCGGCTCAAGACGGCGATCGAAACGACCATGCCGGCGAAAATCGCACGGATGCTGTGGCGAATGGCGATGCGGGCGCGACAGCCGATGACGGCAAAACCGGCGATGCGGACGATGCTGACAACGATGGCAACACTGCTGAAGATGCCGACGATGCCGACAAGAACGGTAAGAATGACGCCGACAAGGATGCCGCGTCGGCTCAAAACGGCAACGATAACGACAAGAATGATGCTGCCAAAGACGATGCCGACGCCGACGAACACATCATGCGCGATCGCTTCACCTTCAATCGCAAAACCGTGATGCGCGCCGCGCGTAACGTCGCCGTGCCGCAGCCGGACTGGCGCTCGTGCTGCGCTTCCGCGAATCCGATACGCCGATGGCGGTCTGAGCGGGCCAGCAGACAGGCAACGGGGCTTGTTCGGGCGGGTGAGTCGTTGAGCGATCAACGGTTCACCGCTTTTGTTGTGACGAATACGGGTGATTTAGGGTTTAGTGCCGCCTGAAATGGTTGGAAAAACGCCATTCGTACCGGTATGATGGAACACGAAGCGAACAACGAATCGGATTGCGGCCTTGCATCGCAAACACGTATCGCAAGCGCGCATCGCAAACCGAATCGCAAGCCGAACAGGGGAATGGCATGACGGAGGCCATTCGACTGCCGTGCGGTGGAAGGGAGCCGCCGCACGTCAAGCCGAAAGGGAACATCATGTGCAACGGTGGGGGAGCGTTCAGTCCGGAAGAAGTCGAATATCTGCGCTCGCTGCCGGTGGTGGCCGAAGCGACGTCGCGACGCATCACCTACACGGAATCGTTCAAACACAACTGCATGCGCCGGTACCATGCGGGCGAATCGCCGGTCGAACTGTTCCGCGAAGCCGGACTCGACCCATCGCTGATCGGCTATAAGCGCATCGAACGTTGTTTCGCGCGCTGGCGCAAGATTGCCTGCCGTATGGGCACGGACCGGCTGGTATCGGTTGATGGGAATGGTGGAGTGGTGCCATCGGCGTCGGCGGATGTGGCGCCGTCGGCGGAATCTGCGGAGGTTGCTCGATCTGAGGTATCGCAGCCGGTGCAGCCAACGCAAACGACGGAAACGCAAAGCAATGCGACGCTGCCCGCGCCGCGCAACGCAGCCGAGGTCCCGATTCTGTCGGGAGGTGACGTGCGCGACCTGCTCATCGCCCAGCAGGTGCGCCGCATCGACGAGCTGGAACGCGAGGTGGCGGCGTTGCGGGCGGAACTGCATCGCAAATAATCGCAAAAATCGTAAAAAATGCGAGCAATCGGCATCGTCCGCAAAGCGACGCATGTCGAGAACGGCGGGCGTGGCGAGCGGGTAGACTTGCGGGTATGAGAATCGCACGTTTTACGCATAATGATGTACCGCAGTACGCCTTCGTTCAGACCGACAAGAACGACGGCAAGGACTATCTCGTGGCCTTGAACGGCTATCCGCTGTCCGGCCAGGCCGTCGAGCCGACCGGCGAGCGCTATCCGGTGGATGGTGACGGCATTCGTCTGCTGGCTCCGGTGATTCCGTCGAAGGTGTACGGTTTGGCGAAGAATTATGAGGCGCATGCGCAGTTCATGCATGAGGCCGGTCATTCCGATATCAAGCATGCGCCGGAGGATATGGTGATTTTCACCAAGCCGAGCACGTCGGTGATTGGTCCGGATGATCCGATTGTGATTCCGCTGTGTTCGAATGATATGAATTTCGAGCCGGAGTTGGCTGTGGTGGTGGGTCGTATCGCCAAGAATGTGCCGGTGGAGCAGGCCATGGATTATGTGCTGGGTTTCACGTGCGTGAATGATGTGACGTTGCGTGATCTGCAGGGTCTTGATCCGACGTGGACGCGTGCGAAGGGTTTTGATACGGCGTGCCCGTTGGGTCCGTGGATTGTGACGCGTGACGATGTGGATTGGAAGGATGCGAAGATTTCCTTCACGCTCAACGGTGAGGATGTGCCGATGGCGTCGGGTACCACGGCGAATCTGATTCACGGCATTCCTGAGCAGATCGCGGCGATTACGAGTTTCACCACGCTGCTGCCGGGCGATGTGATTATGACGGGTACGCCGAACGCGTCGGGTCATCTGGATCCGGGTGACGAGGCGATCGTGCACGTCGAGGGCATCGGCGATCTGCGCAACGTGGTGGTGCGCGGCTGATTTTCGGCTTGCTGGCGGACTTCGGATTAGGCGGGTTTGCAACGTTTCGTGATTTCGTTACGTTGCTGCCCGCCTTTTTCGTATGTATTGCGATTGCCGGTGAGCGCTGGTGATTGTCGGTGACTGCGTCCTGTGTCGAAAGACGGTTTTGAGAAACGCAAAAAGTTGAGTGTGTGGGACTCAAGTTTTGGGAATATAATGGCGATGAAGTCGGTTGAGCATATCAGACAACGACATATGCGTCCGAACGCCGGTCCGGTAGCGAAGGCCGGGCGGCCGGGCGCGAACCATGGAGGATGATATGGAACAGAAGTTCACGCAGATGGCGCAGGAAGCGCTTTCGGACGCCGTTCAGAACGCGGCGGCGCTGGGCAATCCGCAGGTAGACACCCTGCACCTGCTGGACGCGATGCTGCGTCAGGAAAACAGCATGGCCCGCGCGCTCATCGAAGCGGCAGGCGGCAACGCGCAAAACGTGAGCGCCGAAGTGCATCAGGCGATGCAATCGCTGCCGAGCGCCAGCGGATCGACCACAACGCAGCCGGACGTCAGCAGGCAGCTGTCGGCGGTGCTATCGCAAGCCGAAAAAGAAATGCAACGGAGGGGAGACGAGTACGTCACCGTCGACCTCATGCTGGTCGCAATCGCGGCCGCGAAACCTAATCAAAGCGCGGACATCTTGGAAAAGAACGGTCTTACCGCGGATAAGCTGCGTAACGCCCTGACCGCCGCGCGCGGCAGCGACCGCAAGGTGACCAGCGCCGACGCGGAAGGCTCGTACAAGGCTTTGGAGAAGTACTCCACCGATTTGACGGCCGCCGCGAAGGAAGGCAAGCTCGACCCGGTGATCGGCCGCGACCAGGAAATCCGCCGCGTCATCCAGATCCTGTCCCGCCGTACCAAGAACAATCCTGTGCTGATCGGCGAGCCTGGCGTCGGCAAAACCGCCGTCGTCGAAGGCCTGGCGCAGCGCATCGTCGCCGGCGACGTGCCGACCACCCTGCAGAACAAGAAGCTTATCTCGCTTGACCTGGGCTCCATGGTGGCTGGTTCCAAGTACCGTGGCGAATTCGAGGAACGTCTGAAGAGCGTGCTTGAGGAGATCAAGAAGGCCGACGGCAGATCATCACCTTCATCGACGAGATCCACACCATCGTCGGCGCGGGCGCGGCCGAAGGCTCCATGGACGCGGGCAATATGCTCAAGCCCATGCTGGCCCGTGGCGAACTGCGCCTGATCGGCGCCACCACACTGGACGAATACCGTGAGAACATCGAAAAGGATCCGGCGCTCGAACGTCGTTTCCAGCAGGTGTTCGTCGGCGAGCCGAGCGTGGAGGACACCGTCGCATCCTGCGCGGCATCGCGCCGAAGTATGAGGCCCACCACAAGGTGACCATCGGCGACGACGCGCTGGTCGCGGCGGCAACCCTGTCGAACCGCTACATTTCCGGACGCCAGCTGCCGGACAAGGCCATCGATCTGGTGGACGAGGCCGCAGCGCACCTGCGCATGGAACTCGACTCCTCGCCTGAGGAAATCGACGAACTGCGCCGCCAGGTGGACCGTCTCAAGATGGAGAAGTCGTACCTGCTGGGCAATCCGAAGAACGACAAGGCCGCGGAAAAGGCCGAAGCGGAACTGGACGACAGCGCCAAGGACCGTCTCGCCGATTTGAACCAGGAAATCGCCGACAAAAGCGAAAAGCTCAACGGGCTGAAAGCGCGTTGGGACGCCGAAAAGAACGGCCACAACCGTATCGGCGACCTGCGCAAGAAGCTCGACGAGCTGCGTACGCAAGCCGAAAAGTACGAGCGCGAAGGCGACCTGGCGAAATCGTCAGCCATCAACTACGGCGAAATCCCGGCCATCCAGAAGGAAATCGCCCAAGCCGAGAAGAACGAGGCGGAATCGGGCGGAGCCGACAATGCCAACGCCGACGTGCCGATGGTCCCCGACCGCGTCGACGCCGACTCCATCGCCGAAATCGTCTCCGACTGGACCGGCATCCCCGTGGGCCGTCTTATGCAGGGCGAAAACGAGAAGCTCCTGCACATGGAGGAGTACCTCGCAAGCGCGTGATCGGCCAGAAGGAAGCCATCCAAGCGGTTTCCGACGCCGTGCGTCGCTCGCGTGCCGGCATCTCCGACCCGAACCGTCCGACCGGATCGTTCCTGTTCCTCGGCCCCACCGGCGTGGGCAAGACCGAACTGGCCAAGGCGCTCGCCGACTTCCTATTCGATGACGAGAAGGCCATGGTGCGCATCGACATGAGCGAATACATGGAGAAGGCCTCCGTGTCCCGCCTGATCGGCGCCGCGCCGGGCTACATCGGCTACGAAGAGGGTGGCCAGCTTACCGAAGCCGTGCGTCGCCGTCCGTATTCGGTGGTGCTGTTCGACGAGGTGGAGAAGGCCAATCCGGAAGTCTTCGACGTGCTGCTGCAGGTGCTTGACGACGGTCGCCTGACCGACGGCCAGGGCAGGACCGTGGACTTCAAGAACACGATTCTGATCATGACCTCCAACCTGGGCTCGCAGTTCCTCGTCAATCCCGACATGGACGCGGACGCCAAGAAGAAGGCCGTGATGGACGCCGTGCACATGCAGTTCAAGCCGGAATTCATCAACCGTCTGGACGAACTGGTCATGTTCCACCCGCTGACCCGCGAGGAGCTCGGCGGCATCGTGGACATTCAGGTCGCGCAGGTGTCCGCACGTCTGACCGACCGCCGCATCACGCTCGACGTGACCGATTCGGCGCGCGAATGGCTTGCCAACACCGGTTACGATCCGGCGTACGGCGCACGTCCGCTGCGTCGCCTGGTGCAGACCGAAGTCGGCGACCAGCTTGCCCGTATGCTGCTGGCCGGCGAAGTGCACGACGGCGACACCGTGCTGGTGGACCAGACCGGCGGCGACCACCTGGAGCTGTCCGCGTGGGCCGCGGACCAGCTGGAGGATATGGGCGAGGAGAAGACGGACGATTCCGCCGACGTCCCGAACCCGGCTGAGTGACGATTATCGATTGGTTACCTGTCGGTCGTAAGCCTGCAATACCAGGCCTGCGACCGACAGCACGGTCGAACCGAGCAGTATGGCGATCGCCAGCTTCGGTTGCACGCCGAACGCCAGCCACAACGCGCACGTCCACACCGCGACCACCATCGTCACCGACGTGGTGATCTGCAGCACACGTGCGCGGATCGCATGACCTACCACAGCGCGGAAGAGCAATTCTTCCGCGCTTTTTTCTTGCGTTGGCTCAGGGGATTTCGCTTGAGATCGCGCCGATTCTGTTGATTCTGTTGACTGTGCCGATTGCGCCTTTTCTGTTTCTGCCGTCTGCTGCGCGGTCATCGCGTGTTGCCGGACAAGCGTGCCAGCCAGCGAAAGCGTCGCGACCACGCCGACGAACGCGAAATACGGATCGCGCGAGCGGCCGGGAAAATCCACGACACCACGCACAGCAGCAGGCTGTACGCGTAAACAATCGCCATGCCAAGCGAAACCAGCGAATCGCCGTTCGGACGTCGCCGCTGCAATGCGGGCAGGCCGCGGTGGTGAATCGGCGCCGCGCAATAGAACATGACCGGCGTGATGACGATGGCGTGCGGCCACGGATTCGTCAGCCATCCCGGCATGGCGATTTTGGCCAGCGCCAGTAATGTGATGACGAACGTTGGAATGGTCAGGATAAGCGCGATGACGAGGCGCTTGCCGAGGTGGTCGGTGGGTTGTCCGTCGATGTCGGATGCCGATTCGCCGTCTGCCGTCACTTTGCCGTCTATCGTCACTCCACCGTCGGTTGTGTGGGATGGGTCGGCAAATCCGCCGTCCGTCCGCAGCGGAATCGCCTGGCGTGCGTCCGAGCTTGGAAACAGCCGCAACAACGCCCAGGTGGCGATGGATGCGGCCACAATCGACACGGCCGCCAAAAACAGATCGAATCCCATAATGTCCCTTCGTGTTGGGCTGATGCATTTCGCGTTCGGCTGATTTCAGCATAGTGCACGGTTGTGTGGCATGCGGTCGGTCTTGCGAATGAATGTGGATGCGTGGATTGATGTGTTCCTGACGACGTGATACCATCGAACGTATGTTCGATAATCCTGTGTTTGTAGTGATATTGCTGGTGATCGTGGCCGCGCTCGGAGCGGCTGCGGGCTTCTTCGCGGGCCGTGCCAAAGGGCAGGATATGGCCCGTGGCGCGAAGGAATCCGACCTGAACGAGGCGAAGGCGCAGATCGAGGCGGACAAACAGGACATCAGCAATCTCAACGCGGCTGTTGTGCAATACCGTACGCAGGCGGAAGGATTCAGCCAACAGCTGACGTATCTCAAATCGCAATTGGCACAGGCCCAGCGTGCCGAGGAAATGCGCGTGGAACGTGAACGGCAGCGTGCCGCCGAAGAAGCGAACCGTCGTCAAGCCGAAAGCGAACGGAAACTGCAGGAGCAAAGCAAGGTGCTCTCCGCACTGGCTCCGGTGCAGAAGAACCTCGACGCCCTGCAGACGAAGGTCGCGCAAATCGAAGAGGGCCGCAAGCATGAGATGGGCGCGCTCGGCGAACAGCTCAAAGGTCTTGGCGAACAGCAGGCGCGATTGGATCGCGAGACGAGCGCCCTATCATCGGCATTGCGCAACAACAAGGTGCGTGGCGCGTGGGGCGAGGCGCAGCTGCGCAACATCGTGGAATCGGCGGGTCTGTTGGAACATGTCGATTTCGACACCCAAGTTGTGGTCACCGACGCCGATGGACATACGCAACGGCCGGATATGATCATCCACATGCCGGGCGGCAAAACCATTCCGATCGACGCGAAAGCGCCATACGCCGACTACCAGCGCGCATGCGAGATTCCAGACACCGCCTCACCGGAGGAACTGGCCCGCAAGAACGAGCTGCTGCATTCCCATGCCAAAGCGGTACGAGACCATGTGAAGACCCTGGGAGACAAAGCCTATTGGAACGCGTTCAGCGATGCTCCGGATTTCGTGATCGCGTTCATCCCCAACGAATCGTTGCTGCAGGCCGCATTGGAAACCGACCCGACACTGATGGACGACGCATTCGCGCAGAAAGTCGCGCTGACCTCGCCGATCACCCTATGGGCGGTGCTCAAATCCGTGGCATACGCATGGCAGCAGCAAAGCCTGACCGATGACGCGAAAATGCTGTTCGACCTGTCCCGAGAGCTGTACGAACGGTTTGCAGTATTGGGGGAGCGGGCCACCAAACTGGGTTCCGCCATCACCAAAACGGTCGGCGCATACAACTCGTTCGCCGCGTCGCTCGAATCGCGCGTGCTGGTCACCGCGCGCAAACTGCAACGCGTCGACCAGAGCAAGGTCATCGGCACCGTCGACATGATCGCGCCCGAAAAAGGGGATATCCGCGAGTTGTCCGCTCCCGAGACCAACGCCGAATAACCATGTTTATCGCGCATAAATCACCCATACCGCACGGTGAATGACGAGCCGAAAGGATAGGCTGGAACCATGACCGAAGAGAACACTTTCCGCAAGATGACACCGGTTCCGACGCATGATTCCGCTGCGGGCCAGTCTGTTTCCGCTTCGACGGAATCCACCGTCGATTTCGCCATGCTCGAACCTCGCGACCAGCTCAAGACGCTGCTGCAGGCCGAAATGAAGGACAAGCCTTTCTCGGAACTCTCCTCCGTGCTGTTCGACCATCGCGGAGCCTCCATCGTCGGCCATATCCTGCTCGACACGTTGGAGGAAGCCGGCTATTCCGTCGACGATTTCGACGCGGTCGGCGCATTGACCGCCGCGGCCGTGCCGCTGGTCTCCGCCATGATCCAGGCCGCCGCCTCCCGTGGTGAGGATTTGGACGGTTTCGTCATGGACTTCGTCTATCCGTCCATCAAGGGTCCGTCGATTGCCGGCAAACGCGTGGTGCTGATCGACTCCTGGCTGTCTGAAAAATCGTATGTGCAGACCTCATCGCTGGTCACCCTGCGCAACGGCAACGAGCTGAGCCTCGACTTCTCCGTGGTGGAGAACGAAGGCGCCAAAGTGCTGGCCGTTGCCTCGCTGATCGGCGGTGTCGACATGGTCGACCCGACCATCAAGGTCATCAACCCGGTCACTTCGGAGGAATCCGAACTGCCGTTCGTCGAAGTGTTCAAGGAATCCGAACTCCACTGAACACCGAGTTTCCCGCCGACCGACCGCAAACATATCTGCCGTTGACGTCGTCGAATGTGCGATGACAAGCATGATGATGCATGCGGATGCGCGGGCCTTTGACATATTTGTATTGCTGTTCCTATGAAGGGGAGAACGTGCACGATCCCAATCCCATCGATGTTGCCGCACAGGCATCCGGCGAACCGACGTTCCGCGAGGTCGGCGTAGGACCGTGGTCGCAAACCCATCCAGGCGAACCACGCCCGGACGATGCGTCATCCCCCAATTACGACATCCGCTTCGACTCCACCCTGCTCGACGAAGGCGACCGCCGCAACGTGCTCGACCGCTACCGCTACTGGACGGTCGCGGCCATCAAAGCCGACCTGGACTCCCGCGGGCGCCACGATTTCGAAGTCGCCGCGGAGAACTGGACCCACGATTTCAACATCGGCTCCATGGTGCGCACCGCCAACGCGTTCCAAGCGCGCCGCGTGCACATCGTCGGCCCGCACAAATGGAATCGCAAGGGCGCGCTCATGACGGAGCTGTACCAGCACGTCGAAAACCATCCATCCATAACGGAACTCGTCGAATGCTGGAAACTGCGCATCGCCGGCGAAATCGCCGCCGCCCAATCGCAAGCCGCCGCCATCGCCTTCCATATGCGTGGCTCCGCAGCCGCGACGGACGGCGCTTCCGGCACTGCCCCGAACACAAGCGAAACCATGGCCCAACTGGAAGCCTTGGACGCGAAAATAGCAGAACTGCAAGCCGCCCGCGTCATCGCGCTCGACATCATTCCCGGCGCGGTGCCCATGGAAACCTACCATTTCCCCGAACACTGCCTCATGCTTTTCGGCGCGGAAGGCCCGGGCCTGTCCGAAAAAGCGCTCGAACTGGCCGATGACGTGGTCTACATCTCCCAATTCGGCTCGGTCCGTTCCATCAACGCCGGCGCCGCCGCCGCGGTCTCCATGCACGCCTGGATCGCCCAGCACGCCGCGCCGCAAGCCTGATCGCGCCATCGGCACGCGGCAAGAAAAGCCGTCGAACGTTGCTGTACCGGAAAGATGACCAGGTGTCCAACGATTGGGTTGCGAAATGGAAGGCAACGTCCGCGGCTGGGTTGCGAACGGGGCACGAAATAGGGCACACGCTCGTCACACAGACGCGTTACTGTTAGGGTCATGCCTACTTTCACCAAAGAAGAAATCGTGCATTTGGGCGATCTGGCCCGAATCGCACTCACGGACGAGGAAATCACCCGTCTGCAGGGCGATCTGAACGTCATCGCCGAATCCATCAACAAGGTCCAGGAAGTCGCCACCGAGACGTGGAACCGACCGCGAACCCGGTCCCGCTGGAAGCCTACCTGCGTCCGGACGTACCCGAGACCCCGCTGACCCAGGCCGAAGCCACCGCAGCGCCCCGGTCTCCGAGGCCGGCATGTTCGTCGCACCGCGCATTCTGGGACAGGAGTGATATGAGCACCACCGAACTCGTCAAGCTTTCCGCCGCCGAGATGGCGGCCAAGATCAAGGCCAAGGAAGTTTCCAGCCGTGAGCTGGTCGAAGCCCACCTTGCGGTCATCGAATCCGCCGAACCGAGCGTCAAGGCCTTCCTGAAGGTCTCCGCCGACCAGGCCCTCGAACAGGCCGACGCCTTCGACGCCAAATCCGATGAGGACAAGGCGCAGATGCCGGAACTCGCCGGCGTGCCAATCGCCATCAAGGACATGATCGTCACCAAGGGCATCGAAACCACCGCCGCATCCAAGATCCTCGAAGGCTGGGTGCCGCCGTACGACGCCACCGTCATCGAGAAGCTCAAGGCCGCGGGCATGCCGCTGTTGGGCAAGACCAACCTCGATGAATTCGCGCAAGGCTCCTCCACCGAGCACTCCGCCTACCAGACCACCCACAATCCGTGGGATACCGAGCGCGTGCCGGGCGGTTCCGGCGGCGGTTCCGCAGCCGCAGTGGCCGCATTCGAAGCTCCGCTCGCCTGGGTACCGACACCGGCGGCTCCATCCGCCAGCCGGGTTCGCTCGACCGTACCGTCGGCAGTCAGCGACCTACGGCGGCGTCTCCCGTTTCGGCGCTATCGCCATGGCTCCTCGCTCGACCAGATCGGCCCGTGCTCCCGTACGGTGCTCGACTCCGCCCTGCTGCAGGAAGTGATCGGCGGACACGACAAGCGCGATTCCACCTCCATTCCGGAAGGCCCGCGTCCGATGGTCGCCGCAGCCGCGAAGGCATGAAGCGCGATCTGAAGGGCCTCAAGGTCGGCCTGATCAAGGAGCTCGGCGGCGAAGGCTTCCAGCCGGGCGTCATGGCCCGCTTCAACGAAGGCGTCAAGAAGCTTGAGGAAATGGGCGCGGAGGTCACCGAAGTGTCCCTGCCGCACCTGCCGTACTCCCTCGGCGCCTACTACATCATCATGCCGTCCGAGGTCAGCTCCAACCTGGCCCGTTACGATGGCATGCGCTACGGCCTGCGCGTCATGCCGCCGGCAGGCGTTCCGCAGACCGCCGCCAACATGATGGCCTACACCCGTGAGGCCGGCTTCGGCGACGAAGTCAAGCGTCGTATCGTCCTCGGCACTACGCCCTGTCCGCCGGCTACTACGATGCCTGGTACGGCTCCGCGCAGAAAGTCCGCACCCTGATCATCGACGACTTCAAGAAGGCCTTCGAAAAGGTCGACGTGCTCGTCGGCCCGACCAGCCGGTCACCGCCTTCAAGTTCGGCGAGAAGAC
>ENA-OQIM01000148-OQIM01000148.1-human-gut-metagenome-genome-assembly--contig:-NODE-148-length-23760-cov-2.715567_pt1 | contig 23760 bp, 31 predicted proteins | sample MGYA00242579_ERZ504744 | MGnify/ENA primary metagenome ERZ504744 (study PRJEB26092, sample SAMD00036441) | human gut metagenome | host: Homo sapiens | study: EMG produced TPA metagenomics assembly of...
TTGTGGCCAGCGTATGTGCATGCGGGCAGTTGCCGCCGACGATGCGTCCGCGGCTCCGTTTATCACTCATCCACGCGAGCCTTCGCTGCCGCGGACATCGGCAGCAACCGCTTCCCCATCGTGCCTGCCGAAGCACTCGACATGATTGTTGTGCGCTCGTGCCTTCGACCAAACCGGCGCGCGCCTGGGCTACGGCGGCGGCTGCTACGACCGTTACCTGTCCATGCTCTCGCCCGCATGTCAAATCGTCGGCATCGCCTTTGACGAACAGCGCATCGACCACGTCCCCACCGACGCCCACGACCTGCCGCTGCCCAACATCATCAGCGCCTAACCGCCGTTGCATCGCACCTGCACGATGAGCGTGGAAAAACTCCCACTTTGGGACTGTTCGGGGGCAAAAAACGGGAGATTATCCACGCTCATTATTCAAACGTCCGATAATCCACGCTCGTATGTCTGAAAATCCACGCTCAATCAACGCGCGTCCAGATTTCCGCGCTCGTGTGTCCGATTATCCGCGCTCGTGCAGCTTAACGCCCCGCAACCGCCTCAACATGCACGCGGCACGCCGGCAACTTTGAGCTTGCGATCGAGCTTTGCCGGATCCCTCAGATCATCCCAGCACAAGCGCACGATCCTGCAGTTATCAAGCAGCGAAAGCCTCGACTCGCGCTGGCGCTCATCAAACTGCGCCTTTGCGAGCTTGCCCTCCTCCGCTGCCTTCTCGCTTTTAACGAATCCGTCAAATTCCCCGATGATCAGCCGATCTTCCACGCGCCACAAGTAGTCGACGCGATACGGCCGTCCCGGCTCAACCGGGTCGAACAGCTCAATTTGCAGCTCCGGCGTCTGCCAGCCGCGCTCGATCATCAGGCGCGCGCTTGGACTCGCCACCGCTTTCCGACAGGCCATCGGCATACCGTGCAACCCTGCGCGCCGTCACAACACCGCGACGATTTAAGCCAAGCTTGTTGACTGCCTCAACGAGATGCTCCTTCGACAACAGCTGCTCATGAAGCGCCGAGTCCGCAATGATCAGTCCCTCGACAAACGATGCATCGACCAGGCAATCCGTAATCGTTTGATCGATATCGGTCACGGCAATGTCCATCTGGGTGGCCCGTGTTTGACGAACATAACGATGGCGAACGACCTGAGAGTCCGGCGTCGTTGATTGTGCCGGTGCCACGGCGATATGGATGTGCGTCAAATTGGCATGCGAAACCGAAAGGCCATAGATAACAGCCGCCGTATAGGAGCAAAACGTCCAGTCGGGATGCTTTTGCGCAAGGGCCCGCACCCGATGCAGATAACGCTGTCGAAACTTGAGTTCGGACCAATATTCCGGACGCGCATACAGCCCTGGCATGACCGCCTCGAGACTTCCCGCCGCCACCCGTCGCTCAATCTGCTTTGCCTCCGCCGCAGTTCGCGCGTACACGCAGCTCATCTGCTGTTCGCATGCCTTAATGTGACCTGCAAGTCTTTGATTCGCCGTCATGTTTGCCACTCTCCTCCCAACTCTTGGAACGGCGCCACCAGTACCAGGCGGTTTCATGCGAAGTCTGACCAAATGCCAACCAAAAGCTGACCAAATGCTTGACGGTTTTGAACGCTTTAGGTTAATGGCTTATATCTGCAGGTAGAACGGTTGTCGAGAGGTCCCTGTCTCCACATTTTGAACCTCAAAAGCCGTCGATTTCCTTAAAAGAAAATATGCTGTGGCTCGAAACTACCTAGTTTGCGATGCTGTCCGTAAACACTCGACGCGTGGTGCTGCCGCCTACGACAGCCGCAGAAAAATCGAGCGTGGAAAATCTCCCACTTTGGGCCTGTTCCTCGACCAAAAGTGGGAGATTATCCACGCTCATTCAACATGCGTCCGATTATCCACGCTCGTCGCGTAGCGGCCACGATAACCGCCGCAGCCACAGCCACGACAGCGGCCTAGTGCTCCTCGCCGGCGCGAGCCAGGTCGTAGGGCGTGGTCTGGTAGACGTAGTAGTTGAGCCAGTTGGTGTAGAGCAGCTGAGCCTGGCTGCGCCAGACGTTTCGCGGCTCGGCGGTGGGGTCGTCGCCCGGAAAGTAATGCGCCGGCACCTGAGGGTTGAGCCCGCGCTTCACGTCGCGCTCGTACTCCAGGCGCAGCGTGTCGGTATCGTACTCGGGGTGGCCAAATACAAAAAAGCGACGGCTGTCGGTCGACTTGACAATGTACAGGCCAACCTCGTCGGACACGGCCACGACCTCAAGCTGCGGCTCGGCCTCCACGTCCTCGCGGCGCACATCGGTGTTGCGCGAATGCACGGCATAGAAACGGTCATCAAAGCCGCGGACCAGCGGCTTTGCGGCTTCACCAGATAATGCTCAAATACGCCGCTCGCCTTTGCCGGCAGGTCGTACTTCTGGATACCGTAATGATGGTACAGGCCGGCCTGCGCGCCCCAACAAATGTGCAGCGTAGAGTGCACGTGCGTGGTGGACCAATCCATGATCTGGCAGAGCTCGGGCCAGTAGTCGACCTCCTCGAACGGCATCTGCTCCACCGGCGCGCCCGTGATAATCAGGCCGTCGTAGTGGATGTCGCGGATGTCGTCGAACGTGCGATAGAACGTCTCCAGGTGGCCGGCGCTCACGTGCGTGGCTCGTGCGTCTTGGTACGCAGCAGGTCCACCTCCACCTGCAGCGGCGTGTTGGAGAGCTTGCGCATGATCTGCGTCTCGGTGGCAATCTTGGTGGGCATGAGGTTGAGGATGAGCACGCGCAGCGGACGAATGTCCTGGTGCAGTGCGCGGTACTCGGTCATGACAAAGATGTTCTCGCTCTCGAGCTGCGCGGCAGCAGGGAGGGCGTCGGGAATGCGAATGGGCATGGATGCTCCTTACGAGTCAGTTGCAGTTATGGTACAACGACCGGCCCCATCCGCGCGAGCACATCGCCCAGCGATGCCGTCAGCGGCCCAAATCACTCCAAAAGTAGAGATTACGGCATGTCCCAAAATCTACTGCACTTTAGCCTAGCAAAGTAACAGCAGAACGCTACAATGGTTCGACGCGAAAAACTCGGCCGAAAGGATACATATATGTACCAGACGCGTAAGATCGGTGTGGTCGGCCAGGGCCACGTAGGAGCACATGTCGCCAACAGCCTGCTTATGCAGGGCATTGCCGACGAGCTGTACCTGTGCGATATCAACGAGGCCAAGGTGACGTCTGAGGTCCAGGACCTGCGCGACTCCCTTTCGTTTGTCCCGTACAACACCAAGATCGTCAACTGCTACGACCACTACGAGGAGCTGGCCTGCTGCGACGTCATCGTCAACGCCGCCGGCAAGGTCGCGCTGGCCGCCGGTAACCGCGACGGCGAGCTGTTCTTTACCACCGACGCCGCGCGCACCTTTGCCAAGCGCATTGTCGACGCCGGCTTCGACGGCATCTTTGTCTCCATCTCCAACCCCTGCGACGTCGTGTGCACCGAGCTGTGGCACCTGACCGGCTACGATCCCAAGAAGATCATCGGCTCGGGCTGCGGTCTGGATTCCGCCCGCCTGCGCACCGAGATCTCCAAGAAGGTCGGCGTGAGCCCAAGTCCATCGACGCTACATGATCGGCGAGCACGGCTTTAGCCAGCTTGCCGCCTTTAAGGCCGCAACCATCGCCGGCAAGAGTCTCACCGAGCTTCAGGCCGAAAACCCCGACAAGTACGCCTTTGACCACATGGAGGTCGAGGAGCTCGCGCGTAAGGGCGGCTATGTGACCTACCAGGCAAGCAGTGCACCGAGTACGCCGTCGCCAACTCCGCCGCGCGCGTCTGCGCTGCCGTTCTGCACAACGAGCACGCCGTGCTTTCCGCCTCCACGCTCATGACCGGCCAGTATGGCGAGGAGGGCATCTTCACCTCCCTGCCGTGCGTGATCGGTGCCGAGGGCGTCGAGGAGGTCTACACGCTCGACCTGTCCGAGTACGAGCTCGAGGCTCCATCAAGAGCTGCCGGCACATCCGCGACAACATCGCCCAGCTCGACTGGTGGGACGCCGAGGCGTACGACGCAAAGTAAGCGTCGGTTGCCGCGACACCTCGCGAATCTAAGCGCGATACCAAGCGGCCGCGCCGGAAATCCCCGGCGCGGCCCGCTTTTTTGACTCGCGCTGCGCCCTTGCGAATCGAAGGTGAATGGTTTTCCCGTTACTTAGTACTGCTCGATGCCCATGTAGCGACGAACCTCGGGGCTGTGGTCAAACACCTTGCCGCGGGCGGCGCGCAGCTCGCAGCTCATGTTGTAGAAGAAGATCGGCTCCAGGAACGAACGCACGCTGGCGGGTACCTCGCCCACGCCGTACTCGAGCGCATCGAGCACCATGACCGTATCGGTGTGCGTGTTGAGGAACGCGAGTGCGCGCTCCTCCATGGGGCGGCACTCGCCGGCGCCAAGCTGCACAAAGTAGAACACGCCGGCTCGGTGGCCTCGAACGGGCCGTGGAAGTACTCGCCGGAGTGAATATAGCAGCAGTGCTGCCACTGCATCTCCATGAGCGAGCAAATTGCCATGGCGTAGGTCTGGCTAAAGTTGGGGCCGGAGCCCAGGATATAGAAGAACTTGTGCTGTTGACAGAGTTCGGCAAAGCGATCGCCCAGCTCGGTGTTGACCTTCTCGCGGGCGGCGGGCAGCAGCGCATCCATCTGCTTGAGGCCAGCGTACATGTCGGCGAGCGCCTCGTAGCTTCCTGCTGGTCGAGCAGCTCGGCAGCCATCAGAACGCCGATGCCCTGCGGGACCTCGGCCTGCGACTCGCCCTTGCCCCACGGATAGACCCAGGTTGTCCACTTGCCGTTGTCGATCTTGGAACCCGCATAGTCGGTCATAGTCACGACCTCGGCACCGGCAGCCAGCGCCATCTCGCAACCGTCGACGACCTCCTGCGTGTTACCGCTGTGGCTGCAGGCAACGACGAGCGACTTCGGCCCCAGGCTCTTGGGGGCCATCAGGCAAAACTCACGCGCGGTGTAGACAGTCGAGGCAAACGTGGTGGCCTCGCGCTTGAGCAGCTCGTTGGCCGGCATTAAGTCGATCATCGAACCGCCGCAGGCGATCCAAAAGACGTTCTCGATCTTACCCTTGCGCTCGATAATTTCCTGAATCAGATCGTGTGCGTTCACGGTGACGCTCCTCCTTGTGTGGCGGCTTTGGACGACGGCAGCTCGTACCTGCAGTCGTTCTATGTTGTTCTATTTATAGCACGCAAGCTATCGCGAGTGAAGTCGTTTCAGCAAATTTGTTCTATGTTGTTCTATCTATGGACGTTAGATGTCGAACACGTAGCGCGAGCCCACGATCTTTTGGCGCCCGAGCAGCAGGGGCCGCCCGTCCGCATCGGTAAAGTACGCCTCCATATAGAAGAGCGGCTCGCCGACCGGCACCTCCAGCAGCGGGGCCGCCTGAGCATCGGCAAGCGCAATCTCCACGGTGCAGGGGTCGGACTTGAGCGGCGCGCGACCCGAATGCTCGGCAACGAGCGCAAAGATCGAGTTATCGGTGAGGTCCTCGTCGGTCAGCGTCTGCAGGTAGGGATGGTCGGCGAGCACAAAGGCGTTGTTCTCGAGCATGACGGGGATGCCGTCGGCCGTGCGCACGCGCTCGACTACGATAAGCTCGCAGCCGGGTTCCACGCCAAAGAACGCCGCATCCTCGCGCGTCGCCGCGACCACCGTGCGCGACACCAGACGCGCTCCGGCCACCATGTCGTTGGCGGCACAACCCTCAGTAAAGCTCTGGACGTCGCCTTTCTGGACAATCTTGCGCTTGAGCTTGGGAGCGCACACAAAGGTGCCCCTCCCCTGCTGTCGGTTGAGATATCCCGCGCGCGACAGCTCCTCGATGGCGCGGCGCACGGTGATGCGTCCCACGCCGTAAGACTTCGCGAGCTCCATCTCGGAAGGAATGCGCGAGCCGGCCGCATACACGCCGCGCGCGATCTCGCCCTTCAGGTCGTCCATGACCTGCTGGTACAGCGGTACGGCGGATACGCCAGCGCGGTCGGTTTTATCGTCGGTTGCCATCGTTACGCTCCATCCCGCGCATGCTCGGACTCAAACTCTTCAATCGCCGCCATAAACTGCTCGCCAAAGGCATCGGCCTTTTTCTCGCCGATGCCGTTGACCTGAATCAGCTCGTCGCGCGTTTGCGGGCGCAGGCGGCACAGGCCGCGCAGGGCCTTGTCGGAAAAGACCATGTACGGCGCCATCTCGAGCTCGGTCGAGATCTCCTTGCGCAGGGCGCGCAGGCGCTCGAACAGCTCGGGCATCGTCGCCCACGCGCGGGCGCTGATCCAGCTCGGCCTCCTCGCGCAGCAGATCCACCGCCACGGCGAGCAACGGCCGGAGGCCTTGCGCTTGGACGCGCGACGCTTAACGGTAAAGGCAAACGCCTCGTCCTCGACCTCGCCGGCACGCGGACCCAGGCCCACGACCGGGTACTGCCCCTGCGAGGTAGCCAAATAACCGCGGCCGCACAGCTGGCCAATGATGTCCTTGATGCGCCCGACCGATTCGCTCGACAGCTCACCGTAGCCGCGGTCCTCGTCCAGATGCATCTGGCGAATGCGCTCGGTGTTGCCGCCGTGAAGCACATCGGCGATGAGCGACTTGCCAAAGCGCATGGGGCGCGTGGCCACATAGCGCACGGCGGCGCGAGCCATACCGGTGACGTCCTCGACCTCGAACTGCGTGAGGCAGTTGCTGCAGTTGCCACAGCCCTCGGCGTCGTCTGTGGCGGTGCGCCCGCACCAGCCGCAGCAGCATGCTCGGCCGCGGCCTCGTCGCCAAAGTAGCGCAGCATATATTCGCGCAGGCAGCCGGTAGTATTGCAGTAGCCCTCCATCTGGCTGAGCAGACGATATCGATTCTGGAGCGCCCACGCGCGTTGCTCGTCATCGAACGCCTCGTCGGCAGCGTCGCCGCGGTCGATCAAAAAACGACGCATGCGAAAATCGTTGCCGTTCCACAGCAGGTGGCAGCTGGCCGGATCGCCATCGCGGCCGGCGCGGCCCGCCTCCTGATAGTAAGCCTCGATGCTCTCGGGCACGTTGTTATGGATGACGTAGCGCACGTTGGGCTTGTCGATACCCATGCCAAAGGCGTTGGTGGCGACCATCACCTGAATGTCGTCGTCGATAAAGGCACGCTGCTCTGACGACGGGCGTCGTTGCCCATGCCGGCATGGTAGCGGCCCACGCGAATGCCGCTGGGGCCCAACGCCTCAGCAAGCTCGCCTGCCAGCACATCGACGGTCTTGCGGGTCGAGCAATACACGATGCCGCTCTCGCTCGAATGCGCAATCACATAGTCGCGCACCCACGCGGTCTTAGCCTTGTCGCCCATCTCCTCGCAGCCAAAGTAGAGGTTCTTGCGATCGAAGCCCGTCACCACTGTCGCCGGGTTTTGGAGGCCGAGCATCTGCTGAATGTCCGCACGCACGCGCTCAGTCGCTGTAGCGGTAAAGGCCGCCACGATGGGGCGCTGCGGCAGGGAATCGATAAACTCGCGAATCTGCAGGTAGGCGGGGCGGAAATCCTGACCCCATTGGCTCACGCAGTGGGCCTCGTCAATGGCCACGAGCGGAACGCCGATGCCGCCTTCGACCGCAGCTTCCTGCGCAAAGGCCAGAAAACGCGGCTCGAGCAGGCGCTCAGGTGCCACATACATAAGCTGGTAGCGACCCTCGCGCGCCCGCTTGAGCACGGTATTTTGCTGAGCCGGCGTAAGGCTGGAGTTGAGATAGCTGGGGCGCGCGCCGCCGCGAGCAGTGCGCGGGTCTGGTCCTCCATAAGCGACAGCAGCGGACTCACCACAAAGGTGATGCCGGGCAGCATGAGCGCAGGCACCTGGTAGCAAATGGACTTGCCGGCACCTGTGGGCATAACGCCGAGTGCATCGCGGCCGGCAAGGATCGCATCGACCATGCGGTCCTGCCCCGGGCGAAACGAGGTGTAGCCAAAATAGGCGCCGAGCGTGTCGAGCGCCATCTGCTGCATACTATCGGTCATGGTTTCCTAACGTCCAAGTCATCTGCCGCCGATTATACGCCGCCACGCGGACCGCTGCCGTACGGCTGTCAGCCACGCTCATTCTGCGACTAGTCATTGGGGACGTTCTTGAATGACTAGTCGTTTAAGAACGTCCCAACGGCTAAGCTCTTGACAGGCGTGGAAACGTCTCAGGTTGAGCATAAGTCAGCGAAAACGCCCTAAGCGAGCAAGGTGACGTAAAAGAGGAGGGAAGCGTACTTCGGTACGCGACCGACGATTGAACGTCAGATTGCCGCTTAGGGGCGTTTGCAGCGTCGACCGGTCCGCCGTTCGCTAGAACGGCGGAACCAAGGGCGCAGCGTCGGCCCGTTACGCGGTTTGGTAAAACCGCGTAACTTACATGACCATAACGTAGCGCGATCCCACGTAGTACTGCTTACCCATCAGGACCGGCTCGCCATTGGGGCCGATAAAGCCGGCACGCAGGTTGAGCAGCGGATCGTGCGGAGCAATGCCCAGCTCAGCCGCCTGCTCGGCATTGGCGCGAACGGCCTCGACCGTGCGGTAGCCAACCGAGACAATCGGCGTTCCGCCAACACGCTCGACCTCGGCAAAAATCGACTTGTCCTCAAGATCGGCCGTCAACAGCTCACGGTAGGCGTCAAACGGCACAAAGATGTTCTCCTCAAAGATGGGCTCACCGTCGGCCGTACGCACGCGCTTGATATGCAGCAGCAGCGCATCCTTCTGCAGGCCAAAGAACTCCATCTCGTTTTGGCGCGCCGGAACAATCTGACGATCGATCACATGTGCGCCCGCCTTCATGCCGTTGTCGGCACACAGCGCGGTAAACGTCTGCAGCGTCGAGGCGTGAAACTGGCGATTGATGTGCGGCGTGGAAACAAAGGTGCCGCGGCCCTGCTGCTTAACCAGGTAGCCATCGGAGCACAACTCCTCGACGGCGCGGCGCACCGTAATTCGGCTCACCTCGTACTGCTCGGCTAGCTCGAGCTCGGACGGAACACGCTCCTTGGGTGCATAAACACCTTTCTCGATCGCATCCTTGATTTCGTCGTAAATCTGCTGGTAAAGCGGTGCATTTTTGGGCGCAGGCATATCTAATCACTCTTATCGAAATATCAAAATAACTAATACGTATATAACGTCTTTTTATATGTTACCTCAGTTGGATAAAACGATACACCACATACAGCAAAACCTTACTTGCCGTCGTCCTGTTGCAGACTGTCCTGCTCGCTGAGGCGCGCCTGCCTGCTGGCTATGCGAGCGGGCTTGTCGGGATCGGGAACGGCCGTGGGCATGGGCTCGTCGACATGACCGCCCCACCAGCCGCCCACAAAGTCGAGCGTGTGAAACACATTGATCACGGCGCGGATCAATGTCGCACACTAGCTTGATAATGTCCTGGCTCTCGTAGGTCGAGACAACGGTGTGCAGCAGGTACATCTTTTCACGGCTGTATCCGCCGATGACCTCGGCGCAGCTAATACCATGCTGAAAATGGTCAACATAGGCGGTCATGACCTCGTCTGCCTTGCGCGTTGTGATCTGCAGCGTCACGCGATCGTAGCGGCGATAGAAGCTGTCGATGGTCTTGGTCGAAATAAATTGGAACACGATGGAGTACGCCGCATTGTCCCAGCCAAACATAAACCCAAAGATCGCCAGGATAAAGCAGTTAAAACCAAAGATGACGCCCCAGATGGTCTTGCCCGTGTGGTTGGAGACCCACAGCGCGATAAAGTCGGTGCCGCCGGTAGATGCGCCGGACTTAAGCGCGATGGCAGCGCCCAGACCCGAGACCACGCCGCCAAAAATGATGAGCATGATCTTGTCGCCCAAAAACGGGGCGAAATGAAAGATGTTGAGGAACAGCGACGAAAGCACGACCTGCATCATCGAGAAGATGACGAAGCGCTTGCTAATGCCGCTCCAGCATAGGAGCGCCACAGGAATGTTGAGCGCGAGCATACCGAGCGAGATGTCGATATGAACGCCACCCAGCGAGGTAACGCGATCGAGCAGGACCGCGACGCCGGTAAGACCGCTCGGAAGCAGGTCGGCGGGTTGAATGAACGCCTGGATCAGGAATGTCTGGAGAACGGCAGAAATGGTGACCGCCACGGCGGTGATGGCACGGCGGACGATGGTAAGGCGGCCGAGCACGAGCACGCGGTCCGTGAGCTGATCGATAGCGTTCGCCACGTAGGCTCCTTTCGAAGGCAGATGTAGTTGTGGGGCGTGGCCGCGATTGTAGCATGGAGCATGCGGGGGCGCTTCAATTCACCCTCTCTCGACAACCAAAGCGGGACCAGCAACCCCACGACCAAAGGCCCAAATTACAAGTGAGTAGACTTTACGCGACCTGCAGAGCACACCCAAAACCGCCACCCCTGTGACCTGCGGTTTTACTAGAGCAGATGCGCTTTGTGCTCGTCCTGCACCAAAAAGTCTACTCACTTAGTCCGAATCGAAGCCAAACGGATCCAAATAGATGACAAATTAAGCCAATCCGCAGCAAAAGACGCGTGAATCAGTGCTTCTCGCGGCGGATTGACGCTACAAAGCAGCCAAAATGTCGGTCAGGTTGTCGATGACGACGTCGGCGGCGGACTGGTCCAGGTTGACGCCCTCATGCGGACGCAGTGCCAGGACGCGGGCGCGGAGCGCTTGCCGGCCTCGATACCCAAAGGCGAGTCTCGATAACCAGGCACTCGGCGGGGTCAACTCCCAGCGCCTTCATGGCACGCAGGTAAATCTCGGGATCGGGTTTAAACGCACTGCACTCATGGCCGCTGATGGTGTAATCCAGCACATCGGCAATGCCAGCGATCTCCACCAGCTCGTCAATGAGCTCACGATAGGACGAGCTTGCGATGGCGCACTTCACGCCGCGCTCGTGCAGCTCACGCATCACCGGCTCCGTCTGCTCGTTGAGCAGCTCGGCATACGGAACGGGATGGTCCGGGCTGTAGACCTGCTTGTACTCCACGCGTAGGCGCTCGCGCAGCTCGACATCGTCGGGCACCAGCGCCTCCCAAATGGCAGGCTCGTTAGACCCCGAAAGATCGGGGATCTCGTCAAAGTGGAATCCCTTCTCTTCCATAAAGGCCACGCGGCGACGGTTGTAGAACCACTCGGTATCGACCAGCACGCCGTCCATGTCAAACAGCACTGCCTTAATCATACGCATCTCCTCCCACCTGCCAAAAAGGGACAGGTTTATTTTGGTAGGTTTTATCTGGTGTTTTGCGACGCGACAGACACGCCCTCCCCAAAGCAAAAAAGGGGACGGGGCAAAACCCCATCCCCTCTCAATCAACCCGTAAGGACTACTTACTTGTGATTAGTAGGAAAGCTTCCACATGTAGCGACGCATGGTCAGCGGGTGCTGACGAGCCTCGGCGATCTGGTTGCCGTACTCGCGCATAACGGCGAGGTGCAGCAGCGGGTTGAAGTAGGTGACGACGCTCGCGGGCACGGCGTCAGCCAGGCCGTAGTCCTTGGAGTCGATCAGAGCGACCTTGGCGCCCATGCGCTTAAGGAAGGTGAGGGCGCGGGCGTCCATCGGACGGGTGGCACCATCGGACATGAAGAAGACGTAGGGCTTACCCTCGGTGGAAACCTCGAACGGGCCGTGGAAGTACTCGCCGGTGTTGTAGGCGGCGGCGTCGATCCACTGCATCTCGGTGAACAGGAAGGCGGCGTGAGAATAAGCCATCTTCTCGGAGGCACCGGAGGCCATGAAGTAGATCATCTTGTCGTCCTTGAAGTCCTGGGCGAACTGCTTGGCGAGGCCCTTGGCGGACTGAGCGGCGTTCTCGCAGAGCTCGAAGACGTTGGTGAGGCCGGTGATCATGTCCTCGTAGTGGTCATAGCCTCGGTCTGCTGAAGAATCTCGAGAGCAAGAGCGATGGCGTAGCCAGGCTTCTCGCACTTGGCAGCGTAGTTGGCATGGAAGCCGTGAACGATGACGTGGTCGGCGTCGACGGTCAGAGCGGAGCCGGCCTTGTTGGTGAGGGAGACGACCGGGCAGTTGTGCTTCTTGGCGGTCTTGTTGGCCTCGACGGTCTCGGGCGTGGAGCCACCGAGGGAGCAGGTGATCACGAAGGTGTGCTCGTTGACCCAGGAAGGCGTGTCGTAGTTGAACTCGTTAGCGGTGAAGATCTGAACGTTCAGCTTGTCCGTGTTGTTGGCCAGGAAGTACTTGGCAGGGTAAAGGTCGGACATGGAAGCACCGCAGCCGACGAAGGCGACGCTGTGGATCTCGTGGTTGGACAGGACGTCAGCGACGATCTGCTTAGGGAGGTTAAGTCGATCTCGTACATCTGACACATTCCTTTCGATTTTTTGCGGCGCCACATTGCCGGGCGCTCGCAGGGTTACCGTGGTTTGGACCGAGTCGCCGGCCCGTTGAGGATGTGTCAAAGGAACTGTCCCTTTGACACATCTAGGGATGGAAGCTGCCTGGGGTATGGGATGCCAGGCAGCCCCCGGGGAAAGCGGTTAGACGCTTGGTCGCGACTAGGCCAGGATGCCGGCCGCGGAGAGGGCGATGCCGCCCACGATGGCGATCACGAGAAGCAACCGGTGTTGACGTTCTTCTTGATGAGCCAGTACATAAGGCCGGTGAGGCCAAGGGAGATCATCTGGGGCATCATGCCGTCCAGGATGTCCTGGATCACGACGGTGCCGTCAGCGAACTGCAGCGGGGTGGTGGCGCCGATCAGCGTAGCGATCATGCCGCCCACGGACATAAGACCCACGATGCCGCAGACATACATGAGCTTCTCCATGAGGTCGCCACCCTGGAGCTTGCTCAGGTACTCGTGGCCGCCTGGTAGCCGATCTTGGCAGCGAACCACGTGATCAGCACGGAGGGCACAATGGAGATGAGCATGGCCAGGATCGGGCCCATGATGGAGCCTGTTGAGCCAGCTGAACGCCCAGGCCAAAGGCGATAACGCGGATGGTGCCCTGGAAGAAGGAGTCACCGATGCCGGAAAGCGGACCCATGAGGGAGGTCTTGACCGCGTTGATCGAATCGGGATCGAAGTTCTCGGGATCCTTGGCGTACTCCTCCTCCATGGAGGCGGCGAGGCCAGGATGAAAGCGCTCGTCTGCGGGGTGCAGTTGTAGAACGCCATGTGACGGTGGTAAGCCTCTTTCTTAGCAGCGAGCTGCTTGGGGTCGGACTCGTCCGGATAGAGGCGATCGAGCGTGGGAACCATGCCGTAGAGGAAGCCCATGTTCATCTGACGCTCGTAGTTCCAAGAGGCCTGGATGGCCCAGGAGCGCCAGAAGAACTGGCTGACCTTCTTGTTCAGGGACACGTCCTTGGTTGCGGTTGCCATAGTGTGTTCCTCCTTAGTCTTCGTCGTCTTCGAGCGGATCGTAGTCGGAATCGACACCGGCGGCTGCATGGGAACCGTTGAACTTGAAGCCCATGAAGACGACAGCCAGGCACACACCGATCAGAGCGACCGCGATGACGGACAGGTTGAGGTAAGCGGCGAGCAGGAAACCGATGAACAGGAACGGAGTCATACCCTTCTTGATCATCATGGTGAGCAGCAGGGCCAGACCGTAGGCGGTCATGATCTTGGTCGAGACGTTCAGACCAACGGACAGCCACTCGGGAACCATGTTGACGATGGCTTGGACCAGTCGTACCGACAAAGACGGCCAGGAAGATCGGCAGGAAGTACATGATGGCGTACAGACCGGAGCCGGCGCAGATGTGCATGCGATAGGCGGTCTTGAACTTGCCGTTATCAATCGCGCTATCGGCCACATGGGTGAGGGCGGCGATGATGGAACGGAACACGATGCCGAGCAGCTGACCCAGGACGGCGACCGGGATGGCGATCGTCATGGCGGTCTCGGCGGAAGCATCGGTCAGGCACGCGAAGGCAGCGGCCACGATGCCGCCCAGGACCATATCGGGCGGAACGGCGGCGCCGACCTGCACCAGGCCCATGGACACGAGCTCGACGGCGGCACCGACGGCAAGGCCGGTGGGCACATCGCCCCAGCAGCAGACCGACGAGCGTAGCGCCAACGAGGGGCTGCTCGAAGTTAAGACGACCGAGCAGGCGGGAGTCCCACATGCAGAACACGCCGACGAGGCCGACGAGCACCGCACTGATGAACGTATTCATACCCTTCTCCTTTCAGTCAGGCAAAAGCCTGGTTGATTACAGCTTGGCGTCGATGTCGACGCTCTGATACGTGGGGGTCTGCTGGACGTAGAGCTTGATGCCCATGTCGAGCAGCTGGTTGACGTCGGCCTTCTGGGTGGCGTCGAAGAAGACGGAGCTGTCCTTGCCGCCGATCTGATCGGCACCGTCGTGGTTGGCGGTGGCGCCCAGGTTGATGGCGTCGAGCTTGTAACCCTGGCAGAACTGCAGCATCTCGGCCGTGTTGCCAAAGACGAACATGACGCGCTCGCCGAGGGTGTTGAGCTTGTCCATCTTGGCGAGGGCACGCTCGACGGTGAAGACGTTCAGGCGCACGCCCTGGGGCTTGGCCAGCTTAAGAGCGCCCTTCTTGATGTCATCGTTGGCGGCAGCGTTGTCGACGACGATGATGCGCTCGGCCTGAACCTTGGTGGTCCAGGTAAAGACGACCTGACCGTGCAGCAGACGGTAGTCAAGACGCGCGAGGACGATCTTGGCGGGACCGGAGCTGTGACGGGGCGCCTTAGCCTTCTTGGCGGGAGCCGCGGCAGCCTCGACCGGTGCGTTGGGGTTGGTCAGACCGGTGCGGGCCTCGTTGATGAGGCCGCGAGCTCGGCACTTGACGGGGGCGGGGCTCATAGCGAGCGTCAGTGCCAGCGGAATGTTGAAACCGCTGATCACCGTGAATGCCGCACCGTTGCGGGAAAGCTCGACCATGCTGTTGTTGACCGAGCTGCCGAGCATATCGGTCAGCACATAGACGGTGTCGTCCGCGTTGAACGTGGCGATCATGGCGTCCACCTTGTTGGTGATGGGCTCCTTGTCGTCACGAGCAAGCGACACGACGTGGACGTTCGACACGTCGCCGAGAACCATCTCGAGCGTGTCTTTGGCGCCTGCGGCCAGGCCGCCATGAGATGCGAGATGATCTGACTCATCTTGCCTCCTCCTTTTCGTTATGGTCATTATAACGTCTTATACGTTGCGGATATTGCTAATTAGTATAAAGACCGTTCGCGGGTGAAAATCGACCGTTGACGGGTTTAACGTACTTGAAACGTTGGGGCTGGACAGGCCGGCACTGGCGGGATAACCCCAAGTCGGACCCTGCGTGCAATCCTCTATCGCACGAAGTACCAGGGGCTTTCCTGCACGGTGGGCTCCAGCGTAATGCCCGTGCGCTCGCGGAACAGATCCATGTCCTGCGATTTCTCCGTCCACCACGCGTTGGGCTTAAAGGTCATGCTCTCAATGACATGGCCGACAAACACACTGTTGCGCATCTTGGAAAAGTCGGTGTTCATGATCACGATGGACGCGAGCACCAAAACGATGCCCAGAACCTTGATCGCACCGGCGGGCTCGGCGTAGACACCAATGCCCAGCAGCACGGTGACGACCGTCTCGAATGACATTACGACGGGAACTTTCGACGTCTCGAGCCCCATGGACAGACCCTGCATATATAAGACATAGGCCACGGCTGTGGGGATGAGTCCAAAGCCAAGGAACAGCAGCAGCAGCTGTGGCGACATTGCCGCGGCGACATCTGGCCACGGAGCCGCGATAGCCGCCATAACCGCACCGCCAAAAACAAGGCCCCAAAACGTGACAGCCAGCGGGTGGACCGTCTTGGTTGCTATCCGGCTAAACACCGCGAGCGACGCGCCACAAAAGCCCGCAATCACGCCCGACGTGACGCCCCAAACCGAAAAATGAAAACCGGAAAGGTCGCCATCGGTCACTGCAAGTACACATCCACCTATGTTAAAAGCGATGGCAACGAGCTTGTTGGGAGTCACATCCTCGCGATAAAGTACGCGGCCGAGCATGACGCCAAACACCGGCGAGGTGTAGAGCAGCACCGAGCCGTGGACATGCCCACCTCGCCCATGCACTCGTAATAAAGAGTGTTAGCGGTGGCGAGGCCGATAATGCCAAGAAGCGCACAAGGAACAAGCTCTTTAGGACTTGCCTTGAACAGTGCTAGGGGACCAATGCCTTTCCCTCACGAGCACCTCCCTGGCAACCCATGAATGCCAAGACCGGAGCCATTAAGACGGCACCCGACAACAAGCGAAAGGCAGCCATACTCTGGGACGTAACGCCCATGGCCGAGATGCCGTTGACAAAGATTCCGATGCTGCCCCACATAAGCGCGGCGATCAGCACCAGCACATAGCCCAGATTGCTTTTCTTCAACGCAGCCTCCTCGGTATTGTTTCCAATATGTTTCACACTACGTTATAGTCGTTATATACATTTTTCAAGGCACAAATCGGCAGACGGGAAAATCTGCTTTTCCGCTACAACCCATTAGTGCAAAGAGGCCAGGTTCATATGCACCAACTTGGTGCATAGAACCTGGCCCCAATGCACCAACCCCTTAACAAACACGACGACGCCGACGTTTTGGCAACGTCAGCGAGCGCCCGTCATTTGAGCCAAGGTGCCGTGAGATGAAAAGGCGTGACCTTCTGGTCGCGCCTTTGAAATTGAACGGCAGATTGGCCAAATGCCGGCGCGCAGCGTCGAGCCGTTACGCCGTTCGGTAGAACGCGTAACTAGTAGTCCAGCTTCCACATGTAACGGCGCGTCATATAGTCCTTGTGGGTGACGGCAGAGAGCGCGCGCATGTACACGTTGTTGAGGATCGGGGCAAAGATCAGGTGGTTGAAGTACTCGCTCACGCTGTCCTTGATGTCGTTGAGGCCGAGCTCCTTGGCGTCGAGCTGATAGACGCGCTCGCCACCGTACTGGTTGACGAAGCGGATGCCGCGCTCGTCGTTGCAGCGGCTGCGGCCGACGCTGATGAGCTGGAACAGCGAGGTACGCTTGTCCAAGATCTCGAAGGGGCCGTGGAAGAAGTCGCAGGTGTTGATGGTGCAGGAGTCGATCTGCAGCATCTCTTGCACGTTGCAGATGCTAAAGACGTAAGCGGCACCAAAGAGCGGACCCTGAGCCATCACGTTGATGCAGGGCTTGTCGGCGTTCTGCTCGGCCCACTTGGCAGCGAGCGGACGGGTGTACTCAACGGCCTTGCGATAGATGGGGTCGACCAAGTCGAAGGCAGCCATAGCGGTCTCGTGCTCGGCATAGCCTCGGTCTGCTGCGTGAGCTCCATGGCGATCATGGTCACGACGGCGGAGTTGGTGCGGCCCATGCAGGACTCGTCGACGGCCAAGCTGTCGTACTGGATCTTGTAGTCGCAGGCTCGGTGAGGCCGGACTCGTCAACATAGATGCCGATGGTGCTGGCGCCGTGGTCCTTGGCGACCTGGGCGGCGACGATGGTCTCCTTGGTGCCGCGCATGGACACGACGACGGCCAGGGTGTTCTCGTTGACGTAGGCAGGGGTTGCATGCACGAACTCGTTGCTGGTGTAGCTGGAGCTCACGACCTGCGTAGCCTCGTGCTCCATAAAGTACTGAGCAGGATAGTTACCGCCGTTGGATCCGCCGGCGCCAATCCACACGACGCGCTTGATGCCGCCCTTATCTGCCTTGTCAGCCAAAACCTGGGAGACGACGTCCTTAACCTGTTCCTGAGTAGTCATCACGCATCAGCCTTTCTTCTCGTTTGATGCTCATCACAGGCATACAAGTTACATACATGTTTTGGTTATGTCGACTAGTTGTATGCTATATTTGTCTTAGATATTTTGCTGGTAAAGTTTTCGGCAATCCATTATCAGCGGTTTTGTTGTCATGTTGGATACATGCTTGGTTCAGTAAGCATACAGGTTAGATACAGGTTGTTCGCATGAGCACTTCGTCGAAAAAGAACTTGGCCCAATACGAGCGTCTGGCGGGTACGCTGCGTGACCGCATCGCCGCCGGCATCTACGCGTGCGGAGACAAGCTGCCGTCTGAGATGGAGCTCATGGACGAATCGGGGCTGTCGCGCAGTACTGTGCGTCACGCGCTTAAGGTGCTTGTTGACGAGGGCCTGGTTCGCACCGAGCGCGGACGCGGCGCCTTTGTGGCTGACACGCCGGCGCTCCACGAGAACAACCTGGTGTTTTCGAGCTATACCAAGCAGGTCGAAGGCCAGGGTATGAAGCCCACCACGCGCACGGTGGACTCGGGCTTTGCCAAAGCAATGGGCAGCGTGGCCAAGTTCTTTGACGCTAGCGTGGGCAGCAAGCTCGTCAAACTTGTCCGCCTGCGTTATCTGGACGATGCGCCGCTGTGCTTGGAGACCACCTATCTGCCGCCAAGCTTTGGGTCGCTCATCGATCGCGATATCAACGGTTCGCTCTACGCCACGCTGCGCCAGGAGTTCCATCGTGCGCCGGCGCAGGGGCATAAGACCTTTGAGGTGTGCTATGCCTCGCAAAACGAGGCGTTTTTTGCTCAACGTTGAGCGCGGGCAGGCGCTGATCCTGATCATCGACTACGTCTACGACACCGACGGTCGCCCGCTCCATGTCTCCAAGCGCATCCAACGTACCGACCGCGCCAAATACACCGAGCCCATCGGCTAGCGCACCAAACGAGGCAAAATGTACCTAATAAACGTTTTACCTGCGGTTTTTATTAAATCTCAAGACAGCATGGCGCAAGTGCCGGCATCGCCTGGCAATACGCGCCGTCCAAACTCAACTGTTTCTGCCCAGAATATCCAGCACCGTAAACCTAAGTGAGTAGACTTTTCGCGACTTGCCGAGCACACCAAAAACAGCCACCTCTGTGACCTGCAGTTTTACTAAGGCAGATTCGCTTTGTGCTCTGCCTGAGCCAAAAAGTCTACTCACTTAGTCCGAGTCGAAGTCAAATGGATCCAATCGAAGCCGAAATAAGCCAATCCAACGCAAAAGACGTGTGAATCTGCACTTCTCGCGGTGGATTGACGCTACAAGGCGGCCAAAATAAACCTGTCCCTAATGGTAGGTTTGGGGAGGTCGGGGAACCAGGTTGGTTTGGGTTGGTTGGGCGTGCGCTCGGCCAGGACCAGCTCCATCCAGCACATGTCGTACCAGCGGCCGAACTTTTGGGCGCAGCGGTCGAAGGCACCCACCAGGCGATACCCCATATGGGCATGGAAGTCCTGGCTGTTGTGCGTCAGATACTCGTCGTCTTTGTCGTGCGGTACGGCGATGAGCGCACACATGTTGGTGATGCCCATCGCGACCAGGCACTGCTTGAGCGCATCGTGTAGCTTGCGGCCCAGCCCGCCGTGGCGCACGTCGCGCGCCAGGTAGATCGACGTCTCGACCGACCAGTCATAGGCCTCGCGGCTGTTAAGCGCGCTCACATAGGCATAGCCACTGGGTGCCCGTCCAGCTCCATCACCAAATACGGGTAGCGCTTGAGCGTACGCTCGATGCGCCCGGCGAACTCCTCAACGCTCGGCACCTCGTATTCGCAGGTTATCGCCGTCTCGCGTACATACGGCTCATAAATGGCAAGCAACGCCGCCGCATCATCGGGCGTCGCCAGGCGAATCGTCGGCTCGGACATCTCGGGCATACAACCCCTCCCCCACAAAAGCAAAGGCCGCCCTGCGCCAAACCCAGGCGTAGGGCGGCCCCTCGTCATTACATCAAGCTACAGGACAGCCGCCAGCGCGTCGATGTCCTCCTGCGTCGTGGCCCAGCTGGTGCAAAAACGCACCACGGTGTGGGTCTCGTCGTACTTTTCCCAGTACTCGATCGAGGCGTGCTCGCGAATGCGGGCCATGTCCTCGTTGGGCAAAATCACAAACTGCTGGTTGGTGGGCGTCTCCAAGAAGAACTGGTAGCCGCGCTCGTGCAGCACGCGACGCAGCGCCTGCGCCGTCTCGATCGCCTGGCGACCAATCTCAAAATACAGGCCATCGGTAAAGAGCGCCTCAAACTGCACGCCCGTCAGGCGGCCTTGGCCAGCAGCGCGCCGTGTTGCTTAATGCGCGGAATGGGATGTACCGGAGCGTGCATGCCGCAAAACACCACGGCCTCGCCGCAAAGCGCGCCGCACTTGGTGCCACCGATATAGAACACGTCGCACAGCTGCGCCAGCTCGGGCAGAGTGATGTCGCACTCGTCGGCCGCCAGCGCATAGGCCAGTCGGGCGCCATCCACAAACAGCGGAATCTCGCGCTTCTGGCACACCGCATGAATTGCCGCGAGCTCGGCCTTGGAGTACAGCGTGCCGTACTCGGTCGATAGGCTCACGTACACGGCGCCCGGGAACACCGTGTGCTCGTAGCTCTCGTTTTCGTAGAACGCCTGGATATAGTTCTCGAGGTCCTCGGCATGCATCTTGCCCTCGTAGCCAGGGATGGTGAGCACCTTGTGGCCGCCAAACTCGATGGCGCCCGCCTCGTGACAGGCAACGTGGCCAGTCTCGGCAGCAACGACGCCCTCGTAGGGCGCGAGCAGCATGTCGATCACCGTCGCGTTGGCCTGCGTGCCGCCCACCAGAAAAACACGTCGGCATCGGGCGCCTGGCAGGCCTCGCGGATAAGCTGCTTGGCACGCTCGGTGTGCGCATCGGTACCGTAGCCGGGTTGCGGCTCCATGTTGGTGTCGACGAGCGCCTGCAGCACTGCCGGATGTGTACCGTGGAATAGTCGTTGTTAAACGCGAGCATGGTAATCCTCTCTAGCCGGACGCGGGCCCGATGATTCAGGTGCCGCTATTGTACGCCGCTCGGATAGGCAATGCGCGCGGCGAGGCACTCAAGCGCCAGCACCAGGGCAAAGCCGCAGCTCACGTCACTCAAAAAGTGTGCGCCGATCACGATGCGGCCAAAAGCGACAAGCGCCGCAACCACAGCGGCGACCCAAAAGACCACGCGGCGGCGCGACGGCTTTTCCTTAAAGGCCGCAGCGGGAAGCCCGGCGAGCATAAGCCGATCGCCGCATGCGCCGTGTGTCCGCTCGCAAACGACTTAAAGCCGTCCTTGATCACGCCGGCGGCGATATAGGCCCACTTGTCGGGGTTACCAATCACCCACCACGGCTGAAAATCGAGCCCCTGTGTCGCCTCGATCACGCGCATGCGCGGGCGCGACCACAGCGGTTTGACGATCACGTTGAGGATAATGGCCTGAGCGACCCACACGGCAAGCACCATCAACGCCCAGCGCGTGAGCTCGTCGGGCTCGGTGTCGCGCGTGAGGCGATAGACGATAAGATTGGCGACGATAGCCAGCACAAACGTCAGCACCAACTGAGCTGCGATGAGCTTGCCGCCAACCCGCAGACGAGACGATCTCGTAGCCGGCCAGGCCGACGTTGACGAGGATACCGAGCGCGGCGAGCCATTTACTCCCCCTGGAGTCGGGGCGCACCGCGCGCACGAGCATACGCCCGCGACGCTCGCCGTCAGCTCGAACGGCAGCTCGCCGGCGGCCTCGATAAAGCGGCCGTACACGCTGCCGATGTTGAACAGTGCGCTCGAGATCTGATAATCAAAGAAGCTGCCCACGCCCAGACAAAGGGCAAGGATAACCGCTATAGCAGCGGCGTCTTTCTTGTAGATGTACCCGAACATGCTTTCCTTTCGATGAAACCAGAGCGCCCAAATGGGGCGTTTGCAGCGTCGACCCAATTACTCGTCGTCGCTAGCACCCAACTGCTGCAGCAGCATGAGCGCCGCGGCCACGGGGCCGGCGCCGTCGTTGGCATCGAGACCGCGACCCAGGCCGCTGCCCGCACCGGCGCCCGCCTTATAGGGCACCGACAGCTTGCGGCTCTTGGGGAAGTTCACCGCGCCGTACCGATTCTTAAACTCAAAGGCCACCTTCTTGGGCACGTCGACGCCCAAAAACGTGATGCGTCCGCCGCTGAGCGTGACGCTCTCGAGCCCCAAGCGCTCGCCGCGGATACGGATACGCGCGCGGTTGAACAGATTGAGTCCCGCCAACGGCAGCTCGCCATGCGCGGCCTCGGTCTCTTCCTGCACCTCGTCGATGCTCTCCAGGTCCTCGGCCGCTGCGAGCTTGCGGTACACGAGCACGCGCTGGTCCACCGCCGGCAGGTACTCCTCGGACAAGAAGTAATCGGCCGGCAGATTAATACCCACGCTCGCCGCCTCCACGCCGGCGTCGTCATCGCCGCGCGCCTCGGCCACGGCCTGGCCCAACATCTGCGTAAACAGATCAAAGCCCACGCTCGACAGGTTGCCGTGCTGCTCAGCGCCCATCAGCGAACCGGCGCCGCGAATCTCCAGGTCGCGCATGGCGATACGCATGCCGCTGCCCAGGTCCTGGAACTCGGAAAGTGCAGTCAGGCGCGCCGTGGCCTCCTCGGTGAGCGGCAGCTCGCCCGGGAACATAAAGTACGCGTAGGCCTGCGTGGCAGAGCGACCCACGCGGCCCTTGAGCTGGTAGAGCTGTGCCAGACCCAAGCGCTGCGAGTCCTCGATGATCAGCGTGTTGGCGGTCGCGTTGTCGATGCCGCTCTCCACGATGGTCGTGGCGATGAGCACGTCGATCTTTTTGGTCGCGAACTCAATCATCACGTCCTCGACCTCGCGCGGCTCATCTTTCCGTGCGCCACGCCCATGCGCGCCTCGGGCGCGGCCTCGTGCACGCGCGCCACGGCGTCGTCGATGGTCTTGACGCGGTTGGACACGTAGTACACCTGGCCGCCGCGGCCCACCTCCAGGCGAATCGCCGCGCTCACCACATCGGGGTCGTACTCCCCCACGTGCACGTTCACGGGACGACGCCCAGTCGGCGGCGTGGTGATCAGGCTCATGTCGCGCACGCCGCTCGTGGCCATCTGCATGGTTCGCGGAATAGGCGTTGCCGAAAGCGTAAGCACGTCAATCTGCTCACGCAGGTTCTTGAGCTGCTCCTTGTGCTGCACGCCAAAGCGCTGCTCCTCGTCGATGATTACCAGCCTAGGTTCTTGGGGTTCACATCGGCCGAAAGCAGACGATGCGTGCCGATGAGCACATCGATCGTGCCCTCGGCAAATGCCTTGAGCGCGCGCTTTTGCTGCGCCGGCGTGCGAAAGCGGCTGAGTACCTCGACTTCAAGGCCAAACGGGGCAAAACGCTCAAAGAACGTCTCGTAGTGCTGCTGGGCCAGAATGGTCGTGGGGCAGAGCACCATGACCTGGCGACCGGAGTCCACGCACTTAAACGCCGCGCGCAGGGCGACCTCGGTCTTGCCAAAGCCCACGTCTCCGCACAGCAGGCGGTCCATGGGCTTGGGCACCTCCATATCGGCCTTAATGTCAGCGATGGCCTCCAGCTGATCGCGCGTCTCGTCGTAGGGGAAGCTCTGCTCCATCTCGATCTGCTCGGGCGTGTCGGGCGGGCAAGCGATACCGGTAATCGAAGAGCGGCGCGTATACAGATCGACCAGGTCAAACGCCAGCTTTTTGGCGTTCTTGCGCGCCTTGTTGGTGGCGCGCGTCCAGTCGGCGGTGTTGAGCCTGGTCAGGCGCGGCTTGTCGCCGTCGGGGCCAACATAGCGTGTGATGCGGTCAACCTGCTCGAGCGGCACGTAGAGCTTGTCGCCGTCGGCATATTCCAGCAAAAGTAGTCGCGCTCCTTGCCGCCCACTTCCTGGCGCGCGATCTCGCTAAAGAGCGCCGATGCC
>ENA-OQIM01000150-OQIM01000150.1-human-gut-metagenome-genome-assembly--contig:-NODE-150-length-23685-cov-1.997920_pt1 | contig 23685 bp, 31 predicted proteins | sample MGYA00242579_ERZ504744 | MGnify/ENA primary metagenome ERZ504744 (study PRJEB26092, sample SAMD00036441) | human gut metagenome | host: Homo sapiens | study: EMG produced TPA metagenomics assembly of...
CTCGTTTCTTACCTTTTGTACAGGTTTCGGTATAAAAAGGCATCGCAAATAAACGCAATGCCTTCATCGCCATCACCTGACAATTCATTGTATCATATGTACAAAAAAGATACAATACAGAGTCAAAAATTGGCTAAATTTGTATTTGTTGTCTATGACAACGAATTAGAAGAACTTCGCGATCGCATCCAGTTCCTTGCGCGGCGGACGTGCCGGAGATTCGGCTGCCTTGCCAACTGCAATAACAGACACAACAGTTTCTGTCTCTGGAATATCAAGGAGTTCGCGGAGTTTATCAGATTCACGAATTCCCATGATCAGAGTGGAAAGTCCCAGATCTTCCGCTTTGAGGATCAGGTTTTCATTCTGCAGACCAAGATCATAGCATCCCCATCCGTTTCCAAGTTCATTGTCGGCGGTACCATCTTTCTGGAAACCGGCGCGGTCATGTACGAAGGTTGTTACGATCAGCGCAGCATTCTCGGATTTACCCGCATTTCCCGCACCCGGAAGGCAGGTTGCACGGATCTTGTCGACTATTTCTCTGGAAAGAACACAGTAGTAACGTCCTGTCTGAGAGTTTTTCCAGGACGGAGCCTCCTGCGCGGCACGGATCAGCGCTTCCATCTGTTCTCTGGTCACTTTACTGTCAGCCGCATATTTGCGGACAGTTCTTCTGGTTTCTATTAATTTCTGAAATTCCATGGTGGGTCCTCCTTGATGTGATAACTTTGTACAACGTCATTTTAACATAGCGATAAAGGGGATTCAATGAGAAGTTTATGTATGCACAATTCACAAAAACCAAAAGAATAACTTATATAATCTATACAAAGTTGTGTTTTTTTCCAAAAAGCAATTGACGTTCACTTAAGAGAGTGCTACTATGACACATGTAAGGAAAACCTTTTCCTAACAAACCAGCAAGGAGAATCAGAATGGCAGTTACGATAGAAGATATTGCCCGGGAAGCCGGTGTATCGATTGCGACTGTATCCAGGGTGATCAATAAGACGAAGCCGGTAAGTGCAGAACTCCGTGACAGAGTCTACGAAGTGATCGAGAAGAATCATTCAAGCCCAACAGCCTTGCACAGGGATTGATCACAAAGAAGACCAATACGATCGGTATTATCGTACCGGACATTTCCAATGCAGTTTTTGGTAAACTCACCAAGGGAATCAACAGTGTTTTTGCACAGGAAGGCTATACTGTTGTCCTCTGTGAATCACAGGGTGAACTTGAGAAAGAACTGAAATTACTGGGAATTCTGGAGGAGAAGCAGATCGAAGGCCTGCTTTTTGCCGGAGTTGATGTAAACCACACTCTGGTAGAGCGCATGCGCAAGAGAAATTATCCGGTAGTCCTGGTGACACAGGAAGCTTCGGAGGATGAGGAAGCAGTGCACACTGTGATCCACAATAATGTGGAGGCGATGTACGATGCGGTGAAGTTCCTTCTGGACAATGGCCATGAGCGGATCGCCTATCTCGGCGGACCGAAGAATGACTTTTCATCTGGCAAGAAGCGTGTCATTGGCTATAAGAAAGCACTGGAAGAAGCAGGAATAGAAGTGAAGGATTCCTACATTGCCCAGGGAGATTTTTCTTTTGAAGCGGGATATCAGGGAATGAAGAAGCTCTATGAGGAGAACAGTAAGCTCCCGACGGCAGTAGTCACCGGAAGTGATGTGATCGCAGTAGGAGCAATCCAGTATCTTGACAACATGAGAGTGAAGATTCCAGATGATATTTCCATTATGGGATTTGATGATTCTGAATTTGCAACTTACATCAAGCCGGAGCTGTCAACCGTGCGGATCTCTTACTATGATGAGGGAGTCAAGGCGGCGGAGATGCTCAGGGAACTGATGGATGGCAGCACAGAAGCACCAATGAAGGAGTATGTGCCCCACAAGATTATCCGAAGGAGCACGACAAAGAATCTGAACTGAATACAGGAAAGAAGAGCTGTATAGGAGCAGCTCTTACTTTTGAACGAATAGGAAAGCGATTTCCCTAAAGATTATGCAGATTATACAAAAAGAAAATCACAAATATTAGTGATTATAACAAACGGAAAAACGATGAAACCTTATTTTTTTACGACTAAATGTAAACGTTTTCCTAAAAGTATAAATATCATTCCGACAGTTCAGAGACATTCTTAAATTAAGAGATCTATAAAAAACACAATATATATTTTCATTCATGAAGGAGGAAACAACATGAAAACAAAACAGTGGAAAAAAGCAGCAGCACTTATGTCAGCAGGAGCAATGACCGCATCTATCTTTGCGGCACCATTGGCAGTAAAGGCAGACGATAAGGTAACGATTTCATTTTCCTTTGACCAGGGCGTTGGCGAGGCAACCCAGAAGATGGTAGATGCCTACAACGAAAGCCAGGACAAAGTGGAAGTACAGACTGTCATTCTCCCGCAGGATGCAAACACAGTTCACGATGATTTTGTAAACAAGCTTGCTTCCGGAGATACCAGTGTAGATGTAATGGGACTTGATGTAACTTATATCAGCGAGTTTGGTTCTGCAGGATGGCTGGCAGATCTCTCTGATCTGGTAGATCCTTCTCTGACAGAGGGAATGCTCACAGGTCCGGTAGAAGGTGCAACGATTGATGGCAAACTTGTAGCAATGCCATGGTTCACAAACTCAAGTGTCCTTTTCTATCGTACGGATGTCCTTGAAGATCTGGGGGCAGAAGCTCCGGATACCTGGGAAGGCTGGATGGAGCTGGCAGACAAGGCAAAAGGTGTAGATGGCGTGGAATATGGAGCTGATTTCCAGGCAGCACAGTCCGAATCTCTTGTATGCAACTGGGTGGAATATGTATGGGGCAATGGCGGAGATATTCTGGACGAGAACGGAACTCCTGTTGCAAACTCCGACAATAATGTAGAAGCAACAGAGATCATGAAGAAACTTGTTGATGATTATGCACCGGAAGGAATCACAACTTATTCCGAAACAGAGAGTGAGCAGGTATTCAAAGAAGGCAAATGCCTCTTCATACGTGACTGGTCAGGATTCTGGTCAAGCGGACAGGATGAAGGTTCCAAGGTGACAGGAAAAATTGGCGCAACTACACTTCCGGTCGGACCAAGTGGTGAAGATTCTCACACCTGCCTCGGTGGACTTGATCTTGTGATCAACAACAACGTTGACGATGCACACAAAGAGCAGCAGCTGATTTTCATTTTCCTACATGGCAAGTGCAGATACACAGAAAGAAATGACTCTGATCTCTTCTCAGCCGCCAGTTGTAAAATCTGTTTATGAAGATGCTGATATCCTGGAAGCAATCCCATTCTACTCTGATTTTGCAGACATCATCGCAACAGGAAAATCCAGACCGCAGACACCAAAATATGCAAAAGTTTCCGATGCGATCCAGAGAAATGTACACCAGGCACTCACCGGCGAGATGGAAGTCAAAGATGCACTTGATACACTCCAGAGCGAACTGGAAGAGCTTACAAAATAATAAAATTTTAAGGGAGAGGAATGAGCACAATGAAAAAGGGACGTGGTTCACTGGAAAAAACAGAATCCAGGGATGCATGGATTATGATGACACCGGCTCTTATTGTTCTGACGATCGTGGCGGTTTATCCGATACTTCGTACATTCTGGCTGAGTCTCCATGAGATGGTCCTGACTGATCCGACGAGCGGGTATCCGTTCGTCGGACTGGGAAATTATATAAAGATTTTTCAGGATTCCAGAGCATTGACGGCACTTGTATTTACACTGAAATTTACTGTTGTGACAGTATTTTTTGAGACGATTCTCGGCTTTATTTCTGCGATGATCATGAATCAGGGATTCAAGGCAAAAGGCTTCGTCCGGGCAGCAATCCTGATTCCGTGGGCGATTCCGACCTCTGTTTCTGCAATGATGTGGAAATTTATCTACAACGATCAGTATGGACTTTTTAATGATGTATTGTGCCGCCTTGGGGTGATCGATGGTTACAAAGCATGGCTCAGTACTTCAAGTGGTTCCTTTATGGCGCTGGTCATCACGGATATCTGGAAAACAGCGCCGTATATGGCACTTCTGATCCTTGCAGGGCTGCAGATGGTTCCGGATGATCTCTATGAAGCGGCAAAGATTGACGGTGCAAATGTAATTCAGCGTTTCATTTATGTCACGCTTCCAAACGTCAAAACGACTGTCCTCGTGGCAATGCTGTTCCGTACCCTGGATCTTCCGGTATTGACTGATCTCCGTTATGACAGGAGGCGCGAACGGAACGGAGAGTGTGTCTGTGTACGCATACAATAACCTGATGAAATTCCTTGATTTTGGATATGGTTCTTCCCTGGCAGTGCTGATCTTTGTAGTTGTATTCCTGATCAGCGTGATCTATATGAAATTTATGGGAAACCGTCTGACAGAGATGTAGGAGGTGGACATTGTGCAGAAATCAAAGAGCATAGCAGGAAAAATCTTATTCGCAGTGTTTGTGATCGTTTTTGTCGGAATCATTGTCCTTCCTTTCTTCTGGCAGTTTATGACTTCGATCAAACCTCTGTCGGAGATCTCAGCAATTCCGGCGAAGTGGATCCCGAGCAAGGTCCACTGGGACTTTTACAAAAATGTATTTACGAAACATCCATTTGGAAGATATCTGCTGAACAGTTTTATCGTGGCACTTTCCACAACGGTACTCAGCATTCTAATCGGTGCTTCCGCAGCATATGCACTTGCGAGACTTCGCTTTAAAGGTAAAAAGATCATGCTCATGGCGATCTTAAGTATTTCCATGTTCCCGACGATCGCAACCTTAAGCCCGATCTATCTTCTTCTGAAAACCTGAAGCTTCTCAATACATATGCAGGTCTGATCATTCCGTACATCACCTTTGCCCTGCCCCTGTCGATCTGGCTTCTGACGAACTTTTTTGCACAGCTTCCGAAGGGATTTGAGGAGGCTGCAGCGATCGATGGCTGTTCCAGAGGTAAGATTTTCTTCACGATCATGCTTCCTCTGATCAAACCGGCAACTTTTTCTGTGGCACTGATCGTCTTTATCAATGCATGGAATGAGTATCTGTATGCACTGACTTTTATGACAAATGACAATATGAGGACAGTACCGGTAGGTATTGCACTTTTCCCGAGCAATTACGAGCTTCCGTGGGGCGACATTGCGGCAGCGACTGTTGTAGTAACCGTTCCGCTTATCATTCTGGTACTTATTTTCCAGAAAAAGATCATCGCAGGTCTGACCACCGGCGGTGTAAAAGAATATAGTAAGCTGTGAGGGTACTGAACAGTTACAAATAATAAACATCAGGAGTGAGCATTATGAAAAAAATCAAATTATCAGAAAATCTGGAATTATCTCAGGTAGTTATGGGATGCATGAGAATCGCAGATTCCAATCTTACCGAAAATGAACTTTTGGATCTTGTAGAAAAATGTCTGGATATGGGAGTGACCTCCATTGACCATGCACCGGTATACGGCGGCTATACCTGTGAAAAAATCTTTGGAGATGCGGTACTTCGGAAACGTCCGGAACTGAGGGACAAGATGCAGCTTATCACAAAAGCTGGTATCGTATGCCCGGGACATTATGGAAACAAGACCATTTACTATAAAAGTACAAAAGAAGAGATTCTGAAAGAAATGGACGAATCTCTGGAAAAACTGGGAACAGATCATGTAGATCTTCTACTGATCCACAGACCTGACCCGCTGGCTGATCCGGCAGAAACTGCAGATGCATTGGAAACTGTTGTAAAGCAGGGAAAAGCCTGAATGTTGGTGTTTCAAACTTTTTGCCGTCCCAGATGACGATGCTTCAGAGTTATCTGAACATTCCGCTTGTGACGAACCAGATGGAGCTTTCTGTCAAAAACACTGAGAACTTCTTTAATGGAGTAGTTGACGATGCATTTACAAGAAGAATCCCTCTGATGGCATGGTCTCCGCTTGGAGGTGGTGATGTATTTAAGAGTACCGATGAAAAATTTGTACGTCTGCGTACTGTACTTACGGCAATCGCAGAAGAGCATAAGACTACGATCGACGCAGTGATCTACGCATGGCTGTTTGTTCATCCGGTAAGAATTGCGGCGATCACAGGAACTATGAATGCAGACAGAATCCAGAAAGCCGTGGATGCGACAGAACTGGAACTTTCTTATGATGAGTGGTATCAGATTCTGGAAGCATCCAGAGGATACGCTGTACCGTGATGAAAATTAGTTGACATAAATGATCTTGGGAGGACAGAAACGTGAGTAAAATTCGTTTTGGACTGATCGGTTCCGGCTGGAGAGCAGAATTTTATATTCGCATTGCCAAAGCCCTGCCGGAATGTTTGATCTGGCAGCAGTGATGATAAGAAGTAAAGAAAAAGGTGAGGCTTTTTCTGCAAAATTCGGTGTAAAAGTAGTCAATACACTGGATGAACTTGTGGAAAAAGAGCCGGAGTTTGTCGTAATGGCAATCAAAAGAGGAATCGTCACAGAAAATCTGATCACTTTATTTGAGAGAGGGATCCCGGTGCTGACGGAAACACCTCCGGGAGAAGACGTGGAAGCACTGCATCAGCTCTGGGATGCTTATCAGAAATATCAGCCAAAAGTGCAGGTGGCAGAACAGTATTTCCTGCAGCCGCTCTATGCATCCTGGTACAAGGCAATCTGTGATGGAAAGCTTGGTGAGGTAGAAAATATCAATATTTCTTCACTCCACGGTTATCACGGTGCGAGTATCATCCGGCAGTTCCTTAGAACAGGATTTGAGAACTGCAGGATTTACGGAAAACGTTACTGGTTTGATGTGACGGAAACATATGGAAGAGATGGCATGGTTTTTGATGGAGAGGTTGTCAAATGCTCCAGAGATCGTCTGACGATGGAATTCGACAATGGCAAAGTGGCATATTTCGACTTTTCTGACCCGGCGCAGTATCACTCTTTTATCCGCACCAGACAGCTTACCGTGCAGGGAACACGAGGTGAGATCGATGATCTTACTATTCGCTATCTGAATGCGCAGAATATTCCGGTCACACAGGATCTTCGGAGGATTGATCTTGGCGTATATGGAAATCAGGAATGGTCACATTATGCGGTTATGCTGGGCGAGGAATTTTTGTTCCGTACACCGTTTATCAATGCGAGATTCAACGATGACGAGATCGCAGTTGCTTCCTGTATGGTAAAAATGCATGAGTATATCAACGGCGGTGAAGAATTTTATGGAATGGCAGATGCACTGCAGGATATGTATATCTGCCTCAAGATGGATGAAGCTCTGGAACATCCGGTGACTGTAGTAGAGACTCAGACACAGCCATGGGCGCAGAAATAAACCAAAAACAGGATCCTGACGTTATAAAATGCTTGTAAACAAAAGCACTGAATCTATCAAGAAACATTTCTTTTGAAGTGATGTTTCTTGATGAATTTGGTGCTTTGTTTTTGTGGTTTTGTGTAGTATTGCAGAAAGAACTGTGAAAACCACATGTGATTTGTGACTATTTTTTGAAAAAACCTCTTTACAAACCACATAACATATATAATGACAGACATAAACAAAAAGAAACCACACAAAATTAAAATAAAACAGACACAAAACCACAAAGATACAAAAACAACAAAAACAGACAGGAGAGTATTAAAATGAAAATTCTTGAATCTAAATTCGTAAAAGGCTTATCAAAATGGCAGATGACGGTTATCAGCAGGGATGGCATGAGAGAAACGGCGGAAACTTAAGCTATCGTCTGAAACCGGAAGAAGTAGAGATGATCAAACCGCGACTGAATGCACCGGGAGAATGGGAAGAGATCGGAGTGGAAGTTCCGGGTCTGGCAGGAGAGTTTTTCCTTGTGACAGGAAGCGGTAAATATTTCCGAAACATCATCGTGGACCCGGAAGTATGTCTTGCGATCATCGAGCTGGATGAGACAGGAACGAAGTACAGGATCCGCTGGGGACTTGTCGAGGGCGGCAGACCGACCAGTGAGCTTCCGACTCATCTGATGAACCATGAAGTGAAGAAGAAACTGACAAACGGAAGACATCGTGTTATCTACCATGCACATACCACAAATACGATCGCGCTGACTTCGTACTTCCACTGGAAGACAAGGTATTCACAAGAGAACTGTGGGAATCCGCAACAGAGTGTCCGGTTGTGTTCCCTGATGGTGTCGGAGTGATCGGCTGGATGGTTCCGGGCGGAAGAGAAATTGCTATCAAAACAGCAGAACTGATGAAAAAATACGATGTTGTCATCTGGGCACATCACGGAATGTTCTGTTCCGGAGAAGATTTTGACCTGACATTCGGTCTGCTCCACACAGTAGAGAAATCTGCAGAGATCCTGGTCAAGATCCTCTCCATGTCACCAAACAAGCTCCAGACTATCACACCGGATAACTTCCGTGCTCTGGCAAAAGACTTCCACGTAAGCCTGCCAGAAGAATTCCTCTATGAAAAAGAAAAATGATCATCGCTGTGTTGGCACTGTTCCGAACTGCTTTTTGTAAGCACGGACAAACGTAGTGTAATCCCGAAAGCCGCTCATCTGGGCGGCTTTCATTATGGGCATTCCCTGGGAGATCAGAGAGCGGGCGTGAAGCAGGCGTTTGCTGACGATGTAGTTGTGGATCGTGTAGCCTGTTTCTTCTTTGAATTTCCGCATCATATGATATTTGCTGAAGAAAAACTTCCCGCGAGACTGTCGATCGAGAGGTCTTCTGCCAGATTTCGATTAATATATTTCAGAAGCTGCTCCACCTGGGAGTCCGAAGAGTAGGATTTCCGGTCTGGAGCAGTACTGCTTTTGAGGAAAATCCGGTTGATGTAGACCATAAACTGTGTAAAAAGTGCCTCACTTAAGAAATTATCCCCAAACTGGTCACCACGCAGGGACTGCTCGATCTCGGGCAGCAGATCCTTGAGGCGTTCCTGGAGGCAGAATCCAGACGGACAAGGTTGAAGCTGCGGTCGTTGGCTTTCTGGAAACAGGTGTTGAGCTCCGGACGTGACAGATCTTCACGAAGCCAGAAAATATAGCGTTCATATGGCACCGCCGGTCGATCTCCGGCTTGTGGATCGCACCCTGGCTGACAGAAGAATGTCCTGAGGTTTGAGGTGGTAAGCTTTTCCTTCTATATGATAAGTAACTTTGCCAGAGACAAAGACGATGATCTTGTGAAAATCATGATAATGCCACTCAAACTCCCGGTCTGTACGGTCATTGATATGAAACAGCCGGAAATCCTCCTTGAGATAGCCGGTTTTTGCAAGGGAATACTGCGAATAGTCCATGGGAAGCCCTCCTGATTTGTTTGCTTTCTATTATAAAGAAGTATTCACTGGAAAAGAAGTGGTGTATAATAAAAAATATCATTTTACACAGGGAGAGAACAATGAAGGAGAAAGCATGGAAAAATGTAATAGCTGTATTGATAATAGCGCTGGCACTTATGGCGGGAGGTATAAATGTATCTGCCGCATCCGGGATTACGATTCGACAAGGCAAAGTATATCAGAATAATAAAGTGTATACCGGATGGTTCAGCCAGAATAATGGAAAGTATTATTCTGTAAAAGGAATAAGAGCAAAGGGATGGAAGAAAATTTCGAATAAATATTATTATTTTGACCGAAACAGCAGGCTTATCACGAATCACATTGTCGGCTCAAAAACGACTGGATACTTTTATGTGGACAAAACGGGTGTAAGGGTTACAACGAAAGAAATCCGTCAGGCAGTTGCTTTTGTCATGAGATACTCAAAGGCAACAGATCTGCCTTCTAAACGTCTTAGAACCTGTTTCCGTACACTGCTTAATTATCCTTATTATAATATGACAGATCACGCACCACGGGCAAATCAGATTGCTTCCTGTGCAGGTTACATGTTTACTTACAGAAGAGGTGACTGCTATTATTATGCCTCTACAATGGCATATATTGCAAGAGTTCTGGGCTATGATGCGCGTGTGGCGTGTGGTGCAGTTACTGCAAGAGGACCATATGCCGCATTGTCTCCACATGGATGGTGCGAGGTAAAATATGGAAATGCATGGAAAATGCTTGACTGTAGTATGCAGCGGGCACACACAAACAAGAATTTATGCCTGGTCACGAGAAAACAGTATCCATTTCGTCTGAGATGTGATAGGGTGTATACAATGAAATCCAGTTATGGAACAATTAAATGGGCATGATCAGGAGGCTGTGAACGGGTCAAACAATAGCATGACCGCATTTTTTGCAAGGTATAGAGCAGTTTATTCTATATACATTGTAAAAATAGCTTATATACTGGAACTATCGAATGGTTAAATGAATTGCGGGTAACGATAAATCCATAATATAAGCAAATCAAGCGGGAGGGCATAGCAATGACAGACTGCATTACAATGATAAAATATCAGGGACTTGGAAATGATTATCTGGTACTGGATCCGAACAAGAACCGTGTACAGCTTCAGGGCAAAAAGATTGCTCTGATGTGTCAGAGAGGTTTTGGACTCGGTGCAGACGGTGTTCTGTACGGACCGGTGGACATCAATGGAAAATGGGCGTGCATATCTACAACTCTGACGGAAGCGAAGCGGCGATCAGCGGAAATGGTGTCTGTATTTTTGCAAAATACCTTCTTGACCATGAATATGTCAAAGAGAAAAAATTTGAGATCAAACTTTGTCCGGTTCTATTGAAGTGGAGTGCCTGAACAGCCGTGCTACAGAATTTCGTGTAAACATGGGAAAGGCATCCTTCCTTTCCAGAGAGATTCCAGTGACTGGCGAGGTGCGTGAGGTTATCAATGAGGACTTTACCTTCAACAACAAAGATTACAAGGCAACCTGTCTGACGATCGGTAATCCACATTGTATCATCTTTATGGATGAGGTAAGTGAAAAAGCAGCCAGAGAACTTGGACCATATGTGGAAAACGCCGATGAATTTCCGGAGAGGATGAACCTCCAGATCTGCCGTAAGATTGACACCGGCAATCTCGACATCGAGATCTGGGAACGCGGTTCCGGCTACACCAAAGCCTCCGGTACAGGAAGCTGCGCCGCAGCAATGGCAGCATACAAACTCGGTCTCACTGAAAACCGTATCAACATCAACCAGCCAGGCGGCATGATTCAGATCGATATCCACGAAGACGGCACCATCTACATGACCGGAAGTGTGGGATACGTTGCGGATATGAGCGTGGCGGAGAGCTTTTTCTCATAAACAAATCACGAAAGGAAACGGCAAATGCTGTTTCCTTTCTTTTGCACTTATGATAAGATATATCCGAAAAATATTCACCGATACGAAAGAGAGGTTCACGCTTTTATGGATATTACAATGCTGGGAACAGGAAATGCAATGGTAACTGAGTGTTACAATACATGTTTTGTGCTGAGAGATGGGGATAAGCATCTGCTGGTTGACGGCGGTGGTGGAAATACACTGCTTGCACAGCTTAAACATGTCGGATTTGACTGGATGGATATGCGCGAGATCTTCGTGACACACAAACATGTAGATCACATCATGGGTGTTGTCTGGATGATCCGTATGATCTGCCAGCATATGAAACAGGGACAGTACGAAGGTGAGGCAACAATTTACGGACACGAAGAGGTCATCCGCATCCTCAAGGAAATGGCAGAGATGCTTTATCCTAAGAAACAGACCTGCTACATTGGAGACCGTCTGCACCTTGTAGTCGTAGAAGACGGAGAAGAAAGAACCATCATGGGACATAAGACGACATTCTTCGACATCCAGTCCACCAAAGCGAAACAGTTTGGCTTCTGCATGGATATGGGCAATGGCGAGAAATTCACCTGCTGTGGTGACGAACCATACAACGAATGCGAGAAAAAATACGCCGAAAACAGCAAATGGCTCCTTCACGAAGCATTCTGTCTCTTCGACCAGGCAGACAGATTCCACCATACGAGAAACATCACTCCACAGCCAAAGACGCCAGCGAACTGGCAGAGCAGCTCGGCGTACAGAATCTGATTCTCTACCACACCGAGGACAAGAACATCGCCCGCCGCAAAGAACTCTACACAGAAGAAGGAAAGAAATACTTCCACGGAAATCTTTTCGTCCCGGAGGATCTGGAGAGAATAGAATTATAGTACATATAAATCCCCATCATGCATATAAACATTGGAAAGTTTCATGTATGATGGGGACTTGCTTTATTTATCTCTATAATGCGAACCACACTGAGCAATCAAAATTAGATTATTTATTCAAAATCCTGCCATGCTTCATCAGATCATGCTTTTATCATCCATATTTACCTCATGTATCGTACCGCCGGTGGTTTCAAGTTGCTCTATTGACTTCTTAAGTCGTGCAATATTTGCAGGACTGTAGATGGATCGCTGTCAGCGGTGATCTCGAATGGGATTCTGCGTTCACGAACTGCTTTTTTGGCGAAGACACAGAATGCTGTTGTCATACTCATGCCAATGTCAGAACAAAAGGCTTCAAACTGTTTCTTAAGTTCTGCATCCATACGGATATTTACATTTGTCTGAGCCATTGAAATTCCCTCCTTTATACAAATTTTGATACTTATATTGTATGTAATATTATATACAATGTCAATAAAAATGATGAGTTAAAAATGCAAAAATAAAAAATGGATTCGTGGCTTTTCACACTGCAAATCTTGCAGTTTCCCCTAATCTATGGTATGGTATTACAGTATATGAATATATAGAAAGAAGGTGAAGCTGTGGTTGAATTAGATCAGTTCAAGAGTATTCTTGCAACATACACAGAACCATTAGTGGAAGTGAGGGATTCACTTTGACCTCGCTAACAAAGAGCAGAGGGTTGAAGAATTAGAGCGTGAAATGGAAGCACCGGACTTCTGGGATGATGCAGAGGTTTCACAGCAGAAGATGAAAGAACTCAAGAGCATGAAGGACGACATGGAGACATACCACAATCTGGAGACCCAGTTGGAAGATATGGAAACCATGATCGAGATGGGCTATGAAGAAAATGATCCGGAGATCATTCCGGAGATTCAGGAGATGCTCGACGAATTCCAGAAGGATTTCGACAGCATCCGTGTTAAAACATTACTGTCAGGAGAATATGACAGCGAAAATGCGATCATCAAGCTCAATGCCGGAGCAGGTGGAACAGAAGCCTGTGACTGGTGCGGAATGCTTTATCGTATGTACAGCCGCTGGGTAGACCGCAAGGGATTCAGTATGGAAGTGCTTGATTACCTCGACGGCGATGAAGCCGGTGTCAAATCCGTTACCTTCCAGGTCAACGGAGAGAATGCTTACGGCTATCTCAAATCCGAGAAAGGTGTACACCGTCTTGTCCGTATTTCTCCGTTCAATGCAGCAGGCAAACGCCAGACTTCCTTCGTATCCTGCGATGTTATGCCGGATATCAAGAAAGACCTGGATGTAGAGATCAACGATGACGACATCCGTATCGATACCTACCGAAGCAGCGGTGCCGGTGGACAGCATATCAACAAGACATCATCCGCGATCCGTATTACACATTTCCCGACAGGAATCGTAGTACAGTGTCAGAATGAACGTTCTCAGCACATGAACAAGGACAAAGCCATGCAGATGCTGAAAGCCAAACTCTTCCTCCTCAAGCAGCAGGAAGCAGAAGCGAAACTTTCCGGTATCCGTGGTGAAGTAACCGATATCGGCTGGGGAAATCAGATCAGATCCTATGTTATGCAGCCATACACCATGGTCAAGGATCACAGAACAAGCGAAGAAACCGGAAATGTAGACGCAGTTCTTGACGGAGACATCGATCCGTTCATCAACGCCTACCTGAAATGGATCGCATTAGCCAAGAAACCGGCTGAATCATAAGACAAAAAAGCCTTGCAGACTTTGCAGAGGTGTGATAACATATCCCTCATAGGAAAACAGTTGTCTTTTGAAAACGGACATCTCCTGAGAGGGATATGTGTTTCATCAAATGGATAAAGAGTTGCTGTGAACAGTAACGATAAAGTCAGCAGAGACAGGAAGGTCATAATGGGAAAAACAACAGAAAAAAAGAAGTATTTTGTAGTCAGGGAGCGAGCGGTTCCGGAAGTTTTGTTGAAAGTGGTACAGGCAAAGAAATTACTCGATTCAGAGAAAGTGAGCACTGTGCAGGAAGCAGCAGAGCAGACCGGTATCAGCAGAAGCTCCTTTTATAAATATAAGGATGATATTTTTCCTTTTCACGAAGAAGCCAGAGGAAAGACGATCACTTTCATCATTCAGATGGATGATGAACCGGGAATCTTGTCTGTTGTGCTTCAGACCATTGCACGTTTCCATGGAATATCCTGACGATCCATCAGAGTATTCCGATCAATGGAGTGGCAACCCTCACACTCAGCGTGGATATCCTGCCGGGTGAGGGAGACGCAGAGGCTATGGTGGATGAGATCGAACAGAGAGATGGAATCCATTATCTGAAGATCCTCGGAAGAGAATAACTATAAGAAAGAACGCAGGAGGAAACCAAGCTATGGTAAATATTGCAGTATTAGGATACGGTACAGTAGGAAGCGGTGTGGTAGAGGTTATCAACACCAACCATAACAGCATCAATAAGAGAGCCGGCGCAGAGATCAACATCAAATATGTACTGGATCTGAGAGATTTCCCGGGAGATCCGGTAGAGAAAGTCCTTGTTCACGACTATGACGTGATCGCAAACGATCCGGAGGTAGACATCGTAGTAGAAGTTATGGGAGGAATCGAGCCGGCATACACCTTTGTAAAACGTGCCCTCGAATCCGGCAAAAGCGTCTGCACCTCCAACAAAGCCCTGGTAGCCAAACACGGCCCGGAACTTATGGAGATCGCACGCGAGAAAAACATCAACTTCCTGTTTGAAGCAAGCTGCGGTGGTGGAATCCCGATCATCCGTGCACTGAACTCTTCTCTGACAGCAGATGAGATCGATGAGATCACAGGTATCCTCAACGGAACCACCAACTACATGATGTACAAGATGAGCACAGAAGGCTGCGAATTTGATACAGTTCTCAAGGAAGCTCAGGCAAAGGGATACGCCGAGGCAGACCGACAGCGATGTAGAGGGATATGATGCATGCCGTAAGATCGCGATCCTTTCTTCTCTGGCATACGGTAAATTCCTGAATTACGAGGATATTTATACCGAAGGAATCACCAAGATCACACCAGAGGATATGCAGTACGCAGAAGAACTTGACATGACGATCAAACTTCTCGGTACCAGCCGCAAGATCGGAGACGATTCTTTCTACGCAATGGTAGCACCGTTCCTGGTAGGTAAGAGCAGCCCGCTTTACAGCGTAAATGACGTATTCAATGCAGTATTTGTCCATGGCAATGTCCTTGGTGATGCAATGTTCTATGGAAGCGGCGCAGGCAAACTTCCGACAGCAAGCGCAGTAGTTGCTGACGTAGTAGACGAAGCAAAGCACCTCCACAAGAACATTATGACAAACTGGTCCAGCAAACCGCTTGAACTGATTCCGATGGATGAAGTTGAGGGAAGATTTTTTGTAAGAGTCGAAGGCACAACCGTAGACCAGGTAGAAGCTGTTTTTGACGACGTTGAGATCGTAAATCTCAAGAACCTCCCGGGTGAATTTGGATTTATCACCACCAAGATGAAACAGGGAGAATATAAAGAAAAAGTTCAGAAATTAAATGGCAGTGTGGTCACTATGATCCGTGTCAAAGACTGACATTTTTCGGGGGAGAAACTATGTTAATAGTAAAAAAATTCGGCGGCACTTCAGTTGCAAACAAAGAGCGTATCTTTAATGTCGCCGGAAGATGCATAGAAGAATACAAAAAAGGCAATGATGTGGTGGTAGTTCTTTCTGCAATGGGTAAATACACAGATGAACTCATCACTATGGCAAAGGATATCAATGAGAAACCGCCGAAGCGTGAGATGGATATGCTTTTTACGATCGGAGAGCAGATGTCCGTGGCGCTGATGTCCATGGCATTCGATAAACTGGGCGTTCCGTCTGTTTCTCTGAACGCATTCCAGGTCGCAATGCATACTACAAGCGTTCACGGAAATGCAAGACTCAAGAGGATTGATACCGAAAGAATCAAGAGAGAACTGGAAAACCACAAGATCGTTGTTGTGACAGGTTTCCAGGGAGTCAATAAATACGATGATTATACAACGCTTGGAAGAGGCGGCTCCGATACGACAGCAGTTGCTCTGGCAGCGGCACTTCATGCAGATGCCTGCGAGATCTACACTGACGTAGACGGCGTATATACAGCAGATCCGCGTAAAGTTCCGACAGCCCGCAAGCTCAAGGAGATCACTTATGATGAGATGCTGGATCTGGCAACACTTGGTGCCGGAGTGCTCCACAATCGTTCTGTGGAAATGGCAAAGAAATACGGCGTACCGCTCGTGGTACGTTCCAGTTTGAATACAAGCGAAGGAACTGTTGTAAAGGAGGAAGTAACAGTGGAAAGAATGCTGATCAGCGGAGTTGCGCTTGATACAGATGCAGTAAGAATCGCCGTGATCGGTCTGAAGGATACCCCGGGCGTGGCGTTCAGATTATTTGATGTACTGGCAAAGAAAAACATCAACGTAGATGTGATCCTTCAGTCTATCGGACGTGCGGGAACCAAGGATATTTCCTTCACCGTAGATGACAAGGATCTGGATGATGCAATGGCAGTCCTTGATGAAAACAAAGCAAGACTTGGATACCAGGAACTTCATTCTGAGAGAAATATTGCCAAACTTTCTATTGTCGGAGCCGGAATGATGAGTAATCCTGGTGTTGCGGCAAAGATGTTTGAGAGTCTTTATAATGAGGGCGTCAACATTAACATGATCTCCACATCAGAGATCCGCGTGACAGTTCTTATCAACGAAAAAGACGGTGTAAGAGCGATGAACGCAGTACATGACGCATTTAACCTGGCAGATTAAATAAAATGGAAGGAATTTCATCTCTTGTGGGTTTCAGGGGTGGAATTCCTTCGTTGGTTTTACAGAAAACAGGAGTCAAAAATGAAAAGAAACCGAAAATACTGGAAAACAAGTGCCAAGCAGCTCTCAGAGGAAACTGGATCATCGCGATCGCGGGAATGCTGGCTTATATGGCGGTGAACTTCTGGGAAATGTCCTTTCGCTGGAGCTTTTTCCGGGAAATTCTATGCTGGAGATCGCAGCCGGGCAGATTTTTGTATTTGTTGTGTCGCTGATCGCGATGGTATTCGGTACAGGATACAGCTATATGATGTTGAATATGAGCAGAGGCAGGGAGTTCAGCCTTGGAAATCTTCTGTATATGTTTCATAATCAGCCGGACAGAGTGCTGATCGCGGCATTTGTAATGGCACTTCTGAACACAGTTTCACAGCTTCCGATCTATTTTGCGGTATATCTGACCGATCCAGGAAGCACGATCGAAGCGCAGATGAACTGGATGCAGATGATCATGGGAATCATGATCCTGAGTGTAGTACTGAATGTACTTATCACAGTACCGCTTGCGCTCAGTTTTTATCTTCTGGCAGATAATCCGGAGATGGGAGGAGTAGAGTCCCTGAAACAGAGCATGCGTTTGATGAAGGGACATATCTGGCAGTATCTTATGCTGCAGCTAAGCTTTGCACCGCTGCTGATCGTGTCGCTTCTATTCATGGGGATTCCGCTTCTGTGGGTACTTCCGTATATGGAAGCGTCTGAAACGGCTTTTTACAGAGATATTCTGGGAGAGTTTGATGAGCCGGAGAAGAAGGAAGAGTCTTTTTACAAAAATACGGCATCAGACGATTATAATGCAGAAGCATAGTTATTAAGCAGATTTATTTACGGGCACAAAAGGAGATTTTATTTATGGATATTATTCAGGTGATAACCGACGAACTTAAAGTACAGAAATGGCAGGTAGAGGCTGCTGTAAAGCTGATCGATGAGGGATGTACGATCCCGTTTATTTCCCGTTATCGTAAAGAAGCGACAGGCTCTCTGAACGATGAGCAGCTCCGTACCCTGCACGAAAGACTTCTTTACCTGAGAAATTTGGAAGATAAGAAAAATCAGGTACTTACAAGCATTGAAGAGCAGGGCAAACTGACACCGGAACTGAAGAAGCAGATTCTGGATGCCAAGACCCTCGTAGTAGTAGAGGACCTTTATCGTCCATACCGTCCGAAGAGACGTACAAGAGCGATCATTGCGAAGGAAAAAGGACTTGAGCCGCTGGCGAATATCATCATGCTTCAGATGACAAAGAAACCGCTGGAAGAGGAAGCTAAAGCTTTTCTTTCTGAGGAAAAAGGCGTAGAGACCGTAGAGGACGCGCTGAACGGAGCGAAGGATATTCTGGCAGAGACGATTTCTGATGAGGCAGATTATCGAATCTATATCCGTGACCTTACCATGAAAAAAGGTTCTGTTGCATCTGCAGCGAAGAAACCGGAAGAGTCTTCTGTATATGAGATGTACTATGAATTTGAGGAGCCGATCAAGAAGCTTGCCGGACATCGTGTGCTCGCCCTGAACCGTGGTGAGAAGGAAAAAATCCTCACAGTCAAGGTAAATGCACCGGAGGAAGAAATTCTTGGCTGGCTGCAGAAGCAGGTCCTGGCAAAGGATAATCCGATCACAACACCGGTTCTCCGTGAAGTAGTGGAGGACAGCTACAAGCGTCTGATCGCCCCGGCGATCGAGAGGGAGATCCGCAGCAGCCTGACAGAAAACGCTGAGGACGGTGCGATCCATGTCTTTGGAAAAAACCTTGAGCAGCTTCTGATGCAGCCTCCTATCGTAGGCAAAGTTGTCCTCGGCTGGGACCCGGCATTCCGTACAGGATGCAAGCTGGCAGTCGTAGATCCTACCGGAAAAGTGCTGGATACGACTGTGATCTATCCGACAGCACCGACTAATGAGAAGAAGATCCAGGCGGCAAAAGATACACTTAAGAAACTGATCAGGAAATACAATGTTTCTCTTATTTCTCTTGGAAATGGAACAGCGTCCAGGGAGTCTGAGCAGATCATTGTGGAACTGCTTAAGGAAATCCCGGAGAAAGTTCAGTATGTGATCACGAATGAGGCTGGTGCTTCTGTATATTCCGCGAGCAAGCTGGCAACAGAGGAGTTCCCGAATTTTGATGTGGGACAGAGAAGTGCGGCTTCCATCGCAAGACGTCTTCAGGATCCGCTTGCAGAGCTCGTTAAGATCACACCGCAGTCGATCGGTGTCGGACAGTATCAGCATGATATGAACCAGAAGAAGCTTGGTGAGGCACTGAGTGGAGTTGTTGAGGACTGTGTAAATAAGGTTGGTGTGGATCTGAATACGGCGTCTGCATCGCTTCTGGAGTATATTTCCGGTATCAGCAAGGCGATCGCGAAAAAATATCGTTGCGTATCGTGAGGAGAACGGCAGGTTTGAGAGCGTCGTGAGCTTCTCAAGGTTGCGAAGCTCGGACCGAAGGCGTTTGAGCAGTGTGCAGGATTCGCGCGTATCACAGGCGGCAAGAATCCACTGGATGCAACGAGTGTGCATCCGGAGAGTTATGAGGCAGCGCAGAAGCTTCTGGAAAAACTTGGCTATGCACCGGAGGATATCACGGTTGGCAAGCTGAGCGGAATCTCAAAGCAGATCAAAAATTACAAGAAGCTCGCAGAGGAGCTTGGCGTAGGAGAGCCGACACTTCGTGACATCGTTAAAGAGCTGGAAAAACCGGCAAGAGACCCACGAGATGAGATGCCGAAACCGGTTCTGAGGACGGATGTACTTGATATGAAGGATCTGAAAGAGGGTATGATCCTTAAGGGTACAGTGCGAAATGTGATTGATTTTGGAGCTTTCGTAGATATCGGAGTGCATCAGGATGGACTGGTGCATATTTCTGAGATGAGTGAGAAATATATCAAACATCCGCTTGAGGCAGTGTCTGTTGGAGATGTTGTGGATGTGCGCGTGATCGGCGTAGACTCAAGAAAAAAAGAATCAGTCTTTCTATGAAGGGAACGAAGTAGGAGACGGTATATGCGTGGTCGTGTGGGGAAGACCGCTCCGGGGCTGGGCGTTTGCTCCGGGGAACGGTTTCGTCACCTAGAAACACTAAGGCGTGGAAAATATGCTAAACCATACAGAAAAGCCGCAAACTCGCTGTCGCTCAGACAGAGGCGGTCTCTGTATAACGCATATTTCACGCCTAACTGTTTCTACGCTCCTGCAGATGCTTCCCACTCTCAAACGCCCCAGCCCCTCCGCTCCGCCCCTCAAGACGCACCATAATACCGGAATGGGGATGAAGGGGGACGCGGTACGCGAACGGCCGTAGGCCGTTATGTACCGCTGAATATTTGAAGAGCGTAGCTGCACGCGCGGAACGCGCGGCGGAGCGAACCTAGTTGACCATTTGGCTGGGGGAAAAGTCAGCAGTCAAAAATGGCATGGGAAGGCAAACACTCTGCAGGAGTCCATGGAAGCACTTAGGGATGTTCTGGCTGCGTTATTCATAGAAACTGCACTGTTTGAGCGAAGCGAGTTTGCAGTTTCTATGAATGCTTTTAGCAGACAGGTTATCCCTTAGTACTTCCGGACGACGAAGCCGGTTTGAATTCCCATGCCATTTCTTGACTGCGTCCCTTTAACAACCACACAGCCCACCAAATCAACTCAGCAGAGCGGAGTCATTACTGAATTCCTGGCCGCTGGCTTTTTCGAATTGGTCGAGGAGGTCGCGTACGGTCAGTTTCTTTTTTTCTTCACCCTGGATATCCAGGATGATCTTGCCTTCCATCATCATGATCAGACGATTTCCATGGATGATCGCGTCCTGCATATTATGAGTGATCATCATTGTAGTCAAGTGATCCCGGTTTACGATCATTTCTGTGATCTCAAGTACCTTCGCCGCTGTCTTTGGGTCGAGTGCTGCGGTATGTTCGTCCAGCAGAAGCAGCTTCGGCTTCTGAAGCGTAGCCATAAGCAGTGTCAGCGCCTGTCTCTGTCCACCGGAAAGAAGTCCGACCTTGGAAGTAAGACGGTCCTCAAGTCCCAGACCAAGGATCTTAAGTAATTCTTTATATTCTGCACGTTCTGCCTTTGTGATACCGGGTTTCAGCAGACGAAGTTTTCCACGACGTTTCGCCAGTGCAAGATTTTCTTCGATACCCATTGTAGCAGCAGTACCAGTCATAGGGTCCTGGAAAACACGTCCCAGGTAGGCTGCTCTCTTATGTTCTGATAATTTCGTAACATCAACACCATCAATGATGATATGTCCTTCATCGACCATCCATGTACCCGCAACTGCATTCAGCATGGTAGATTTACCGGCACCATTTCCACCGATAACTGTAACAAAATCTCCTTCATTCAGAGTGAGGTTCAGACCGTTCAGAGCCACTTTTTCATTGATAGTTCCAGGATTAAAAGTTTTGTAAATGTTTTTTAGCTCAAGCATCAGTTGTTACCTCCACGTTTCGTAGGTTTTGAAAAATATTTTGCTTTCCAGTAAGGTACAGCAAGGAAGATCGCTACTACAAGTGCAGACAGCATCTTCAGAAGGTCTGTATCGATTCCGAGCCAGATAACAGTCTGGAGTACCAGATAGTAGAGGATAGAACCAAATGCAACGCTCAGAAGACGAAGAGCAAAGTTGCGGAAGATCTTTCCGAAGATCGCCTCGCCGATGATAACAGCAGCAAGACCGATAACGATCGCGCCACGTCCCATGTTGACATCAGCGAATCCCTGATACTGTGCAAGAAGTGCACTGGAAAGAGCAACCAGTCCGTTGGAGATCATAAGTCCGAGTACCTTGCATACATCTGTGTTGATACCCTGTGCACGGGACATATTCGGGTTACATCCGGTAGCACGGAGAGAACATCCGAGTTCAGTACCGAAGAACCAGTACAGGATCGCGATCAGAACAACGATAAAGATTGCAACGATCAGAATTGTATTCTGATAAAATGGAACATTTTTGACATTTCGAAGGGAAACAAGAAGGTTGTATTTGTTTCCGTTGACTGCCTGGTTTGCTTTGCCCATGATCTTGAGGTTGGCAGAGTAAAGACCAAGCTGTGTCAGGATTCCGGCAAGGATCGCCGGGATTCCCATGAAAGTGTGGAAGATTCCTGTTGCAAGACCGGCAAGCATTCCTGCGCCGGTTGCAGCAAGCATGGATACCCAGATGTTATGACCGCTCATAAGCATCATAACGCAGACAGCACCTCCGGTACACATGGTACCATCAACAGTAAGGTCGGCTACGTCCAGAATACGGAAAGTAAGATAGACACCGATTGCCATGATCCCCCATATCAGACCCTGGGCAGAAGCACCCGGAAGTGCATTGATTAAGCTCATAATGTTCATTTTTATAGTTCCTCCTGATGACACAGAAAGCGAGAAAGGTTATTCCTCTCCCGCTGTCAGTGTGAATTTGTGATTTTAGATTAATTGTCAGAATTATTCAGCTTCTTCAGCAGTATCTTCCTCTGCTGTGTCGTCTGCTGCTTCTGCATCAGCATCCTCGGATGTTTCTTCTTCGTCTGCTGCATCGTCAGCACCGATTGCCACATAGTCATCCGGAACTGTGATTCCAAGTTCGTCACAGATCTCCGGGTTGTATTCTTTGGTGAACTGTGGAGCATATTCGATTGGCATTGTGGAAATGTCTTCTCCGTCAACGAGAACTTTGAGTGCCATTTTACCTGTAGCAACACCAAGGTCATAGTAGCTGATGGAAAGAGTAGCAACACCGCATCCCTGGCAGATACCTTCTTCACCGGCGATTACCGGAACTTTCTCCGGAAGGCAGATGTTGTTGATGATCTCTGTGTTGGAAGCAACTGTGTTATCTGTTGGTACGTAGATCACATCGCTTTCTGTAGCAGCTGTAGTAGCTACGGAAGAAAGGTCGTTGGAATCTGAGAATGCGTAGTAAGTGCAGGTGTATCCTAATTTTTCAAGGGCATCCTTTACTGTATCTACCTGGTACTGGGAGTTTGCTTCTGCGGAGCAGTAAACAAGTCCGACGTTCTTTGCATCCGGGAACAGTTCGTTGAGCATTGCTGCCTGCTGATCCAGTGGAGCAAGGTCAGATGTACCGGAAATGTTGGTTCCAACAGTTCCGTCGAAATCGTCAAGGTCAAGTGCAACACCATATTCGGTAACTGCAGTACCAAGGATCGGGATATCTGCTGTACCAGCTGAAGCTGCCTGAAGTGCAGGAGTTGCGTTTGCAAGGATCAGGTCTACACCGTCAGAAACGAAGTCTGTGATGATAGTAGAACAGGTATTGGAATCACCCTGTGCGTTCTGCTCATCAAATGTAACTTTGTCGCCAAGTTCTTCTGTGATGGCATCCTTGAATCCCTGTGTTGCTGCGTCAAGTGCTCATGCTGTACAAGCTGGCAAATACCGATGTTGTAAGTTTTATCATCTGCATTATCTGCTGCGAATACGCTGACACCGCCCATGCCAACTACCATTGTTGCAGAAAGAACACCTGACTAAAATCTGCTTTTTCAATATTTTTAAAGTCCTCCTGTTTTGTTGATTCACACTTGAATCGAAATTAACTTTTTAAGTATAACGCTTTAACGCGAAAAAGTCAAGGAGAAATGCTGAGACTTCAGACAAAACCGCCAAAGATTTC
>ENA-OQIM01000151-OQIM01000151.1-human-gut-metagenome-genome-assembly--contig:-NODE-151-length-23677-cov-3.494395_pt1 | contig 23677 bp, 25 predicted proteins | sample MGYA00242579_ERZ504744 | MGnify/ENA primary metagenome ERZ504744 (study PRJEB26092, sample SAMD00036441) | human gut metagenome | host: Homo sapiens | study: EMG produced TPA metagenomics assembly of...
CGCTACCTTCCTGAACTATATTCTTGGTATGATTCTTGACGATTGTCATCAATCGTAAAACAACCCGCATCAAGGGATTCTGGAGATTCTGTTTTATGCTCTCCGCTGCAATTCCGCAGTTCGTTTCTCTTCTTCTGATGCGTACGATGTTAAAGGACAACGGCTGATCAACAACCTCTTGGTTCAGGCCGGTCTGATCAGCAGTCCGCTTCCGTTCCTGACAAATGCGACCTGGGCGAGAGCAACGGTTGTTATCATCAACCTCTGGGTTGGTATTCCGTTTACCATGATGCAGGTTACCGGTATCTTACAGAACATTCCGGGTGAGCTTTACGAGGCAGCCCGTGTGGACGGCGCAGGCCCTGTGACAATTTTCTTTAAAATTACGCTGCCGTATATGCTGTTTGTCACGACTCCGTATCTGATTACAACGTTTACGGGTAATATCAACAACTTCAACGTTATCTATCTGCTGACTGCAGGAGCACCGGTTCCGGTCGGAGCAACCGCCGGAAAGACGGACCTTCTGGTTACCTGGCTGTACAAGCTGACGGTTGACTTACAGTACTTTAACGTTGGTGCGGTTGTCGGTATTCTTACCTTTGTCATTCTGGCGGTAGTTTCACTGATCACGTACCGGAATACTGGTTCTTACAAGAACGAGGAGGGATTCCAATAATGAATAACAAAGAGAAAAAAACACACTCCATGAAAGCGCGCGGAATGATTTCCGATGTGGTTGTACATGTGGTTCTGGCACTGCTTGCGATTGTATGGGTGATTCCGGTTCTGTGGATTGCACTCTTAAGCTTCAGCACACAGAAGGGATCTTATGTTACCAGCTTTTTCCCAAAGGGATATACGCTTCATAATTATGTGCGTCTGTTTACAGATACGCAGGTTTTGGACTTTCCGCAGATGTTTAAGAATACGTTTATCATTGCTGTGTTCAGCTGTCTGATCTCTACGGTATTCGTGCTTTCGGTTTCTTACTGTATGTCGAGAATGCGTTTTAAAATCCGTAAGACTTACATGAACATCGCGATGATCTTAGGTCTGTTCCCGGCATTTATGTCGATGGTTGCTGTCTACTATATCTTAAAGGCAGTTGGTCTTTCGGAGGGATCAATGATCCGCGTGGCATTGATTCTGGTGTACTCGGGCGGTTCCGGAGCGGGATTCCTGCTTGCAAAGGGATTTTTCGATACGGTTCCGAAGGCACTGGATGAGGCGGCTTATCTGGATGGAGCGACGAGATTCCAGGTGTTTACGAAGGTGACAATTCCGCTGAGTAAACCGATTATTGTGTACACGGTTTTAAGTGCATTCTTAGGACCATGGCTGGATTTTATTTTCGCGAAGGTTATCTGCCGCGCGAATGCGAAATATTATACGGTGGCACTGGGACTTTGGAAGATGCTGGAGAAGGAGTATATCGACAGCTGGTATACTTGTTTTGCGGCGGGCGCGGTTTGCATTTCGGTGCCGATTGCGATTTTGTTTGTTGTAATGCAGAGATATTATACAGATGGGCTTTCAGGAGCCGTCAAAGGATGATTTGTGGAGCAGCCGATGAGGGGTCGGCTGCTCTATTTGTGTGTGGGGGGGAGGGACGGATCTGGCTCCGGCGCGTGGCACCTGCCGCACAGACGGGCGCGGTGGCATCGGCGGGCGGATGATGACGTGTGGGAGGCGGTGGATTGAGGAACCGAGGCTATTCGACAGGAAATCTGATGATTTCCCGTCTCAGAGCCTCTTGACTTCCGGCCTGGATGGCCGTCCGTCATCCTCACTCCACTGCCTCCCACGCGTGCATCATCCGCATGCTGCCGATGCCAATGCGCCCGTCTGCGCGGCAGGTGCCACGACGCCGGAGCCAGATCCTGGGGTTGGAGGACGGGAGAATGGGCTGGATTCGCCCGGAGGCAGATCGGCGTGAGATTGTTGTGTGTGGAAGGGGAGAGTGTGTTGGAGGACGGGGAGAGGGGCTGGATTCGCCCGGAGGGCGAATCGGCGTGAGTTTGTTGACTGGTGCAAAGTTTGGAGATAGAATGAAAAAAATATTTTCGGAGTTTTTTGTGCTTGATTTTATGAGAACAGAAAAGTTTCGGGAAGATATTGTGTGAAATTTGGAGGTTTTTGGGTATGGATAGGATTCGACTGAATGCTTCGGAGTGGATGGATTTCCGGAGTGGAGAAAAGAAGTGTTTTTTGCTGACAAACGGACTGGGAGGTTATTGTTCGCTGACGGTGATGGGGAATGCGGCGAGGAATGATCAGGCGCTGTTAATGGGAGCATTGAAGGCGCCTACGGTGCGGGAGCATCTGATTTCGAATGTCTGGGAGACGTTGGAGGTGGATGGTGAGGAGACGGAGCTGTTTTCACAGGAGTTTGTGAATCGGACGCAGAATGTGGAGGGGTTTCGGTTTCTGGAAGGGTTTGAGATGGGGAGTCTGCCGGGTATGGTTTTACCGGGTGAAGGGGGTTGAGATTGAGAAGGACGATTGGGATGGTTCAGGGGGAGAATACGGTTCTTGTCCGGTATCGGGTGAGAAGTGGGAAGAAGGGGAGTTTTTCGGTTCGGCCGGTGATGCGGTTTGCGGCGAAGGGGGAGCAGCTGCAGGAGGGGCAGGATTTTGCGGTGGACCGGAAGTGTATTGCGAGCAATGGTGTGATTCTTTCTTATGGGACAAATGGGGAGCTTCAGATGGAGAAGGAGAGGATCTGGAGGGATTTGTTTTTTGAGCAGGATGCGCGGGATGGAAGAGATGGCATCGGAAGTGCTGTCGTGAATCATCGGATTCGGTTTGAGATGATGGGAGACGGCAGGGAGCAGGTCTTTTTTGTTGTGTATAGTCTCGCGGATGATGTGGATAAGTGGGATGAGGAAAGGATTGCGCTGTGGATAGAAGAGGAAGAGAAGCGGCAGGAGATGATTGCGGAAAAGTCCGGGATTTCTGATCCGGTGGGAAAGCGGCTGGCGGTGAGTGCGAGTCAGTATATTACGGAACGCGCATCGACAGGCGGAAAGAGTATTATGGCTGGTTTTCCTTATTTTGCGGACTGGGGGCGGGATACGATGATTTCGCTTCCGGGATGCACGCTGGCACTTGGGGAGTATGAGGCGTGTAAGAGCATTCTTCGGACTTTTATGGCATATACAAAAGAAGGACTGATGCCGAACCTGTTTCCGGAGGGGGATGCGCTTCCGATGTATAATACGGTGGATGCGGCACTTTTGTTTCTGGATGTGGTGTATGAGTATTACCTTGAGACAGGAGATGTGGAGTTTGTGCGCGAGGCGTTTCCTGTGATGGAGGATATTGTGTTCTGGTATCAGAAGGGAACGGATTTCCATATTAAAATGGACAGTGACGGGCTGATTATGGCCGGGGGCGGCCTGGAGCAGGTGACGTGGATGGATGTGCGGATTGACAAGGAGCTGCCGACACCGCGTCACGGAAAGCCGGTGGAGATTAATGCATACTGGTATAATGGTCTGAGGATTCTGGAAGAGCTGGCACCGTTTGTCGGAAAGGATGGATCGGCGTATGGGAAGCTTGCGGAGCAGGTGAAGAAGAGTTTTTCTCGAAAAGTTCTGGATGGAAGAGGAAGGATATCTGAAGGATGTGCTGAACGGCACGTATGAAGAGAAGCAGTTCCGATGCAATCAGGTCTTTGTGCTGGCGCTTCCGTTTCAGATGGTGAGTCAGAAGCAGGGGCAGCGGATCTTACAGGCGGTCAAAGAAAAGCTGTATACGACAGCAGGACTGCGGTCATTGGAGATGGAGGATCCGGCGTTTCATCCATGGATCGGTGGAAGTCAGCCGGAGCGTGACAGGGCATATCATCAGGGGACAGTCTGGGGATTTCCGCTTGGGGCGTATTTCCGTGCGGTGCTGAACTATTTCCCGAAGGAGGGAAAACAGGAAGTGCGCCGCGGACTGGACCGTCTTGCGAGCTGGATGCAGGAAGGATGTCTGTTTCATCTGGCGGAGATTTATGATGGTGCGGCGCCGGTGATGTCGAAGGGCTGCTATGCGCAGGCGTGGAGTGTCGGAGAGATTCTGCGGGTTTACAAAGAAATGGAGGGAAAGAAGATGAATGCGGTGGTGAAAAGAACGCCGGCGGAGTGGAAAAGCTTTTTTGAATCGGAAGAATTTGTGGAAAACTTTACGTACGAAGGAGATGACCTCGGTGTCTCGGTGAGAAAGAGCAGGGAATGTGATGGAAACTGGCAGATGCCGAAAAAGGATGAGCAGTTTGTGACAGAATGGAAGCTCTGGGCGCCGACAGCAATGGAGGTTTCGCTGGAACTGTTTTCCTGCGGCAGCAGCCGTGAGCGCGGGGACCGAAAAATAGCCTCGATTGCGATGACGCGCGGCGAAAAGGGTGTCTGGAGCTGTGCAGTGCAGGGAGCGCGGTATGGAACGTATTATACGTATCATATCCTGCACTCGGATGGTGTCTTTGATACGACAGATCCGTACGGCGTGGCTTCCGGTATTGATTCGGAGCGGAGCATGGTGGTGAATCTTGCAGAGACGGATCCGGCAGGCTGGGAGCAGGATGAAAGACCGGAAATCCGGCCGGAGGATCGTTGTGTGTATGAGCTTCATGTGAAAGATTTTTCGAGTGATCCGCATTGCGGTATTTCGGATAAACACCGTGGAAAGTTTCTGGCGTTTACGGAAGAAGGCACGACGCTGAACGGCGACGGGATTCATGCGACGGGGTTCGATTACCTGAAATCGCTTGGCATTTCTCATGTGCATCTGCTTCCTGTTTTCGATTTTGGCAGTGTGCCGGAAGATGATGCGGAAGCGTTTAACTGGGGATATGACCCGGTGCAGTACAATGTGCCGGAGGGATCCTATGCAACCGATCCGTTCCACGGGGAGGTACGTATCCGGGAAATGAAGGAAATGGTTCAGGCGCTGCATAAGGCCGGCATCGGTGTGATTATGGATGTGGTATACAATCATACGTACAATCTCGATTCGCCGTTTCAGAAAACAGTTCCTTACTATTATTATCGTGAATGGGAGGACGGCACGATTTCCAATGGCTCCGACTGTGGAAACGAGACGGCAAGTGAGCGGGAGATGTTCCGCCGCTTTATGGTTCACTCGGTTTGTTACTGGGCGAAGGAATATCATATCGACGGTTTCCGCTTCGATCTGATGGCACTGCATGACACGGAGACCATGAATGCGATCCGCACAGCTCTGAACCGGATGCCGCGCGGCGAGGAGATTCTGGTTTACGGTGAACCGTGGAAAGCAGCGGCAAGCGCAATGCAGGAGGGATATTTCCCTTCGGATAAACAGAATATCGGAAAGCTGATGGATGGCATTTCCATGTTCTGTGACGATACGAGAGATTCCATCAAGGGAAGTGTTTTCATTGCCGCAGAGGGAGGCTATGTCAATGGAAAAGAGCGTCTTTCAGCAGGAATACTTTCCGCGACAGACGGCTGGCTGGACGGAAAAGGAGCCTATGAGCCGCGCAATGCGAGCCAGCTGATTCCGTATGTGTCGGCACATGATAATTATACACTGTGGGATAAATTAAAACTGTCCGATCCGAAGCGGAAGGAGGATGCGGAGCCGGATTTTGACAAGATGGATGAGCGGACGCTTTCGATGAACCGTCTGGCGGCGGGCATTGTGATGACCTGCAAGGGAATGCCGTTTTTCCAGGCGGGTGAGGAATTTGCGCGCACGAAGCATGGCGAAGGAAACAGCTTCAAATCGTCATGGCAGCTCAACAAAATTGACTGGACACGCGCCTTAGAGCAGGAAGAGCTGGTGAACTATTACCGCGGACTTCTGAAACTGCGCCGAAAATTTCAGGCATACGGAACGTGCGAGCCGGACTGTAAAAAGACATTTTTCCGTGAGAACCAGATCGCAGGTTACGAACTGGAATACCCGGATGGCTGCGCAGTCTGCGTCTTCTACAATCCATGGGAAAAAGAAGCTTTGCAGAAACTTCCGGAAGGAAACTGGAAACTGCTCTGCGATGGAAAACGCTGCGCAGAGGATGGAGCAGAGATGAAAGAAAACATGATGCTTCCGGCAAAATCGATGGTTCTGCTGGCGCGGGAGTAAAATTGTAAATTTTGTCCCTTTTTGTCGGAATGCTGTCTGCGGAAACGGGCATCGATCATTCTGCCAGTCGGCGAGCGGGAATCAATTGTTTTTCGTTTAACAGAAAAATGCACTGTGGAATTGTCCGACGACGTTCCACAGTGCATTTTTATGTTTATGTGAGCAATGAGTCAGGATCTGTGCTTACATGAGATCCTGGCGGTATCTAAGAGTTCGGATCATTATTCGTCCACAACTTCCAGTACATCCATCGGGCAGGCTTTCGCGCAGATACCGCAGGCGATACATTTGGAAGCCGGATTTCCCTCGGTTTTTACGATCAGGCCAAATGGACAGGCCTTCGCACAGGCTCCGCATCCCGTACATTTTTTCTTGTTGATCATGTAAACGCTTCGGGTTCTGGGTGATGGCGCCTTCCGGACAGGCCTCGGCACATTTACCGCACTGCGGACAGGCGATCGGGCGAACAGCCTTTTTCTCTACGATCTGCAGACATGCCTTGTCCGGATCAAATACCTTATAAAATGCCTCAGAACATGCTCCCACACAGGCAAGACAAGCCATACAGGTGCTGCCTTTTTTTACTTTCAGTTTTTTCATTTTGTTTTATCCTCCGCTTAAAGATGTTGTTTTTCCTATTTTACCATTTTTGAACTTTTTTCTCAATGATATTTCCGGAATTTGCCATCTTTTTCCTGCTTGCGGTTTTGCTTCCGTTTCGCATGGCTTTGCACAGATACAAAAAATCTTAAGAAAGCAGACGGAAAAAAGCAGTTTTTCTTCGGAAAATATACAAAAAGAAAAATCGGAAATTTGTTATGATGAAAAGGAAGAATGTACTCTCAATCAGCTCACAAAATCAGGCACAGAAAGATTTTGGGAGTACACCATAAGATCGGGAGGGGGATTTTTCATGATCCGTGAAGACAATACACTGGAATGGCAAGAGACAGCAGAACAAAAAAGAATGACACAAAGAAGGATAATACAAAGAAGAGAAAGAGCACGGAGACGAAAAAGAAAGGTATGGCGGATCCGCGGGCTGCTATTGCTGTTCGGCTGTCTTCTGTTTTTGGGCGGTGTGCGGCGCTTCCGGCAGAATCCGATCCAACGGTATGCGAAAGCAAACGGCATTTCAATGGATCAGTACCCGGAGGAGCTGTTGTCGCTTTACGAGAGAAACAATGAGACGGAGACGTTCGTCGAAGAATATCCGTTGAAAAAAGAGGAGGAGCCGGAGATTGACCTGAGCGACCTGTCATCCGCATCGGAGGTTCCGCTTCTCTTGCAGTGGGATCAGAGATGGGGCTATCACCGATATGCCGGTGAAGTGATGGGATTAAGCGGCTGCGGACCGACAGCACTTTCCATGGTTGCCATTTTCATGACCGGCGATATCACAAAAAATCCGCGCTGGGTCGCCGATTTTGCCTCACAGAACGGCTATGCCGTAGACGGCAGCGGAACCGCCTGGTCTCTGATGCTGGAAGGAGCCCGGCAGATCGGCCTTTCCAGCAAAGAAATCCCTGTGGAACGGGAACGGGTGGAAAACAACCTGCAGGCCGGAAACCCCATCATTGCCCTGATGGGACCCGGGGAGTTTACCAGCAACGGTCATTTTATCGTTCTTACCGGATTGCAGAATGGCAGACTGAAAATCAACGACCCAAACAGCAGAAAAAATTCCGAAAAAACCTGGGATATCGATCAGGTGCTGGAACAGACAAAAGCGGTATGGGTATATTACAAATAATAAAATAGAAGACATACCATCAAAGCCTCCGAATACACTGTAAAAACAGCGTCTTCGGAGGCTTTTTGTGAGGGACTATATCGAAGAGCGTGCTGTGGAGACAGCAATTTACATGATTGAGACGAAAGCGACCGTACGGCAGACGGCGAAAAAAATTCGGAGTGAGCAAAAGTACCGTGCATAAGGATCTGACATCACGTCTGGTACAAGTGAATCCGGGTCTGGCGGCAGAGGCAAGAAAAATTCTGGATGTGAACAAGTCTGAACGCCACATTCGCGGCGGCATGGCAACGAGAGAAAAATATCTGCATCAGAAGCAGAAGTGAACGAAAGTGAACCAAAGAAGCTCTTTCCTAATCGCCCTAAATAGGGTATGATAGAGAAAGAAAACTTACGAAAACAGAGGGAATTTTATGAACGATTATATCCTGGAAGTCTGCGTGGACTCGGCGGAGTCGGCGCTTGCGGCGGCAAAAGGCGGAGCGAGCCGGCTGGAGCTGTGTCAGAATCTGGTGATCGGCGGAACAACGCCGAGTCCGAAGCTGTTTGAGGTGATCCGCAGACAGACAACCATTCCGATTCATGCATTGATCCGCCCGCGGTTCGGGGATTTCTGCTACACCCCATATGAATTAGAAGAAATTCGCGAGGAAGTTGCGATGTATCGCGAACTCGGTGCAGAGGGCGTTGTGATCGGCGTGCTGAAAGAGGATGGAACAATGAATATGACAGCGATGGAACAGCTGATGGAGGCGGCAAACGGCATGTCTGTGACGCTGCACCGCGCGTTCGATGTCTGCCGCGATCCCAAAGAAGCGCTTGAGCAGGCGGTATCGCTCGGTATGAACACCATTCTTACCTCCGGTCAGCAGAACAGTGCGGTAAAAGGAGCAGAGCTTCTCGCCGAACTGCAGCGCCAGGCGGCGGGACGCATCCGTATTCAGGCGGGCGGCGGTATCTGCGCGGATGCGATCCGCGAGCTGTATCCGAAAACCGGCGTGACCGCCTACCACATGTCCGGAAAATCGAACTGGCGAGCCGATGCAGTATCGGAAAGAAAATGTGAACATGGGACTTCCATCCTTAAGCGAATACACCCTCTACCGCACGGACGTCAAAGCCGTGCGCAGCGCGAGAGCGGTACTGGAAGAACTTTAAGAAATAAAAAGAAAGAAAAGGACAATAACATTAATTATGAAAGCAATACCATCAGCGGCCAGCGGCAGTATGCGTTCGTCAGCCAGTTTAACTACATCCGCGAAGCCGGAACGGAAGGCGAAGAAAAAGCGGCCTGCCGGATCGAAAAAGAACTTTCTGAAATCGCAGAAAAATGGGGGCAGGGCGAATTGCAGATCCGCCGCGAGCCGTTCGAGATTGAGACATGGCAGGTTGACGAAGCTGTCTTTACGGTCACAGAGCCATATGAGAAAACATACACCGTCCGCGGCTGCTTCGCGGCAGCCAATACCGCTCCGGAAGGCGTGGAGGCACCATTCCTCTACGTAGAAAACGGCGACCCGGTCAGCCTTTCCCATGCAGAAGGGAAAATCGTCCTGATCAACGGCGGTGCCAATGCAGAAAACTATGAAAAACTGGAAAAAGCAGGAGCCGTCGGATTTCTGATCCTGACCGGAACGCCGCTGGACAAAGACGAGGACCGTCTGCCGGACTACCGCACCCTGCGCGGCGTAAAAAATCCGAAACTGCCGTGCGCCGTCATTCATTATCTTGATGCGATGGAACTGGTAGAACGGGGAGCGAGCCGTGCACGCCTCGTTTTACAGCAGAAAAAAATCAGGAGAACGTCGAAAAATATCATCCTGCGCATCCCGGGAACCGAGCAGCCAGAGGAAATCCTGACGCTGACGGCTCATTACGATTCCGTTCCGCAGGGACCTGGTGCATACGACAACATGGCGGGCGCAGCGATCATCATGGAGCTGGCACACTACTTCGCCGAAAACCGCCCGAAACGGACACTGGAATGCATCTGGTTCGGCGCGGAGGAGCTGGGTCTCTGCGGAAGCCGGGCGTATGTGAAAGCGCATGAGCCGAGCTGGCGCAGCACCGCTTCAACATGAACGTCGACCTCGCCGGACAGGCCATCGGCGGAACCGTGCTTGGCGTGGCAGCAACGAAAGAGGCATGCGACGTGATCATGGAGCACTTAAAACAGGCGGACAAAGGCGTATCGCTTATCAACAACATCTGGAGCAGCGATTCCAACACCTTCGCATGGAAGGGCATCCCGGCGATGACGCTGAACCGCGATGGTTTCGGCATGCACACCTGCCACGATACGATCGACTGGATCTCCGCCTGGTCACTGAACCGGAGCGCCGGTGTCCTGGGCGAAATTGCCGAGTATCTGGCGGATGCAGAACCATTTCCATTTGAAAGAGAAATCCCGGCAGACTTTGCGGAGAGATTAAAAGCTTATTTTGGAGAATAAAAAGGAGAGAACATCATGAGCAAAAAACCAGTATTAGTCATCATGGCAGCAGGAATGGGAAGCCGTTACGGCGGATTAAAACAGATTGATCCAGTTGACCCGTACGGAAATATGATTATCGACTTTTCCATTTATGATGCAAAACAGGCAGGTTTTGAGAAAGTCATCTTTATCATCAAAAAGCCATCGACGAGGCATTCCGCGAGGGCATCGGCAAGCGAATTGAGAAATACATGGATGTAGAGTATGTTTACCAGGAACTCGACGTCTCCCGAAAGGCTACGAAGTGCCGGAAGGCCGCGTCAAACCGTGGGGAACCGGTCATGCGATTCTCTGTGCGGCAGAAGCCATCGACGGCGCACCGTTCGCAGTCATCAATTCCGATGATTATTATGGAAGAACGGCATTCGAGGAGATCTACCGTCAGCTGACAACCGAGCAGGACGGCGCGACCTATCAGTACGCGATGGTTGCCTACGACCTGTACAAAACCCTGACCGACAATGGCCACGTAGCCCGCGGCATCTGCACCGCAGACGACCAGAACCACCTTGTCGGCATTCATGAGCGCACAAGAATCGAAAACCACGGCGGACAGGCCGAATACACCGAGGATGACGGCGCAACCTGGACCGGATTGCCGCAGGGAACCATCGTTTCCATGAACCTCTGGGGCTTCACACCGAGCATTCTGATCGAGCTGAAACGCCGCTTCCTGCCGTTCCTCGAGAATGTATACAAAACCAACCCGTTAAAAGGCGAATACTTCCTGCCGTTCGTTGTCGATGAACTGCTGCAGGAGAAAAAAGCGGAAGTCACCGTACTCCGCTCCTATGATAACTGGTACGGCGTAACGTACAAAGAAGACAAAGAAAATGTCATGGCAGCACTGCAGAAATTAAAAGACGAGGGCCGTTATCCGCAGAAACTGTGGGAAGAATAACAAACGAACGGTACTGGGAAATTTTCTCCATGAGCGCATCTTTCGCAATGAAAAGAAATCCTGTATAATGGATGGAAGGAAATGCAAGGAGAATACCAATGGATACCTTATATATTGTAATACCAGCCTATAATGAGTCGGAAAATATCAAAAGAACGATCGAGGAATGGTGTCCCGTCGTGGAGAAGCATAACGCGGCGGTGCGTCCCGTCTTGTGATCATCAACGACGGAAGCCGCGACGATACGTATGAAATTGCTTTAGCAGAGTGCGAAACCCACCCGTTGCTCACCGTGCTGACGAAGCCAAACGGCGGCCACGGTTCCACCGTTCTGTACGGCTACCGCTATGCACTTGAAAACGGTGCGGACTATATCTTCCAGACCGATTCCGACGGTCAGACCGATCCGGCGGAGTTCGAAAAGTTCTGGCAGATCCGCGAGGGCTACGACGCCATTTTCGGAAACCGCACAAGCCGCGGCGACGGCTTTTCCCGCGCTGTCGTGGAAAAAGTGCTGTGCGCGGTGCTCTGGACCTATTTCCACGTATCCGTGCCGGATGCAAATGCCCCGTTCCGTCTGATGAAAACAGACTACGTGGCCGAGTATCTGCCGCTGATGCCGGAAAACTACAATCTGCCGAACGCACTGCTGACTGCCTTCGGAGCGTATTTTCACCGGAAAATCCGTTTCATCCCGATCAGCTTCAAGCCGCGTCAGGAGGAACAAATTCCATCAACATCCGTAAAATTGTAAAAATCGGCCGTCAGGCGCTGCACGATTTCTGTGAGATTCAGAAAGCGGCTGCGAAAAAAAGAGGATAAAAAATAATATAAGAGAAGGAACGTATCCCATGTTTCATGAGATACGTTCCTTCTTTTTGTATGCTTATTTTTTATTATGGACCTTATTTTTAATAGAAGCGATGCGATCTTTTCTGATTCATGGAATCCTTTAGTGCCAGAAGTGATTCGATCAGGATTAGAAGCAGGATCACAGCGATCATGACTGCGAGGATCTGATTTGTTCGCTGATGGAACCAGGAGCCGATTCCTGTGTGTGCAGTCTGTGTATTCTCGGCCTGTGCGGCATTTTCAAGAGCTGCAGTTTCCGAAGTAATAATCTGTGCATCCGGGTCTGTTGTTCTGGCAGATGGTACAATCTGCGTTGCAGCTGGAAGCTGGCTGGAAGAAGTAACAGCGGATGCGGTAACTTCCGGGTGGATGGTGGAAAGATCAACTTCTTCGTCTTCTGTAACAACTGCGCTGGCAATCGGTTCTGCTGCGATCGGTTCGGATGCAGGAACCTGTTCCGGTGCGGTTTTGGATGCAGGAGCTGCGGTTTCCGGAAGAATATTTTCCTGTGCCGGGTGTTCCGAAGCAGATGGCTGTACCACGGTCGGGGTTTCTGCCGGTGCGGATGGCTGTTCCGGAACGGATGGTTCTGGAGCGGCCGGTTCTTCCGGAACTTCCGGTGCAGATGGCTCTTCCGGAAGAGATGGCTCCGGGTCAGTTGCCGGTGTTTCCGGGATTGCGGTACAGTAAACAAGAGAAGTCATCGCCGCCGAAGAATCCGTAATCACAACGGAACCGCCATTGGAAACGGCCTGTCCATTAACATAGAAGGAAATCTGATCCATATCCAGTGTGTAGCCAGGTTCCGTAACCATCGATACGGAGAACGTTCCGTTTACTTCCTCGACCGGTTCGCTGTTCTGATACAGGACATAGGAACCATCATCGGAAAGATATGACATGGTGACCGGCGCATCCATTGTGGAATCCTGAAATGTCAGGGTAGCATCGGTAAAAGCAAGAGCTGCCTGATCGGTGTTCAGATAGAATTCCAGGTCCTGTGCATCGTAATGGGTGAAGTGAATGGTAATTTCACCGGCGTCTGTATTTTCTGCACTTGGAACTGTCTCGGCTGCTGCCGAATACGGAGCGGAAAAAAATAATCCGGCCGCCAGGAGGCCTGCCATTCCGAATCTCAGAATCAAATTTCCTATGTGTTTTTTCGTTGTCTGTGTGCTGTGTAACATATGACATCCTCCTTTCACCTGATCGGTTTCTGATGTCGGTCTGTTTTATTTTCCTGCGGTAAGTTTCACGTATAAATTGAAAGAAAAATAATTGATAAAATATAAATTTTCTTTCTTTTTAAAGATTATACCATATGTAGAAAGAAATATCATGTAAAAATAAAAAAGTTAAAAGAAAATTTGAAAATGCGTCAAAAGTGGAAAAGGTTTGTAATGCATGTCGAAAAATAGAAAAAAGAACTGTCACAATTTCTTAAAAAAATATTTGCGGAAAAAGAGGGCAGAAAGGCAGAATGTGAAACAAAAGCAAAATAAAAAGAAGGAAACAAGACACGGAAAAGTATTCCAGGCAGGCCGCATGCAGAAGAAAAAGTGGGAATAAAAACCGATCCAATTCGTCAAAAAAGCGGAAAAGTGGTGAAAAATTGTGGGTTCTATGAAAAAAACGATGGGAAAAGACAGGAATGTTGTCGAAATATTCTAGTTGACAAAAAGATGTAACACTGGTAGAATCGGTTTGTAACAAGATGTAACAAAAACGTAATAATTGTTTAGGAGGTAAGTATGACATTCAAAAAAAGTTATGTGCCGGGCATCCTGGGGAGCGTGCTCACACTGACTGTTATCATGGCTGCACCCGTAAAAGCAGAGACAAAGGAAGAAACCATTTTAAATAAAACAGACTGGAGCACAATGGCTGCAGCAAACGTAGAAGGATATGCCAACATCCGCAGCGAGGCAAGCGTGGATTCCGAGATCGTCGGAGTTCTGATGCCGGGTTACGCAGTTGCGGTAACGGAGAAAGGAAACGAGTGGAGTAAGATTTCTTCGAATGGCGTAGAAGGCTACATAAAGAATGAATATCTGGTATTTGGGGAAGAGGCAAAAGCACATTACCGCAATATGTGCGGTATCATCGGAGTTGTTCAGGCGGACAGCTTCGTGTCCGTGAGGCAGCATCCACAGATTCCGCGCAGGTTGGAACACTAACACAGAATGGTGAAGTCAGCGTATTCGGCGAAGAGGCTGACTGGTATCAGATCCAGTACAGCGGAAGCAGCGCATATGTTCATGGAGACTATGTGACACTTTCAGAGGAGTTAAAAGGTGCTGTTTCCATGGAGGAATACCAGGCATCACAGGCCTGTGTGGCAAGCAGCGCAGCAGCAGCCTCCACAGCAGGCAGTGCATCGGTAATTTCCGCAGACAGCAATGATGTGGCAATGCTTGCAGCACTGATCGAGTGCGAGGCAGGCGGCGAGAGCTACACAGGAATGGTGGCAGTCGGAGCGGTTGTAGTAAACCGTGTCAACAGCGGTTCCTTCCCGAACAGCATTTCCGGCGTTATTTATCAGGGTGGACAGTTTACACCGGTTGCGACCGGAACCTTCCAGAGCGTGCTTTCCCGCGGAGCAAGAAGTGACTGTTATGCAGCTGCACAGGCAGCACTTTCCGGCGAGAGCCCGGTTGGCGGATGCCTGTATTTTAACAGCGGCTACGGCAGCGGAATCCAGATCGGATATCAGCATTTTTATTAAAAACAGGCGTGTAACCTTCGCAAGGGGATAGGCGGAGGGAGTATGCATTTCCATAGATTGTGATCGGTTCAAAGTCATGAAAAATGAGATGGAATCGACGGTATAGAAAAAAGAGTAAGTGAACAAGGGGAGACGTTCACTTACTCTTTTTTTACTCTGAAACAAATACTACCGGATAGTCAAAAAGTGCAGACTATCCTTATGGAGTTTTACAGGAAATGTTGTTGGATTTCCAGTTACGGGACATCGTTATTTTCAAAAATTTTCAACAGCTTGGTTTTCTGGTTATCGGCGCGGAAGTCTGCTAATGTCTGACGTAGTGTTGTATGGCGGACGCGGTAGGTATTGGAGAGAAAACAGAAAAAAGTGATTCCCCAAAATACCGGCCAGAGCAACACACATTTATGAAGCCTGGAAAATCGAAGCTTCATCTGAACATGCCCTTCGTGGAACCAGGCACGGACACCGGCGTGCCGGTAAGAGCCGCGGCTTACGATTTTCCGCTCCGTGTCACTGCCAAAGTCGCCGTCTGCGAGAATTTGTTCCAGAAAGGCAGCACAGTCAGCGGCAGAAGAACGAATCTGCGGGTCAATCGAAGCGGAAAGACCGAAATAAAGATGGCAGGATCCGAGAATCAGCTCATAAAGATGAAAATTTTTGATTCCTGGCACCAGGAGTGGATTTTCTCAAAATCAATCTTAGATGCATACTGCTTCAGATACAAGGTAAAATCGCAGAGCAGACGGCTGCCGAAACCACTGTAGAGATAGTGTTTGAGCATATGGTGCAGCATATAAAATACATTTTCCGTGGGCGGAAGAACAGGATAGGTCTGACCGTAAAGTTCCACGAAAGACGGCTTCAGATGATCCGGGGAGAAGATCTCATCTATCAGCTCGTTGGCACGGGCAAACTGATAGATGCCAACGATACGGTAATGGAGTTCCAGGGTAAAGGAACGGCCGGTTTCCGGAAAGGTAAAGCGGTAGGTAACATGATGATCACTGTCTTCTGGCTCCTCTGTGTATCCATTCGTCTCGAGAATACGACAGGCACGGGAAAAAGCCTCTTTTTCGGGAATATAAAGGTCCAGATCTCCCAATTTTCGGTATTCGGGAACAGGATAATTGGCAGCGAGGCTCATACCCTTTAAGAGGAAACAGGGAATCTTCTCTGCAAGGAGGAGCGAAAAAGTAAGGCGTGTGAAATGTTCCAGCTGATAATAGGAGAGCAGCATCTGTTTTGTCTGCTGTTTTATCCCGGAAAACGATGGCTGCTGTTCAAAATAAGGCAGAAGAAAAGGAAGTGAACAATGTTTTTCTGCCAGACGGTACAAAGCAGCGGTATCCACCCCATCGAGTGGGATCGGTTCAGACGAATCGGTGCATAAATTTTTCAGAATCTGTAGATAAACGGTATCAAGCGGCTGCATGAGAGACTCCTTTGAAGATTTTTTGTGAAAAGAGAGATATGGTTCAGTATACCACAAAATGCCGAAATTTGAGCGATAAAATAAAAAAAATATTACAGATAACGATAAAAATAAATAAAGTTACAATGAAATAAGTTGAGGCTATAATAAATCTGTCAGTACAGCATTTCATAAACAGCTGTATCAAACACTCAGACAAGTGTAGGTATAGTCATTTTGAAATGTTCTGGAATGATGGCCTTTCCCAACATCGGGAAGAAAAACGTAAGTGAATGGAGAGAAAGATGACCAGAAAAGGTGAGTTTGTACTCAGGCAACTCGCAGATGAATATATTCTGATTCCTTATGGGACAACGACAGAAAAAATGAATCGGGTACTTACCTAAGTGAAACTGCGGCTTTTATTTATGAACAGACAGGTGATGCCGCGTCTGAGGAGGAGATTGCCAGACGGCTTGGAGAAGCTTATGATGTGCCGGCGGAGGACGTGCAGGAGGATGTAAACGCCGTGCTGCAGACATTGCAAAATTGTGGGGCTCTGGAGTGTGCCTGAAAAACGAAAAATCATTTTCGTAATCTGCAAAAACGAAGAGGATAGTATATGATAGTATTTTTGGTCGGTGGCGAGAGCAGACTGATGGATGATCTGATTACCAAGATGGAAAAAGAAGGACATAAGACGTATCTGTTAACGGGAAAACGGGACAGAAGAGGAAAATACCGTCGTGTCTTTGAACGCTACGATTTTCCTTATGACAGTGAGAGTGTGCAGGAAATATTCTCGAATGTCAATCCGGATCTCGTGCTTTTTCTCGGCGCCTATGATACAAATTATGACTGGAGTGATGCGAGAAAAGAGTCTGTCCGCTATACGGCGGATCTGACCAATATTCTGTCGGCGTATGCATTTAAGCAGGATGGCCGGTTTATTTATTTGTCGTCCGAAGCAGTTTATGGCCGTTCCTACAGCAGTGATATCCACGAAACGGAACCGGCATCCGCGAAAAGCTTTCAGGCAATGGCGCTTCTGCAGGGAGAAAACATCTGCAGAAGCTACCGTGATACCAGAGGGATGGACACGCGGATTCTTCGTTTTGACCATATGTACGGCATTCCGCGAAAAGGAAAAACAGACAGAAATCCGTGTTTTTGGATGACACTGGAAATGCTAAAGACGAATCAGATCGCAGCCAACAGCAGAACTGTTTTTTCCATGATTTACCAGGATGATGCCGTTGCGTTTGCCTATCGCGCAATGATGGAGGAGAGTCCCAAATATCCACTGTACCATATCACATCCGGTGAAGCGATCACACAGATGGATCTGGCGGAGCTGATCCGGCAGAACGCAGACGGCGTGGAGATCCGTGACGATACAGTCGGTGAAGGTTTCCGTCTTGTGCTGGATGGCAGCCGGTATCAGGAAGAGTTTGACGGAAAGATTTTTGTCCCATATGAGAAGGGCGTGAAAGCCGTTGTCACATATATGCAAAAACACAGCAGCTCGTTTCTGCAGCGTGATGATGCGGGGGCGGGTTGGGGAAACCGGGTATGGAGTCTGTTGTGCCGGATTTTCCGTATGCTGGTTCCGTACATCGAAAATCTGATCTGTTTTATCCCATTTTTTATGATCAACAACCGTGTAGTCGGCAGCCAGTATTTTTCAAAGCTGGATGCGTACCTTCTCTATGTGTTGCTGTTTGCCATCGTATATGTCAGCAGCAGGCGATTTTCTCGGCCCTGCTGGCGACTGTGGGCTACTGTTTCCGTCAGATGTATCATCAGAGCGGACTGGAAGTGCTGATGGACTACAGCACCTACATCTGGATGGCACAGCTTTTTATCCTGGGAATGGTTGTCGGTTATATGCGGGATCAGATTCTCCAGATTAAAAAGGATGATGAAGAGGAGATCGGGTATCTGCGCGGACAGCTTGGCGATATGACGGAGATCAATGACAGCAACGTGCGCATGAAACAGCTTTTTGAGCTGCAGCTTGTCAACCAGAAGGACAGTCTTGGAAAAATCTATGAAATCACATCGTCGCTGGAACGCTACGGCGCCTATGAGGTGCTTTTCTATGCGGCGCAGACGATTTCGAAGCTGATGAATACAGAGGATGTGGCAATTTATACCGTCGCCAACCGCGTCTATGCGCGTCTCTTTTCGTTCACATCACCGACAGCGCGAAAAATGGGAAATTCCATCCGCTATCCTGAGATGGAGGCAATGTATGAAGACCTCAAAGAGCATCGCGTTTACATCAACAAAACGATGGATGAGCGCTATCCGCTGATGGCGCAGGCTATTTATGCAGAAGATGAGATGCAGATCATCCTGATGCTGTGGGGACTTCCGTGGGACCGCATGAATCTTGCGGAATCCAACCGTCTGACGGTCGTCAGCTATCTGATCCAGAATGCAGTGGTGCGGGCAAACCGCTATCTGGAAGCGCTGCACGAACACAGGTATCTGGAAAACAGCAAAATTCTCGAAAAAGATGCCTTTACGCAGCTGGTAGCGGCATTTTTCGAGGCGAAGCGAAACGGTCTGACAGAATGCTCACTGGTCCGGATCGTGTGCAGCAGCGAAGATTATAAAAAAGCAGGTGAGATTCTGGAAAAAAAACTGCGTCAGACGGATTATATCGGGATCCTGGATGGCGGGCTGCATGTATTGCTTTCCAATACCGATGAAGAAAATGCGAAAGGTGTGATCTTGCGCTTCGGGGAAGAGGGTCTGAAAAGTATCCTTGTGAACAGGGAGGTGGCAGCGTGATGAGCCATGAAACCCTGACTTTTGTGGTTCTGTGGATCGTCAATGCCCTGATCGCCCTGATCTATCTGCTGATCGGAGCTCTGGTTTATGTTCCGGCGTGTGATTTGAAACAAGAGCAGGGAGAAGAGGCGCAATACGATAACCGGAGAGCCTTTTTGCTCCGTTTTATCGTCATGGTGCTCTGCCCGGTCGTCGGTCCGGCGTTTTTTCTGTGCAGTTATCTTCTTTTCAAAACCGTATTCCGTCAGGCAGTCGATCTGGAGGATGTTGTGTTTGGTAAGGAACGTGTGCGGACACATCTGAAGGCGGATGAGGAGCGGGAGCGCAACATAGCACCGCTCGAGGAAGCACTTGCCGTCAGCGATAAACGGAATCTGCGTATGCTGATGCTGAATGTGATCCGCGGCGATCTGCAAAAATCGCTGGAATCGATTACTATGGCACTGAACAGCGAGGATTCTGAGACATCGCATTACGCCGCATCGGTGCTCTGCGATGAACTGAACAAGTTCCGCTCACAGGTACAGAAAATGTATACCGGGATGCAGCAGGAAGGCGAAGAAGAGACGGATTACGAGAAGATGATGCTCGACTATATGAACAGAGTTTTAAGCCAGAAAGTCTTTACAACTCTGGAGCAGACAAAGTACGTCAAGATGCTGGAGGAGGCCACAGAATCGCTGTATCGGAAAAACAGAGAGCGGATCTTCGTAAAACAGTATGAGGGGCTCTGCCTCAGACTTCTGGAACTGAAAAAATTTCCGGAAACTGAAAAATGGTGCCGGCGTCTGGTACAGCAGCATGGAAATACACTGGAGGCGTATACGTGTCAGTTAAAGCTGTATTTTACCATGGGTGAAAGAGAAAAGTTTTTTCAGGTGATGCAGGAACTGAAACAATCGGACGTTATTATCGATAATGAAACGCTGGAGCTGATCCGCATTTTTAGTTAGAACGTGTTTGAAAAATCATTTCCGCGAAAGGAGGGACGAAGAGATGTCCATGAGATGGCTGACAATTTTACAATTTCTGGAAATTTTTGCTGCCTATGGCATCGTAACCCTGTTTCTTCCATGGCGGATCCTTGGGAAGAGGTTTCATCGGTTTTCCGTTGCAGAACAACTGATCGCTTATTTCTTCGCAGGGAATTTTTATATCATTTATCTCGTTTATCTGCTTCAGTTTCTTCGGATCAGCAGTCGTGTGACGTTGCTCCTCGGAACTGCAGGGCCATTCCTTTTTGTCTGGATCCGGAAAAGAAAAAAACAGATCCCGGGAGCAATTGAGAGCCTGCTGGTGCGGATCGAACGATTGCTTGATGGAGAGCGGGGCAAAAAGACATCGCTGGCGCAGCTTCGGAGAACCGTTTACGAGCGGTGTTTTCGGGGAAAACGAAAGCAATGGCTGCATGCGCTGCCGGAAATAGCAGTGCTGCTGGCGGCAATTGCAGCGATCACGTATGTGTACGGACCGAATATGGTGGAAACATTCGGCTACAAAGCAAGTGATATTCCGGTGCACAATTACTGGATCAATGAGCTTGAGCGGAATAATATCTGGGTTGCGGGCGTGTATCCGTATGGATTCCATATTGTGATTTATTATCTTCATATGGTATTTGGAATTCCTACCTATGTGCTGCTTCGGATTTTCGGCGTAGTGCAGACGTACTTTGTATATCTGGCACTGGTCGCGGCGCTGAAAATGGTGTGCAGGGGAAGGTTTACGCCGTATTTTGGGATACTGTTTTATGTGATGGATATCTTCAACCGGAGTACGTACGCCCGTTTTGAAAGTGCACTGCCGCAGGAGTTCAGTATGATTTTTGTCCTGACCTCTGTCTGTATGGCGATCCGTTTTTTTCAGGAATTTGCAAAAGAACGGAACGGAAACTGCCGCTGGTATCTGGTACAGTTTGCGATTGGATTTTCGCTGACGCTGACCGTTCATTTTTACGGTACGATGGCTGCAGGCCTGTTTTGTATTGGCGTTGCTGTTGGCTTCTGCTTTCGTTTTTTCCGGTGGAACTATTTCAGAAGAATCCTGATTACGGGAATATTAAGCGTCCTTCTCTCTGTCCTGCCGATGGCGGCGGGCGTTGCGATGGGAAAGGGGCTGCAGGGATCGCTGTACTGGGGAATGAACGTCATTACCGGTGATAAAAGCAGGGGGATGCGGACACAGCAGGTACTTTATCACAGGACGGTGTATCCGACAGTCTGACGGCCGGCGAAAGCAGCGGCAACGCAACCAAGAATGGTGAAACCGGTTCTGTGCTCAGCCAGTCCCGGATAGAAGAGCTGCGAAAAGAGGCAGAAGAAAGAATACAAAAGCAGCAGAAACCGCTGTCGGAGAGGCTCAAAGAAAAAGGATCGGCAGTGCGGGAAAGCATCCGCGTTAATGTCATGAATGTAAAACCATATATCGCAGAAATTACGCTGGGAAGTATTGCAATTTTGCTGCTTCTTGGCATCCTCCTGGCAGTGCTGCGGGAAAACGATTTTGCGGGAGCTGTTTTGTCTGCGGCTGTTTATCTGCTATGCATGTGTTCTTTGCAGTGTGCATCGCTGCTGCATCTTCCGGCGCTGATGGATGCCAATCGCTGCGGCATTTTCCTTTGCTATGCCATCTGCTTTGCCTGGGCGCTTGGCGTAGATGCAGTGGTGTATCTGGCGATACGCCGGTGGAAGCGAAGATGGCTTGGCGGGATTGCTTCCCTCCTGACACTTGTGACGGCTGTAACAGCCGTTTTATCGCAGGGTCTTATAAGAGAGCCGGTAAAAGTCGGAGCGCTGGAAGATAACGGAGCCATGGTATGCGTTACCAACATCTTGCGGGAAAATAAAGATTTTACATGGACAATCTGTTCAGCGAATGATGAGCTTCGCATGACAGAATTTTATGGATATCACTATGAGACCATTACCTTATTAAATCAATTGAAAGATCTGGGGCAGAATCCGGAGATTATAATACCAACGAAATGTGTGTATTTTTTATTGAAAAAAATACCAGTAAGTGTGGATGGGAGTACAGGCCATGAGGAGGTAACTGAAGAAGGAGCCAAAGAACCGGTACCGAGAGGATCGGGAATTCTTCCTTATACCAAGGAATCCCGCTGGATCACGATGAGCCATATGTATGAGTGGGCACAGAGGTTCCAAGAGCTTTATCCGAACGAAATGGAAGTTTACTATGAATCCGACAGCTTTATCTGCTATCGCCTTCAGCAGAACGTTAACAGTCCATACAACCTTGCGATTGATTATGGCTACAACAACCCAATGCCAAAATAGAGCAGACAGGAAAAAGAAAAGAGACAGACAGGCTGAAAAAACTGAAATTTCAACAAAAAAGACTTGATGACAGAAGGAGGAAGAAAAAATGGTTTCCCGCAGAACTTTTGCAGCAATCACAATGCTTATGGCAATCATCCTCTTTTTGTTTCAGGGGCTGAATCTGGCAAAGGAAAAACTGAACCACTATGAAAAAAATGCGTATGCGGCAGAGAAAGAAGATCTGGAAGATGGCAGCGGCGCATTTGGAACAGAAGACGCATCCGGCGAGAAAAACATAACAGGAAGCCGGGGAACGATCGTCTATATCGGAGAAGCCGAGGAGCATTCTGTGGGGGCGGTTGTCTGTGAATGGTGTAGGTATATGAAGTACGAAGCTGCAGTTTATCCATCCATGCGCAAATATGAGCAGGCAATGGAGAAGAAAGGTGCAAAGCAGCCGGAGATGATTGTAGTGAATTCAGAAAGCATCGACTGGACTGCCTTAAAGGATGTCGTAGATCTGCAGAACAGTGTGAATGAGGGGATCCATGTTGTGTTTGCAAATCTCCCGGAGGTGTCTGTGATCCGGAAAAATCAGAAGCTGCGGGAGCTGATTGGAATTGCAGAAGTAAAAGAGGATTCTACGACCGTAACGGGGCTGGATCTGTATGATAATCTGATGCTCGGCGGAGAAAATATTTACCGGGCCGAAAATAAGGAAGAAGAAAACATGCAGGATCTTAAGCTTACGTTTCCGTGGTTTAAGCTTGGGGATGGAACCAAAGCCTATATGAAAGGCTTTCCGGAGGATCAGACGCTGAAAACCCAGGATTATCCGGTTGTGATCTGGCGGAAAAATTTCGGGACAGCCAGTGTATTTGCCGTAAATGGAGATTATATGGAGGATGAAACCGGGCTGGGACTGCTGACGGGAATGGTGTATGAAACCAGAAATTATCTGATTTATCCAGTTGTAAATGCGCAGAATCTTGTTGTGCAGAACTTTCCGTCACTTGCGGAGGAAAATACGGACAAAATGCAGGAGATTTACGGAAACGGGACAAAAGGTGTTAACCGCGATATTGTCTGGCCGTCGATTGCAGCAATCTACAGAAAAAATCATTTTGGTCTTACCTGTATGGTGGCACCAAAACTGGATTATGATGCTCCGGCAGAAGCAGATGGCGATCTGCTGCATTATTATGCGAAGCTGTTCAACGAAGAAAAAGGCGAGATGGGACTTCCGGTTTACAGAATCCGAAACATCCGTAAAGGAAAAATTAGACGAAGATCAGTAGCTTCATGACATGAAAATCTTTTCGGTATTTTTTACTTTTACCTCCTTTTCAG
>ENA-OQIM01000152-OQIM01000152.1-human-gut-metagenome-genome-assembly--contig:-NODE-152-length-23269-cov-3.469925_pt1 | contig 23269 bp, 27 predicted proteins | sample MGYA00242579_ERZ504744 | MGnify/ENA primary metagenome ERZ504744 (study PRJEB26092, sample SAMD00036441) | human gut metagenome | host: Homo sapiens | study: EMG produced TPA metagenomics assembly of...
TTAAGTTCTTAGTATTCTTTTATGAATTATAATTTTCTATTTTTTTCATATTGCCACTTATCTCTAAATGCATAACACTATCTATTTTTTTCAGAATATACCCATCTGCTAATCCATGAGGTGTTATATGTTTAATTAAAAAATCTTGTCTTCCAATTGCGTAAATATATCCTTCCAAAAACATCGAAGTATCATCTTCATCGCAAAATATACTAACTATATTATTATTTTCTTTTATCTTTATCAATTCTTTAATCATATTTACTCCTTCTTCCATCATATCTTGTCTTCAGACTATGATCTTTCCATGTAGAATAAGATACATTCCATTAGTATAGCACACTTCATTTTTCGCCTGATCATCTCCATGGATTGTTGTCCCTCCGAAATCCGTGACTTCGTAAGGTCTCAGGAACTTAAGTTCATACAGTATCCTGATATGTCGTTTTCATTCTCCCTTTATGCTTGAATTGTAACATTTCACCATTTTACAGGCAATCAGATTTAGTTTTTTCGTCGTTTAATACAAAAAACTTTTTTATTTTTGTGAAATATTATGGTTAACCTTTTTAATAAGTATACCTACTTAATATATTGTTCCATTACTATACAAAAAAGAACCCTGATAACTAAATTACCAAGGTCCTTTCCATATTCCCGTAAGAAACTAAATCATATAATCTTAGCTTCTTGCTCTTTCTTCTAATAAAGCTTTTACTTCTGCTTCTGTTTCTAACTGCATTACTTCATCAACTAATGCTTTACATTCATCCATTGTCCACAGAGACATTACTTTTCTTGTAGCAAGGATTGCTGTAGCACTTACTGAGAATTCGTTTAATCCGAATCCTAATAATACTGGTACTAATAATGGATCGCTTGCTGCTTCTCCACACATACCTGCCATGATGTCTTCTTTGTTTGCAGATGAGATGATATTTCTGATAGAACGAAGTACAGCTGGATTGTATGCAGAGTACAGATATGCAACATCTGGGTTACCTCTGTCGGCTGCCATTGTGTATCCAGTTAAATCGTTTGTACCGATACTGAAGAAGTCTGCTTCTTTTGCAAGAATGTCAGCAATTAAGCTTGCTGCTGCAGTTTCCATCATAACACCAACCTGGATGTCTTTGTCGTATGCGATACCTTCTGCATCTAATTCCTGTTTCAGTTCTTCGATGATTGCTTTGACTGCACGAAGCTCGTCTACACATGTTACTAATGGTACCATGATACGAACTTTACCGAAGGCACTTGCACGTAATAATGCACGAAGCTGTGGTTTGTAAATATCTTCTTTTCTCTGTAAGCAGAAACGTACTGCTCTGAATCCTAAGAATGGATTCTCTTCTGTTGGAAGTCCAAGATATGGAAGTGCTTTATCCCCACCGATATCCAGTGTACGGATGATCACTGGTTTACCGTCAAGAGTTTCAGCTACTTCTTGTATGCTTCAAACTGAGCTTCTTCTGATGGAATCGCATCGCTTTCCATGAATAAGAACTCAGATCTGAATAATCCAACACCTTCTCCATCACGCTCTAAGACACCTTCTGCTTCGTCTGGTCCACCGATGTTAGCAACCAGTTCCACAACGTGTCCGTCTGCTGTCTGGGATTTCTGTCCAACAAACTTCTGAAGGGCAGCTTTCTCTTCTAAGAATTTTGCTTTCTTAGCTTTATATTCTTCTACAACAGATGCTTCAGGATTGATGAATGCTTCTCCTGTTGATCCGTCAAGAACAACTTCATCTCCATCATTAACGATAGAACGATGTTTTCAATACTAAGAACTGCTGGAATTTCCATAGATCTGCAGATGATCGCAGAGTGAGATGTCTTACCACCGATCTCTGTTAATACACCCTGAACGTTTGCAGGATTGATTCCTGCTGTCATAGATGGTGTTAAATCTTCTGCTACTAAGATTGTTCCTTCTGGAACTGCACTGATATCTACTTCTTCAATTCCAAGTAAGATCTTAATTAAACGAGTTTTGATGTCGCCTAAGTCAGATGCTCTCTGCTGTGTCAGTTCATCGTCTGCCATAGCGAAAATCTGTGCGAAGAAATCGCAAGCTTCTTCTACAGCAGCTTCTGCATTGATCTTCTCTCCATCGATCTTAGCTTCGATCTGTTCTGAGATTGCTGGATCCTGGATCATCATGATATGACCTTCTAAGATCTCTGCTTCCTGCTCACCAGCAGTTACTTTCATGGATTCAACCATCTTCTGAGTCTTCTCAATGAAAACTTCAATTGCATCGCTTAAACGTTTTTTCTCTGCTTCTGTATCTTCGATAGACTGTTTTGTGTAATTAAGTTCTTCTTCCTTAATCTTAACGATCTTACCGATACCGATACCAGCAGATGCTCCTATACCTTTATACATGTTGCCACCCGTCCTTTATCAAATTATATGTTACACCCGTTATGAGCAGTGATTATTCACCTAATCCAGATTCAATCAGTTCTGTTGCATGTGCAAGAGCTGCTTCTTCGTCTGGACCTTCACATACTAATTCGATTTCAGAACCACATTTGATGCAAGCTCCGATGATGTTTAATAAGCTTTTAGCGTTGATCTTTTTATCTTCGAATACGATAGTTACGTCAGATTCGAATTTAGTTACAGCTTTCGCTAAAACTCCTGCTGGTCTCATGTGTAATCCCTGTTCGTTTTCAATGACAAATTTCTTTGATACCATAATTGTTTCTCCTTCTCACATATAAAATAATTTTAATTTATCTGGATCTTTAACTGGCTTATCTTTGTACTCATCTAAGTGCAATTCCTTAAAAAAGCATAAAAAAAGACCTACTTTAACAAATGTTCACACTTATTAAATAGGTCTTGCCTGCCTCACCAGTCACAATCAAAATTCGATAATATTATAATATCAAATTTGCCTTATAAGTCAACCTGGTTTTATGACTGATGCCCCATTTCTAAGATCAGTCTTTTGACATAAATGATCAGATACATCTTCTCATCTGCTGAAAGTTTGCAGTTGTAATGCTGCTCGATATGTTCCACGATCTTCTGACTGCACACATAGGCTTCTGGATACTTCTTCTGATTACGTTCATAAAATTCAACATCATCTTCTTCGTCTTCTTCTATCGGGCGTTTCTTTGATAAGATTTCCGTCTCAAGATATTGTAAATGTGTTGCAAATCTCTGATATGCTGGATGTTCCGTATCTAGCACGATTTCATAAAACTCCTGAATGATCGCCATGACTTCTTGTACAAAAGATGATTTGCCGCTAAGGTCCAAGGTAAAAATCTTCTCAATCTTCGTCTTATCTAATTCATCCCCGGTTTTCTTGCGAAATCCAATTCCTTTTCCCATCAAAATAACTTCTTTTCCGTTTGAGTCAAATGTACTGACCACGTTATTGTTAATTACTTTCTGTATGATCACTTTCTCGCCTCCTAGATACTTCCAAGAATCTCTTTTGGAATGTATGCTTCTACGTAAATTCCATCATCTCTGTATTCTTCTTTCAAAAGCTGTCCGTGACTTCGGATCAGCTGGATCTTACCTGCTTCCTGATATCCATACAGCTTTTCTAAATATAATTTCTGTTTTTGCAGTATTTTCTCAATCTGCTCTAACAACTGATCGGTTCCTTCACCATTTTTCCCAGAAATCCTTACCACCGCTTCTGCATTTGGATCTTTTAAGATCTCATCACCATTTAACAGATCAATCTTATTGAATGCTGTAATGATCGGTGATTCGTTAGCTCCTAACTGCTTTAATGTATCATAGACTGCTTCCATCTGTTTCTCTTTCTGCGGATTGGATGCATCAACTACATGCAGGATCAGATCACTGTATTTGGCTTCTTCTAATGTACTTTTAAATGCTTCGACCAGATGATGTGGAAGTTTGCGGATAAAACCGACCGTATCCGTCATAAGAATTGTCTGCCCACCGCTAGATCTAAACTCTTTGTCGTTGGATCAAGGGTTGCAAATAACTGATCTTCTTCATAAACTCCTGCATTGGTAAAATGGTTTAATAGTGTTGACTTTCCTGCATTGGTATATCCAACGATACAAACCACTGGCAGGTGATTCTTCTGGCGTTGTTTTCTCTGGACTTCTCTGTGCTTTACAACATCTCTTAACTCTGCTTTTAATCTGGAGATTCTTGTACGGATCAGTCTTCGGTCCATCTCCAGTTTCTTCTCTCCAGGACCTCTGGTTCCGATTCCTCCACCTAATCTTGATAAGGCTCTTCCTTGTCCGGTAAGCTTGGATGCTCTATATTTTAACTGGGCAAGTTCGACCTGAATCTTACCTTCTCTTGTAAATGCTCGCTTCGCAAAAATATCAAGAATGATCAGTGTTCGATCCATCACTTTAGTATCTAATGCTTCTTCTAAATTGCTGATCTGTGCTGGTGATAATTCGTCATCACAGACGATCCCTGTCGCATCAGTTCCGTATAACAAAGCATTGACTTCATCGATCTTACCTTTTCCGATATAAGTTCCTGGATGTGGTGTTTCTCTTACCTGGATCACCCTTGCTGCAACCTCGGCTCCTGCTGTTTTGACCAGTTCTTCTAACTCATCCAGAGATTCTTCTGCTTCTGTTGTGTCTTGATCAGCAACCGCGACCAAGATCACTTTCTCTATGATTTCTTTTTTGATTTCTTCCATAATATATGTTCCTGTATCTATTTTCCTAATTTCCCTAATATCTGTTGGACTGCCATGTCAAATGCTTGCTTCTTCGCTGAATCCCTGCCCATCGTCTGATTCATCATTTGACTTTTTTCAATTCTTTCCTGATTCTCTTTATAATATTTGATCAGTCCATTCCTATATATTCTTCACATGACCGACAGCTATTCTCCATCTCCTCTTGCGTAACTTCCCATACATCTACAACTCTATGATCATCCTTGCTGACTGCCAACATTAATGTTACGGGTTCCGTAAATGCATTCGTCTGTGCATAACCCATAGAGATCACTGATTCTCTCTCATATTGTCCTTTAAATACTTTGTATACTTCGGATGTGTATTTTGACCGTTGATTTTGTTTATAAGAATAACAAATAAATACTATTATACAAAATACAATTCCGATTCCTACAGCCAGAATTAACATTTTATTCTTGTATGATGTTTTTATGGAAACGAAAACATCATATTTCCTTTCTTTTTAATTTGTGATGCTAAGAATCATTATACAACGATTCTTTTTTTGTAGCAACCAGAAAGAAACCGGCTTTGCCATACTTTCTTATATCATAGAGAGTTCCATCGGAATTTCCTGCTATATTATGTTAAAAAAAGATATCAGCTGATCCTAAAACCAGCTGATATCTTTATCTTCTATATCTTCTATCAGAATTATTCTATCCTCTTGTCTTACCACCCGCAACGTTAACCGTCACACCATGTACGTAAGAAGATCTCTTGCTTGCAAGATATACACACAGATCTGCAACTTCAGAAAGCTTTCCAGAACGTCCTAGTGGAATTGTGGATGTTTTGGAATATCCTGCTCTTAACTGTTCTACTGTGATCCCTCTTGTATAAGCCAGAGCTGTTTCATAACCGATCGTACGAAGTCCTGTAGCTTCCATGATTCCAGGTGCTACTCCGACAACGCGAACTCCCTGTTTTCCTAATTCTTTTGCCCATGATCTTGTTAAAGAGTTTACTGCATTCTTTGTAGCTGCGTAAACACTCTGTCCTTCGGATCCTTCCAGACCACTTTCAGAAGACATGTTGATAATGACACCTTCACCTTTTTCAACCAAGATCCTTCCAACTGCCTGCGCACAGAAGAAAACACCTTTTAGATTTACATTGCATACTTTATCCCATACTGCCTCATCTAATTCATATTGTCCTTTTGGATCCTTTGGATCAACTAACAGACGTGGAATATTGATTCCTGCATTATTCACTAGTACATCAATTGTTCCGAATGTTTCTATTGTTTTTGCTACCATAGCTTCAACATCAGAAACTTTTGTTACATCTGTTCTTACATATAATAACTGGCCTTCTTTTGCATCCATCTCTGGTGCATTCTCTGCCATATCAGAAATAACTACATTCGCCCCAATATTCAAAAACTCCTGCGCAACTTCCTTCCCGATTCCGGATGCTGCGCCTGTGACGATGACTGTCTTCCCTTCTAATTCTAACCAATCGTTATTCATCGTTATGATCTCCTTTTATAATTTTTCTTCTGCAACAGACTGCTCGTGTTGTGCCACATTCTCAAATGAATCCCATTTTGTGGAGAACAGTAATAAGAACAGTGTGTCGATCACTGACATCGCTGCCATTCTTGTGAAACTAACCTGATCATGGAAATGTGTTCTCTTGTTGCTGTCAGCAAAACATGATCACATAACTCTGCAAGTGGCGATTTGGATTGATTGGTGATCGCAATTGTTGTTACACCATTATCTTTCACGATCTCTACCATCTTCACAAGTCTTTTGGATGCTCCAGAGGCGGAAATCGCAAAAAATACATCACCTTTTCTCAAAGTTCTGGAAAATGCTTCCTGACTCTCCCAGATTGTTGAACTAACTGCTTTCAATCCTAACTGATTGAACTTGTAAGATCCATCCAGTGCGATTGGGATCGTATCTCCCATCGCAGCGAATTCAATCAGATTGGCATGTATGATCAGATCCACGATCTCTCTTAATTCTTCTGGATTAAAATTGTGAAACGTCGCTTTGATCTCTTCCACTTTACTGATCATGATATTATTGAGTGATTTGTCCATCTGATCGATATCGATCTCGTTCGATATCACCTGTTCTTCCTGCTGTCGTTGTTCTCCGGCCAGCTTGATCTTCAACTGATGAAATCCCTTACACCCGATCTTCTTACAAAAACGGATGATCGTTGCCTGGCTTGCATCACAGTGAGATGCAAGTTCTGATACAGACATCTCGATTGCTTCGGATGGATGACTGATCAGATAATCGGCTACTTTCTTCTCTGCATCATATAAACTATCATATGTTGAAAAAATCTGGTCTCTAACTAAGATATCACTACTCATACTACTCCCTTCTAAATCTCAGGAGCATTCTGTATGAAATACCTTTCTGCCTCACCGCTCCATAAATTACCATTGCGTTCTACGATTGATTTTAATTCTCTGATATACTTATCATCGCTGTTTTCATCGAATTTGTCAACCTCTGTTAATGGAAATTTTTGTGCTATAGACAATTTTTTTACTTCCTTCAAGTTCTGGTAACACCTTTGTTGTTTCAACCGCATGGTCAAGCCCTAATATATGTGTTGCGATCTTTGCAACATTGACTGTCTTGTTCTCGATCAGTTCAATGGATTGTTTCATATCTTCTGTATTTCCACCACTTGTTCCCACAAAATGTGTAGAATTATAATGAATATTATAGAAATTTACTCTGGATGAAAATTCTTGATCAGCAGGCCCTGAGAAGAAATTCAAACATCCATCGAATGCTAACATTTTCACTCCGTATGTTACCATTTCTTCATTTGGTGCAAAGATAAAGACATCATCAAATCCTTTTTCTGAATATTTACGTAGCTCTTTATTGACATCTGCTATATCTCTTGTATTGACGTATACAAGATCTACACCATTCTTCTTTGCTTCTTCTACTGTGTATAACCTTGCTGCCATATCAATCTTCTTCTGTGTTCTTCCTGTGACAACCAGCGTCTTTGGTTTCTTTGGTCCATGGATTGCAAAGTCGATCGCTAAAAATCCCATTGGCCCTGTTGCACCGAGAAGTGCGATCGCTCCACCTTCTTTAATTCCCATCACATGTTCATATGAATACATTTTCTTCATATGATACTGTGCATTAAATGCACCTACGACACATGACAGTGGTTCAACGAGAGATCCTTCAAAGAAGGAATCTCCGTTGTATTTTAATAGTGAACCATTTTCCATAACCTGATCAGAAAAGATGATCGTTGTGGCATCCCCTCCCATATGATGGAAAGAATATCCTGGGGCATAGCCTCTGATATCTCCAATGTTAGGCTGAATGACAAATTTGTCACCTTCCTGATACTGATCTTTCCATTTTTTACCGACCTTTTTGATCGTTCCACAAAATTCGTGTCCTAAAATGATCGGATTTTCACTGATATCATCTGGTACTTTTTTTTGTGTTTTTGTGCCTGGGTGATCGCTTTGTAACTGGACATACACAAACTGTCTGTTACAACCTCTGCCATAATTTCATCATCTTGCATCTCTGGCAGTTCAAATTCATCCAGTCTTAAATCCATTTCTCCGTAAAGTCTTACTGCCTTTGTTTTCATAACTTTCCCCCTAACAGATTATGCCAAATTCCTAATCCATATCCAACAATTCCTACTGCAAATAAGATAAAGATAATTGCGATCGGACTGATGTTTTTCTTTAATAATTTAGATACGACCAAGGTTAAAACTAATGCTAATAATCCTGGTAATAACTGATCTAAGATATTCTGTACTGTTGTTACTGTTGTTTTTCCGTTTGTTGTTACTCTAGATACTACAGTGGTACGTTGATCGTCGTCCATTTAGATACCAGTGCACCCATGACGAACAGTCCAAGGATAGAAGCTCCTTCTGTGACTTTCTGTAACATATTTCCTGCTAAATGTTTTACAAAGTCTAATCCTTTTTTGTATCCGAATTCAAGTCCAAAGTAAAGTGCTGCCATACGTACGATGTTGAATGCTAAGAAGAATAATACTGGTCCTAATGCACTTCCTGTTAATGCTAAGGATGCACCGATCGCTGCTGTGATCGGTCTTAATGTTCCCCAGAAGATTGGATCACCAACTCCACAGAAAGGTCCCATTAAACCAATCTTGATACTTCCGATCGTTCCTTCATCGATATCTGCTCCATTTGCTTTTGCTTCTTCCATCGCTGCTGTTACACCTAAGACTGGTCCTACAGCTGCTGGTGTTACGTTGAAGAATGTCAGATGTCTCTTTAATGCTGCTACTTGTTCTTCTTTTGTATCATATAATCTTTTAATAGCTGGTACCATGTCGAAGCACATACCTAATGCATGCATTCTTTCGTAGTTAAATGATGCTTGCTGAAGGTTTGTTCTCATGAACATATTAAATCTATCGCCTTTTGTTAATTTCTTTTCACTCATCTTTAAATTCCTCCTCTTTCTTAGTCAAGTTCGTCGTCTAGATCATCATCCAGATCATCGCTGCCACCTACACCTGCTGTTACTGGTGCTGCCACTGGTGTCTGGAATTTAGGATTTAACTGTACATATACGATTGCGAATACCGCACCCATGATTCCGAATGCAACTAAGTTAAATTCTGTAAACGCTGCAATTACGAATCCAAGGAAGAAAAATGGCATTAAGTATTTTGCACCCATCATGTTTAATACCATTGCGTAACCTACGACTACGATCATTCCACCTGCAACTGTTAATCCACCAGTTACTACTTTCGGAATGCTGTTTAATAATGTCTGTACACCTTCTGGGCTTACAACTGCTGCTACTAAGAATGTAGGGATCGCTACACGAAGTGCCTGTACGACCAATGCAGCTACATGACAGATATCAAGCATCTTGAAGTTTGCATCTTCTGCATATTTGTCAGCTGCGTGCTGGAAGAAGATTGTTACTGTACGAGCAAATACTGTTAACACCTGACCTGCAACTGCAACTGGAAGTGCGATCGCGATACCATTTGCTACAGACTGATGTCCTACAACTACAAGAATTGTAGAAATGATACTTGCTAATGCTGAGTCAGGAGACTGTGCTGCTCCGATGTTCATCCATCCAAGAGCGATCATTTCCAGTGTACCTCCAAGTAAGATACCTGTTTTTACATCTCCTAAGATCAATCCAACAACTGTACATGCAATCAGTGGACGATGTGTCTGGAAGGAATCAAGCACACTTCCCATTCCAGCGATACATCCAAAAATAACTAATAAAACGATTTGAACTGTAGATATTCCCATTTTTAAATCCTCCTTTGTATCTCTCTTATCCTTCGATGCCTTCAATCTTGCTCATAAGATCTACTTTTTTGTCTGTGGCTACCGGACGGATCTCTAATTCAATTCCCATCTCATGCAGTTTCTTAAATGCTGCGATATCGCTTTCATCAACAGATACTGCCTTTGTGATCTGAGTCTTTCCTGTCTTGAATGCCATTCCTCCGATGTTAACACTCTTGATCGGAACCCCTGCTTCTGCCATTCGCAGAACATCCTGTGGACATGTATATAAGAAGAATACTGTGTCCTTTTCATATTTTGGATTGTTGTAAACACGAACTGCTTTTGCTACGTCTACAACGCTTACTTTTACTCCTGGAGGTCCCACCTGTAAAAGTAATGTTTTACGGATCTGGTCTTTTGCTACTTCATCACTGCAAATGATGATTCGCTGTGCGTTTGCTTCTTTGGACCAAACGGTTGCGACCTGTCCATGGATCAGTCTGTCATCGATTCTTACTAAATTGATTTTCATAGTTCATCATCCTCCATTTCATCTTCGTTTGTATTACCAAGCAATTTCTTGCATGATTTCACATAATCTCCTGAAAGTTTGTCATATACTTCGCCAGCCTTGATATCTTCTTCCATTGTTCTGATTCCTACAACATCGATCAGCATTGGTAAGCTCAATCCTGTAATAACATCCATTCGATCTTGTCCGATCACGGTCTCAAATGCTGCATTATAAGGACTTCCTCCAAATAAATCTACAAGGAATAAAATTTCTTCGTCTTCCTTATAGCCATCGATCAATTCTTTGTATCTGGCTTTTAATGTCTCTGCATTCTCACCTGGAACAAATGTTACGATGTCAAGATCATCAATTGCTCCGAACACCATTCCCGCAGAATTCACAACCTCTTTTGCCAACATTCCATGGGCTGATACAATTAACTTCATTGCTCTCCCTCCTTTAGCACGAAATTTATTTTTTTACTTTTGTCTCATATGAAATTTTATTTTGTATCTTGATTATAGTCATAAACCTAAATTTCGTCAACTTATTTTTCGTAAAATTTTATTTTTTGTATAAAGTCATGATTTTTGCTTTCTATTTTTGTATATTTTGCACAATTTTCAATTGATCTTTTCTGTTTCTGCACAAAAAAAGAAGGACTTTCGTCCTTCCTAACTCTTATCATGAAATTGTCACGAAATTATCGTGTCTCCAAAAATGTCAGCTCTTTCTTGCCATTTGCATCCTTTGGATAGGCTTTTACATAAGCTTTTGCATAACGATATGCTGTATCAAAATCAAACATGGATTCATACGCACTGATCCTAGCGAATAAAACTTCCTTCTTATTCTCAAGCTCCTTCTGTTTTAATGCTCTCTCGATCACTTTTAGCCCTTGTGTATACTTCTCCTGCTTTGCTAACACCGCATATTTTGTACAATAGATTTCTCCATCGTCTGGATGCTCTTTTATTCCCTGATCACATACATCTATTGCTTTGTTTAGCTTCTTCTGCTGGGCAAGGCAATATGCTTTCAAAGAATATGCCCGGCTTTCTCCATGATCGATCAGCTCATCATAGATCTCTATAGCTTTCCCATACTCTCCCATCTGATAAAGAGCCTCTCCTTCGTAGAATAAAACATCTTTTTTTGCTTTGTGAAAATGAGAGTGAATTTCCCTGCTGCATGGTCAAATTGTTCGTATGCTTTCTGATATTCTTTCTTATCAAGATATGTAATTCCTTCGCTTGCTGTCATTCTTTGGCTAATATATCCAAATCCGCAAAAAGCAGCCAGCGCGATCAAGACAACTATAACTGCTGTAATGATTCCTTTTCCTTTACTGTTCATAATCTTTCTCCTGCTTTGCATTTTTAATTCTTCTGCCTCTTAGTATAACAAATTCTCTTTTCGCATACAAGCTAAGCCTTCCTATATCTTTCTTCCCTTATTTTGTAATATAGAATCCAGAACTCTTTCGCTGTGTGATATTTCCACATTTATCGATAAATCTTGCATAGATACTCACTTTTTTTGTTCTTCTTTTTATAGGTTATCTTATTCGCTGTTTTCCATCGATATTTGGATGCTTTTTTGCCTTTTGGCACGATCTTATATTGTGTCTTTGATTTCCCACTAATTCCATAGGATGCTGAAAATACAAATTTGGCTGACTTTTTGATTTTCTTATTGTAAGACGTTTTTGTTGACGTTTTCAATGTTTTGATCCCTGATCTGTTAACCTTGATCTTCGTCTTTGTTGGTGCTTTTTTATCTACTGCGATTCCTGAAAGCTGCATCTCATCTATCCCTGCATCTGTGACAAACCTCACATAGACCCTGCCTATCATGCCGTCTTTGAGCGTTAATGTCGTACCGGTTTTGTATGGTACACTTCCTTTGGAAGTTCCTTTTTTCACAAATTTGTACTGAATCTGTTTTAGATTTGTGAAGCTTTTTGCCTGTGCTGAAATCCTGATCTTGATGTTTTTTCTCTCATAATGCTGATATGCTGCAGAGGCATCGGAACGAAGTGGTGTCATTTTCTTCTTTGTATTTGCCTGCACTGTAACTTTCTGCATCAAAGGGGTACGCTTCTGTTTCACAACATATCCCGCATGACTTGGTACATTACCGCCTTTTTGTGCTGACACACTTAGATTCTTACCATCGGACGATACTACGATCGTTCCTTTATCTGATGTCTGATAAACATCCATTCCTGACAGATCACGAAGTACATTGCTCTCTGGTGTCTGATTTACATTTTTATATCCATTACTGATGATCGCAATACTTGCACCTGTTCGATCGATCAGATACTTATGATCCGAATCGTATACATAACGACCTTTCGGTTTATCCTGCAAACGAACATCCTGATATCCATGATGTGGCTGCTTTAATACCTGTGCACTTAAATCATAACCTCTAGCTACAATCTTTTTGATCGTTTCCTGCTGTGCATCGCCTGTCATTAAAAATGAATTACTGCCATAAACGATCCTCGTCACTATCGAATATTTATTTACCTGTCTTGTATTTAAATTGGGTGCATCCTGTGCTCTTCCATACCTGTAGGTATTATCTAACGGACCATAAAAGGTCATTACCGCTTCGCCTAATTTTACGGATGTTCCGGCCTGTGGCACAACATACTGGATATGCAATGATGCATCTTTGTATGAATTCCTCTTCTCTAGTTTCTTCTTGAATGTCTGATAAGTCTGTGTATCAAATGCTGTCCATCGGGCTGTTTCTTCTGTTTGCTTTTCTTTATCTTCGCTGCTTTCCAGATATTCAAACTCCAATGGATTTCCATAAATCGTATCGATCGTAATATTCTTATCTTCTAGTATCTTTTTCATTCCACCGATATGATCTCCATGTGGATGAGTAAGAACAACAAATTCCAGATGTTTTACTCCATGATCCAGCAAATACTGGTGCACACGGTCTGATACATCGATCGTATCGTGATCTGTTGTCTCATAAGAATAAGCCCCAGAATCGATCAGGGCATACTTCGCGTTTTCTCCTTCTCCATATTGAAGCAAAGCTCCATCGGCGGCTCCTACGTCGATAAAATGAACCTTAAATGTCTGTGCTGCATTAACTTTGATCGTTTGATCTCCCGATACGTGCAAAACAGTGATGCCTGTAAGCATCACTGTCAGCAGTACCGCTATGATCTTCTTTGTAAAATATTTCATACTTCCATCCTAGCGTTTTCTTTGTTATTTCTTAGTTACGTAAAATCCGTTTGTCTTCTTTGTTGTGATATTTCCAGATTTATCAATATATCTTACATATAAACGAACTTTTTTATTTCTTGTCTTATAAGTTACACTATTTGCTGTTTTCCATTTGTACTTGGAAGCTTTTTTTTCCTCTTGGTACAAACTTATACTGTGTCATGGATTTTCCACTGGTTCCATAATTAGCACTAAATGTAAATTTAACAGACTTCTTGATTCGTTTACTGTAAGTGTTCTTTGCAGATGTTGACAGTGTTTTGATCCCTGACTTATTCGCTTTGATCTTCACACTGGTTGGTGCTTTCGTATCAACTGTAAATCCAGGAAGTTTGATCTCTGTTGATCCTAATGGTGTATTATATCTTACATAAAACCTTCCACAATTTCCATTTTTGACTGTATAGGAACTTCCTGTCTTATATGCTATGGTTTTATTATTCACACCTTTTGGCACAAACTTATATTCAATGCTTGTCAGCTTTGTAAATCCTTGGGCTGTTCCTGAAAATCTTACTGTGATATTCTTCTTTTCATAACGATTATAAGTATTCGCAGCATCCACACTCGTTGCTGTCAATGGCTTTGTTGTATTTGCTGTGATATTCATGGATTTCATCACTGGGGATGATGTTTCATCATCACTTTCCTTTCCTTTGACACTTGGCTGGTTATCTCCTTTCTCTGTCTGGATAGATAACTGTGAGCATCGGATGTTACAATGATCGTTCCACGGTCTCCTGTCTCATAGACATCTAATTTTGATAAGTCTCTTAAGACTTTTGTATATGGAACACCACCTGTATTCATGTATCCATTACTGATGATCGCAATACTAGCCTGTGATGCATCGATCACTGTTTTATGATCAGAATACTGGTAGCCATTGGCTAACTCTTCTTCTGTGACATCCTGAAATCCATGATGTGGCTCCTTGAGCACCTGTGCTGTCAGATCATATCCCTTCGCGATGATCTTCTCGATCGTTTCTTTCTGGGCATCTCCGGTCATTAAGAAAGAGTTGCTTCCGTAAACGATCTTTGTAACGATAGAATATTTATTTTCCTGTCTTGTATTCAAATCAACCTTTCTACCATATTGATAATCATTCTCTAATGGACCATAGAATGTCATTTTTGCTTCTCCAAGACTAATTGTTTCTCCTGCAGTTGGCACTACATAATCTACTTTTAGATTTTCTTTCTCTGTTTTGTCTTCTGCTTCTTCAGCAAGTTTATTTCTTGCTTCTAAAGCTGCTTTAAAATTCTTGTATATTTTGGTATCAAATTCTGTCCAATTTGTTTCATCTGAAGACTGCTTACTCTTATCCTCGCTGCTTTTCAAGTACTGAATATTCAGATCATTCCCATAAATCTTATCGATCTTAATCGTTGTATCAGAAAGAATCTTCTCCATACCTCCAATATGATCCTGATGAGGATGTGTCAGAAGTATAAATTCCAGATGTTTTACTCCCATCTTATTTAAATATTCATAGACTGGTGTCTTTGTGGTATCAATCGTCGTATCCTTTGTATTATGATACTGGTTTGCTCCTGTATCGATCAATGCATACTTTGCTTCTGTTCCTTCTCCATACTGTAATAACGCAGCATCTGCACATCCGACATCAATAAAATGAATCTTAAATGTCTGTGCTGCTTTTGCCGTATGCATTCCATGCCCAGTTACAACTGTTGTGCAGACCAATATCCATGCCAGAAAGCACACTGCAAGTTTCCTTATAATGTTCCTCATTTGTTACTCCCTTTCTTTGTTTTTCATCTTTATTCTTGATATTTCTTTTTTATATTCGAATTTTAACACGTTCTTAATATTTTTTGCAATTTTTTTGAAATATTTTATCATCTATTTTTACATGAACAGAGGAAGAGTTCCTCCTTTGGGAACTCTTCCTCTTAACTTATCATATTCAATACTATATTTCAAGACTCTATATAAGACTATCTGATCTTATCTAAGTGCCAGATATCATCAACATATTCCTGAATTGTACGGTCAGATGAGAACTTGCCACATCCTGCTGTGTTGGTCATCGCCATCTTAGCCCATCCTTTTGTATCTCTATATGCTTCTTCTACTTTCTTCTGAGCTTCTGCATATGAACGGAAGTCTTTTAAGATGAAGTACATATCTGCCTGGCTTCCTGTATCACCAAATAACAGACTCTGGTACAGATCTTTGTAAAGTTCTGGATCACCATTTGCATATGTTCCATCTACTAACTGATCTAAGACTTCATGGATGTCTTTATCTTTCTGGTAAATCTCATATGGATGATATCCACCGTTATTCTCATAATTGATAACTTCTTCTGAGCTCATACCGAAGATAAATGCATTCTCAGCTCCAACTTCATCAACGATCTCTACATTCGCTCCATCCATTGTTCCAAGTGTTGGTGCACCATTTAACATGAACTTCATGTTACCTGTTCCTGATGCTTCTTTGGATGCTGTTGAAATCTGTTCGCTGACATCTGCTGCCGCAAAGATCCATTCTGCATTAGATACACGATAATCTTCAATAAATACAACCTTTAACTTACCTTTGATGGATGCATCATTATTTACTTTATCAGCTACAGAGTTGATCAGTTTGATCGTCTGTTTTGCACGAAGGTATCCAGCTGCTGCCTTAGCACCAAAAATGAATGTTCTTGGATAGAACTTCATATTTGGATTCTTCTTTAACTGATTATACAGATACATCACATGTAAAATATTCATCAGCTGACGTTTGTATTCATGAAGTCGTTTTACCTGTACATCAAAGATGGATGTTGGATCAACTTCTACGCCATTGTGTTCTAAGATATATTTTGCAAGACGTTTTTTATTCTGCAGTTTGATATCCATAAATTCTTTCTGAGCTTTTGGATCATCCACATATTTCTTCAGTCCTGACATTAAAGAAAGGTCTGTTGCCCATGTGTCTGTTCCAAGTTTCTTTGTTACCCAGTCTGCAAGTAATGGGTTTCCATGCATTAAGAAACGTCTCTGTGTGATTCCATTTGTCTTGTTGTTGAATTTCTCTGGCATCATCTGATAGAAATCTTTTAATTCCTGATTCTTTAAGATTTCTGTATGAAGTTTTGCAACACCATTGACAGAATATCCTGCTGCGATCGCCATATGTGCCATACGTACCTGTCCATCCCAAAGGATCGCCATCTTCTTGACTTTCTCTTCGTTTCCTGGATACATCTCACGGATCTTGTTTACGAAACGACGGTCGATTTCTTCTACGATCTGGTATACTCTAGGAAGTAATTTTGAGAATAAGTCGATTGGCCATTTCTCTAACGCTTCTGCCATGATCGTATGATTTGTGTATGCACAAGTCTTTGTTGTAACTTCCCATGCTTCATCCCATCCAAGACCTTCTTCATCCATTAAGATTCTCATAAGTTCTGCAACAGATACTGTTGGATGAGTATCGTTCATCTGGATCGTCATCTTCTCGTAAAGTTTTGTAATGTCATCGTGGTTTTTCTTATATTTGGCTACTGCTGCCTGTAAACTTGCAGATACAAAGAAATACTGCTGTTTTAAACGAAGCTCTTTTCCTTCGTAGTGATTATCGTTTGGATATAATACTTCTACGATGTTCTTTGCAAGGTTCTTCTGTTCTACTGCTTTGTCATATTCACCTTTATCAAAAGAATCCAGCTGGAAGTCAGTGATCGCTTCTGCATCCCAGATCCTTAATGTATTAACGATATGATTTCCATATCCTACGATCGGATAGTCAAATGGGACTGCCATAACTGACTGATAGTTCTCCTGAATGAAGTTGGTTCTTCCAGTTGCTTCATCATATTCTGTACGGATATTTCCACCGAAACGTACTTCTTTGGCATATTCCGGACGTTTTAATTCAAATGGATTTCCATTCTTTAACCATTCATCTGGTACTTCTATCTGATATCCGTCTTTGATCTTCTGTTTGAACATTCCGTATTGATAGCGGATTCCGCATCCATATGCTGCATATCCAAGTGTTGCCAATGAATCAAGGAAACATGCTGCTAATCTTCCAAGACCACCATTACCAAGTGCTGGGTCTGGTTCCTGGTCTTCAACGGCATTCAGATCTACGCCTAATTCATCGAGTGCTTCTTTCACTTCTCCATACATACTCATGTTAATGAGGTTATTTCCAAGTGCTCTTCCCATCAGGAATTCCATGGACATATAATATAAAATCTTTGGGTCTTTCTCTTCGTAGGTCTTCTGAGTATCCATCCAGTCCTCAATGATCCACTCTTTCAGGGCATAAGCCACAGCCTGATAAATCTGCTGCTGGGATGCATTATCAAGCTCAACTCTGACTGAGTCTTTAGATTATTGAGTACTTCCTGTTTAAACAGTTTCTTATCAAATCTTTCTGTTTTCATGATTGTCTCTTCCCCTTTCGTGTTCCCAGTGTGTTATTAATTTTATCATATAAATTGGAAATATGATACAAAAATTACAAATATCATTTGTATTTTTTTTCGTAAGTTCTTCTAATTATACAAACTAGCTGCCACGCATAATTTTCCATATCCAATTTCATTGTTTGGATAGTCCAAAAATCCATTCATTTTCCTTGCACCTTTATGAAAATAAGCTTTGATCCGCTCTCCATACAAATAAGGATCATTTTTCTTATGATCCCCCATTCCATCAAAAGAGCTGCCGCTCCTGTGACAAATGGCGTTGCCATTGACGTCCCGGACAAACTGTTTTCACCGCCTCCCGGTGCTGCTGCCAAAATTCCAACTCCAGGTGCCACAAGATCTGGTTTCTTTACACCATATCTTTGATCACCCCGCCCCGAAAAATCTGCATAGGACTGATATCTGACATCATACGCACCTGCTGAGATCACTTTTTCTGCAGTTGATGGGATTGTTAAAGTAAACTCTTTATCTGGCTCTAAAAATCTAGTTTCCTGATTACTTCCTAAGGATACCGGAAGCCACATCTGATATTCCCCATTTCTGATATTTCGTGGAATCAATGTAAGATTCCATTGTCCACTCTCTATATGATTTCCTTCCTGCACAATAAAACTAAGGAATATTTCCTGCCTTACATTGTACGGTGTTGGATAACCATTGTATACAAAAGACGATCGTATTTCCATATGCATATTGTGACTTTCCCTGTTGATCTGTGATCTCATAAGATATTCCCGATGGAGATTCCAGCTGTATTCTTAACTCATCCACGAAATCTTTCCATATCTGGAGATTTAGATTCTGCTCAAATGGTGCAATATCCAATAAGATTTTTTGTTCTTCTTTGATCAGCTTTCCTTGTTTATGCTTTCCACTATTTCCCTCATTTCCTGTTCCAATGCAGATCGTACATTTCCATTGCTGTGCGATCTGTGATATAAATCTTTCTAACAAGGAATTTCCTCTGTGATCTCCATAATTATGTCCATAACTGATATTGACCGCAACCGGCCGTCCTGCCTGTGATGCTTCATTGATCACATATTGTAATGCTGTCATCAATTGTGTCGTCCTTGGGAAACCTTTTTCTCTCGTATCTCCCAATTTCACAACGATCAGTTCTGCCTCTGGTGCAACCCCGTTTATCCCGGCACAGATTGAAGCTACATGTGTTCCATGCCCAGATCGATCTCTGCTCCGAAAATCGTATCTTCCACTTTCTGAGTGCAATACTTTATTGATTTCTTCTTTTGTATAGAGATTTCCGTTAAGAAATGGTTTAGGCGGACTTCCTTTGACCGTTTGATCCCATAGTGCATAAATCTTAGTATCTCCATTTTCATCTATAAAATCCGGGTGAAAAATATCAATCCCTGTATCGATCACAGCGACAAAAACACCTCTTCCAGTCAATGAAAGAGGTGGATTCTTGACCGACAACATACAAGATGCGGCTATCGATGGCTGTCGACTTAATAATAGATTTTTCGGTTTTTCTATATAAATAACTTGTTCATTTGCCCCAAATGCTTCCAACTCGTCTTCTTTTATATAGGCGATCGCATAACCCATACTCAACGGTTCGATCCTCGTTGTGTCTGACCATCTGATCGTATCAAGTGTGCCTGCGTAGCGAAATATGATCTCCCACTGATCCGTTTCTTTATCGTATCCTGCATCTAAATCTTTGGATCTCTCCCGTTCTTCTTCGCTAAGATCCAGAGCAAGATTTAATTGATTTTCAAACTTTTCATCCTGTTCCATACGATACCTGCACACTTTCGTTTTTCTTATCTTATGCAAAATCTGTGAGGTTTATTCTTAGATTGCTCATATCTCTTTTTTGCAGTATTTCCATACGGATGCACAAATTCCGTAAACAGAAGATGCTGTCATGATCCCTGCCGCAACCGCCACTGCGATCAGCAATGTTTTTTGCCCATATAAATAAAATAAATGCCACTGTTTTGCCAAGACATAATTCATCGTATAGTATAAATTTCCACCTGGTACTAATGGAATGATTCCCGTGATCAAAAATACTGTTACAGGAGTTTTTAAGATCCTTGCCATTGTTTCTGCATAAATCGTCGCAACTGCGGCCGCTGCCAGATTCGCCACAAATGTACTTGGCATCTCATTCCACACGATAAGATAGGCGATCCATGATACCATCCCAGAAATCCCAGCCATACAAAGTTTTTTCCCTCGAAGATTATAAAGTACTGCAAATCCAAAACTTCCGACAAAACTTGCCAGTACCTGTATGATCTCTGCTTTCATTTATAACACACCTCCTAAGAACATCAATGCCATAAAAGAACCTGCTGCAAGGAATACAGCTAACAGTATCGATTCACAGACTCTTAAGATTCCTGACATCATGTCTCCACCGATCATATCCCGAAGTGCATTAACAAATGCAACTCCAGGAACCAACAGCATGATATTACCGATGATGATCTTTCCATAATCCTCCGTCAGTCCGAATTTTGCACTGATATATGCAAATGCTGCAACAAAAAATGATAATAGAAAGTTTAATACCATTTCGTTGGGTGCTAAGATCTTAATATATCTTGCAAGAACCGCGACAAATGCCCCTGCGATCATTGCTATGATTCCTTCTGTAATGCCACCTCCATAAAATGAAGTCCATGCTGCTGCAATGACCGCTGATGTAAGAACTTCCTCTGTAAAAACGACGACTTTTCCCTTTTTAATCTCTGAAATCTTTCGTTTTACTTCCTCTTCTTCCGGAAGTTCTTTGCACATATATCTTGATAACTGATTTAACTCATCCAGTTTGGTAAAGTCTGTCTTATATGACCTGATACGCTTTGTCTGCGTTAAGATTTCTCCTTTTTCATCTTCGATCGTTGTTACAATACTTGATGTGATAGAAAATACATTGGCTTCTTTTGCTCCATACGCCTTGCAGATTCTTGAAATCGTATCTTCTACCCTTGAAACACCTGCTCCTGACACTAGCATGCATTCTCCGATCTCCATTGCGTATTTTAATACTTTTTTCATTTCCATAACATCTATCTCCTGCTATCTATTGTATCGAAATTGACTGTATTGTAACACAAAAGAAACCCTTGTGCTATGATCACACAAGGATTTCATGTAAAATTCATGTTTTGTTTACATTTCTTCGAGATGAAAAGAAGATTAATGCTATTAATCATCAATCTTATGTGTCCAAGCAACCGCCAATGCACCTGCACCAATATGACATGCAACACTTAAAGATAACGGATCTTGCTGGAATTCCATTCCTGGAAATTCTGCCATCAGTTCTTCTTTCCATTTGAGCGCTGCCTCTTCATCTTTTGTATATGCAGACTGAAGATATGCGTGTTTACCAAAATCTCCATCTTGGAAACGCTCTTCTAACTCTTTTCTTACTGCTGCGATCATCTTTTTCTTTGCCTGTTTGACACCTCTTGTCTTCGCAAATGCATCCAGCTTCTCGCCATGGATCTGTAAAACTGGTTTGATTCCAAGCACTGTACCGATGGCTGCTCCTGCTGCTGTAACACGTCCGCCTTTCTTCAGATACTTTAACGTATCTACCATGATATAGATTCCGGAATCTAATTTGTCTGCTTCTAAGATGTCTTTGATCTCTTTGGCTGACTTTCCTTCTTCCGCTAATTTGGCCGCATCTAAGACAGACTGTCTCTGTGTGACAGAAATCCTCTGGTTATCTACAACCTGAACTTTTCCATCGTAATCATCTGCTAACATTGCCGCTGTCGCACAGGAACTGCTTAATCCACTGGACATCGCGATGTGCACGATCTCATCATGGTCTTCTAATAACTTCTCCCACAGATCCAACACATCTCCAGGTGCAGGCTGAGATGTTTTGATATCTTCATCTTCGTTTAACTTCTGATAAAATTCATCCTGTGTTAATGTAATATCTTCAAAATATAATTCTTCGTTAATATAAAATGGCATTGGAATCACTGAGATTCCTAATTCTTTACCTTCTTTTTGAGTAATTCCGCTGTTACTATCTGTTACGATCGCAATCTTGCCCATTCTTCTAATCCCTTTCTTTAAATTTCCTATCAATATATCTATTTTTTGCCTTTATCTCACATCATAACAGAGATTCATAGATATCGTCAAAGGTTTTCCCCTCATATTTTGAAAAAATACATAACTATTTTGTGATTTCCTGCAAAAATCTTGCAATTGGAAATCCTACAACATTGTAGTAATCTCCTTCGATCCCTTTGATAAAGACAGCTGCTTTTCCTTGAATCCCATAAGATCCAGCCTTATCCATAGGTTCTCCAGTCTTGATATAACGATCGATCTGCTCATCACTGATCTCATAAAATGTAACTTTTGTTTCTTCATAAAATGTTTTTGTTTTTCCATCTTCGATGACGCAAACTCCTGTATACACTTCATGTGTCTGTCCGCTTAACATCGTAAGCATTCTTTTTGCGTCCGCTTCGTCTGCTGGTTTTCCAAGAATCTGCCCTGATAGGCTACAACAGTATCTGCTCCCACGACCATACTTTGTTTCTCTGATTTCTTATATATGTCTTTCGCTTTGATCGATGCTAATTCCATAACTACTTCATTTGGCGCTGTTTTTGTTGTGATCTCTTGTGCATCGCTTGGCATAACATCAAATTTCAGATCGGCAAGTTCCAGGATTTCTTTTCTTCTTGGGGAAGCAGATGCTAATATAATATGTTTCATTTGTTTTATACCTCTTATTTTACTTAAGTTATCAAATTCTCCTGTGAATTACCCCTCCCATGCGTACAGTAGTTCCTATGGAAGTGGCTTCTAACAGTCGTGACAGTTACCCATTCCTGACCAAAAGATTGGCTGTCCGTACCAATCAAGGCATATTCACTTATGCCGCTATCCCTTTGACGGGAATACCTTTCGGATTCAGTTTGTGGAATCCATACACATCAGGAGCAGAAAGAAACGTATAATCTCTGGTATCTTTCCAGATATCAGGGATCGCTTTCCGCATGATATTTGCTGCTGCGTGACAAT
>ENA-OQIM01000153-OQIM01000153.1-human-gut-metagenome-genome-assembly--contig:-NODE-153-length-23241-cov-3.097560_pt1 | contig 23241 bp, 37 predicted proteins | sample MGYA00242579_ERZ504744 | MGnify/ENA primary metagenome ERZ504744 (study PRJEB26092, sample SAMD00036441) | human gut metagenome | host: Homo sapiens | study: EMG produced TPA metagenomics assembly of...
CTACGCTTCTCGGGGCATGCAAGATATGTATTCCGTGCAACGGAATAATCTTGCCCGGCCGAAGCCGGGATGTGCGAACCGCTCCAAAGTCGCTCCCGCAGAACCGTGCAACAGGCTTACCGGCTGTTGCACGGACCTCAGATATGAAAGTCAGTCCCGGCCTCTTTCGTCATCCACACCCTCGCGAGCCAGCTCCCACGCGGCCCGTATGGCAAGGTCGATTCCCCTTGCCGTGAACCTCATAATCCGCCCGGTCGAGCGGTTGACGGCGTAGCCGAGCCTCGCGCCGTTGATCTTCCTCGTCTTGCCGAGGGACTCCGAGTGATAGCGGTATTGCAGCGCCCCCCGCTTGGATCGGGCGATCTCGATCCCATCCGATTCCAACCGCCTTGCAAACTCTCCGAAGCGGTCGGGGCAGCTCTTGAGCCTCCCGACCTCCTCTGCCCTCTGGGCGACAATCGCTCGGACCCTTGCGTTCTCGGATTTGTCGGATCTCCCCTTCTTTGCCATCTCGCGCTCCTCGCGACCGGGCTGGCGCGCGTGCACCTTCGAGTTCGAGAGGCCCCTTTCGAGCTGGCTCAGGCCGTACTTCGTATCGAGCTCCTTCACCGTTCTCACGCGGGATTTCGCCGCCGCCCTCGCCGGCCCGTCGTTCAGACGCCGCCCAGTCTCGAGGTCCGTCCTATTGATGGCGAGGTGAGCGGCGAATCGGGCCGATCCATCCGACCTGCACCTCTCCTCATGCAGCACAATCACGATCTCCTGGTTGGGATAGCGCTTGGCGATGTAGTCCCTCGCGTACTCCATGCAACGCGAGGCGTCATCGGCCCGCCGTTGCAGGAGCACTCGTCCGGGTTGAAGCCGATCACCTGATGCTGCATGTACGTGCACCTTGCGCCCTGCTTCCCGGGCCGGTTGTGCCCGGCCGCCTCCCGGGTGGCGTCCATTTCCTCGAACCATCGATCCTCATCGATGATGTGCTGGGTATCGTGGTCCAGGACTTTCTCCCTGTCCCAATCGAAATACCGCTTGAGGTTTTGGAGGTGCTCCCCGCTCATGACGCTCGCCTGCTTGATTGCGGTCATTTTCCAACTCCCTTCAAAAACCGCCGTCAGTCGACGAAGAGGCCGGACCATCCGTCGGCAACAGGCGGCTCCGCGGCCTCTTCCTCGAATTCGGGAGTCCAGAGATCGACGCCGTCCTCACGACCCATTTGCCTTGATATCAGCCTGGCCTGGTATTCCATCCTCTTGGCCGCCTCGTGCTCGCGCGTCCCCAGATCGAAGTGCTCCTTCGTCGGCATCCGCGTGCAATCGCAGACAGGGGCCCGGAAGCACCCCGCATGTTCCCTGCCCACGCCGTTCTCCGCGGTCTTCACCACGATGACGCCGTCCTTGTCGGGGGACATCTCCGTCCACTCCCAAGGATGAATCAGGTCGTCGGCGTGCTCGCTGTAGGATGTCGACCCCGTACCGCCCGAAGGCCCCCTGCTCGAGCTGGTTCCCATGGTGTGCCGCGTCGTCTTCCCGACTAGCTCGGTGAAATACTGGCGGTCCTCGGCCTCGCCCAGTTTCATGGCGACCTTGACGCCGCAGTTTGCCAGGATCTTCTTCCGTCCGTCGCGCTCGCCGTACTTGTTCAGCTGAGAGATGTTCTGGACTGCGCCCATCCAGAACAGGTCGTACGAGCGCCCAAGGCTGAGAAGGCTAGGCAGGCACTCGACCTTCGGCAGGTTCCCCCATTCGTCGCCGAGGATGGACACCGGCCGCGGCAGCTTTCCACCAGCTGCGTCCGCGATGGAATACACGGCAGCGTAGAGCTGCTCGAACAGGACCGCCGCGATCGCGTTGTAGGGGGAGCCCTCGTCCATCACGTGGAGGAACAGCGCGGTCTTCTCGCTCAGGATTCTACTCGGATCGATATCATCGCCCGAGACCATTCGCGCAATCGGCGCCGAAGCGTAGATCCTCAGGTTGACCTTTAGCGTGGAAACGATGCTCCTCAGCTCGTTGCCGCCGCTCGAGATGAACTGTGAGGCACGCGAGCGGGCCGGATGCCCCTGCGGCAGGGAACGGAACAGGCCCTTCAGCGGCTCACACGGATCCTCGCCGGCCCCCTCCGTCCCCAGGCACATGATGTGGTAGACCGTCGCGAGGTGCTTGCAGCCCCGCGGGCAGCCCTCGTCCAGCACGACCAGAAGGATCGTCGCGGCGAGCAGCGACCGCGCGGATTCCGTCCAGTGGCTCGCCTTCGCATCGCCCTCCCCGGCGATGAGCGTACGGGCGACGGCATCCGCGGCCTGCTCAGCCCCCGGCAGATTCCCCCCGTTCGCGAGCCTATCGACCATTTCCAGTGGATTGAACGTGTCGCTCTTCTCGGGATGCTGGGCGTCCAGCAGAAGCACCCGGTACCCGCGACGCTCCAGCTCGTCGCCCGTCAACTCGATGAGCTCACTCTTCACATCGGACACGATAATGGTCTGCGGCCTCGATTCCCCGTCATCCGCCCCATACGTCAGCAGATCAATTGTCGGGATCAGCAGCGATCTTGATTTTCCGGCACCCGTTGAGCCGTCGAGGAACATGTGCCGCCTCGGTTCGAACAGATACTTGGAGCCGAACAGCGTCTTCTCAAACCCGTACACGAATCCTCTGCTTTTCGGCTGTCCGTGCCCGTCCCAAATCTCCGAGCCCCGGATGGTCTCCGGCCCCGTTTTCACCCGCGCTCCCCAAGTACACCTCCGTCGGCGGCTCGCTCCTTCGAGGAAGCCGATAGCTGCATGAGCACGAATACCGACAGGAACAGCGCGAACGAGGCGAGACAGCCAGGGACGCAATGAGGCCCCACGTTAATCCACCACCAAATGGTGTTATCCACGCTCAGGGTGAATCCGATCGAGCTCAGCTCGATTGGAAATCCGAGGATCATGCAATCGAGGGGAATGGCGATAAGTGGCGCAAACCCCGCGGTAAGCAGCGCTGCGAAAACCAGCGCCATGACCACCTTCTCCTTCACGAGAACCACCTACTCTCTCGCACGGGCGAGTAGGTCGTTGACCCAGCCCACCGCCGTCGAGACGATTGATGTCGCCCGGTTGAGATTATTGAGGACGACCGGATCGGACCCGTAGGTGTTGAGGGCGCGGACCGCCTGGTTGAGGTTCGTGCCGATCTTCTTCAACTCAGTCCTGATACCGGCAAGTTCCCCCGCGTCGGCGACCCTGACCGGCTTCTCGCCGCAGAGCAGGGCGGCATCGCGCATGAAGGAGGACGCCGGCATGTTCATGGCCGCCGCCTTCTCCTCGATAGCCTTACGCTGCGACTCACTCATCCGTACGTTGATATGCGTATTCATGGAAGTCATAACCATCCAATCCGAGCGGGGCCGACGCATCGGCCCCGCCCCTTTTATTAAGTTGAAATTGTTTGGAGCATCTGACCGATGCGCCCAATCCTCACCCTCGCCCAGACATCGAAGGGGACTCCCGGCAAGCTGCGAGATATATACGGTATGGTCGCCATTGTTCTCTATAGATATCGAGAGCATCGAGCAGGCGCTTCCATTCCCAAATGAGCTCATCGGCCGAGAGCAGAGGAAGATCCCTGTTCTCGGCGCGCGCGAGCTCATCGGACGACAAGCATGGATTGGGAGCCGGTATCCACCAATGTAGGGTCCGGGCTCCATAATTAGCCGATTTCGGTAAACATCGCTGCTGGTGCGTTGAACTCAAACTCGACAATACCGCAGGAACCGTAACGGTTCTTTGTGATTGAAGCAATGACGGGCCGTTTTTTAAGCAACATATTGGCATTACGCTCTTCGGGCTTATCGCCTTAATAGAAAGCGACATAACGAGATCTGCCGAATACTCGAACATGTTGCACCCGCCTATCGCCTGAAGCCCGGTGGTCTGCTTGTCGTAATTAACGCGGTTAATTGATGAGATAGCGAAGAGCGGACAATGGGCCTCATCCACGATTCGGCGGAGCTCGGAAGCGACGAGCTTGAGACCGATACGCTCGTCGGCAATGCGCAGTTCCTGCGGCAAAGAGACGATTTGCGCGTAATCAACAATAACCAGTGGCGGTTCGCCATGTTTATCGGCAACCTCTTCGATTGCCTTTCGCATCCCGGCATATTTAATTTCACCAGGAATGATATACATTCGCTCGGCGATGCTGCGGGCGTAAATGTCGAGAACCTTCTCGAAGAGCCCGCGTTTGTCCTCAGACATGCCATCGCCGTTCATATCATCGTGCGTGAGCTCGTCGCCCGAGATGCGGGTGAGGCTCTTCGCGAGCATGCTGTCTCGCCCGAGCTCGCCCTCAAAGATGACCACCGGATGGCCAGCAATGGCCCATCCGTCGGCGATTTGCTGCATAAACGTTGTTTTACCCGTACCGGGTCCGCCGGGGACGATGCACAGGTATTGACGAAGACCTCCGAGGATAGTATCCAGCGCACCGTGTTCGATATGCCCAAGCGGCCTATTCTTTAAGATACGCAAGGCGGTCTCGTCGAGGCCGACGCTCATGGGATTTAAAGCCGGCACGGTTCGCTCGCCTCCAATTCATGGAGGTATGCAAAGAAGCTCGATTCAAGGATGTAAATGCGGCGGTGCAACGCAATCGCGCGCCCGCTCTCCTTCATCATCTTCGAGGCCGTAACCGGACTCAAGCCGGTTATCTTGCACACTTCAGCGATGCCAAGAAGGCGCTCGTGGCCCAAGTTGGAATCAGAAGAAACCGCAGTTGATGCTTGTACGGCAGCGTACGGTTCAGGCTCTACAATCATGGTAGAATCCTTTCAGGCTAGCTCGCCCCTCCCCCTTCGTCGCCAAACTTAGATAGGGAAGGGCGGGCGGCTTTTTAATCAATGACCGAAAATAAAATAACTCCTTTCAAACAAGCTGGTCAGGCGCTTACTGTTTATATTGTAACACTGTCTGTTGCACAATCATATCTAGTTACAGTTCTAATTTCTAATTCACTTTCTGACTGTATAGACTTTATTGTCTGACTGATTTAATATATATACAACGATGATTGGAGTGGTTATGGGACGTTTACCATTATCCGGAAGTAAGATGCGGAAAATTAAGTTCGGAACAACTGTTCAGGCGACGACCCCGGAGAAAATCGAAGAGCTACGCCTCAAGAACCCCGAATCAGTCAGAAGCACCGGCGAGGCTATCGACTATCTATGCAACCTGCTCACGGGGTTGCAGCCGAGGGTCGCCAGGGCCCTCGATGAGGCGTGCCTCAGGGAAGCTCGGCAAATCACCAATGAAATGAAGGCCCTTCCCGTTGACGGATCAGAAGAAATGAGTTTTAGTCAATTGGAACTTTATCGAGAGCAATTCCAGAGGCTCCACGACCATTTCTCTTTATATTGCGAGAAAGAGGAGAGGCCCCAGGGAATGAGACGGGTCGATCTCCTCGGCGGCGATTACGCTGTCCTCCCCTCCTCTTGGACTTTATTGGAAACAGAGGAATGCGCGAAGTCTTGCAGCCAGGTCGGAATTATCGAAATTCGCGGCGGCGCAAAATACGATGCGCCTCATTTTGCCTTCTTCCATAACGGAGAGTACAGTCAAAAGGACAAATTGCAGCGCGCAACCAAACTCTGGCCCCGCATGACCGACGTGATGCGCGACGAGGTCAAACTGGTCACAGATGATGAGGGACATTACCTAAATATGGACGAGCACCTAGCCGCCCCCATCATTTGTTATTTCAACCTTCTAGATGCCAGCTACTATCAGTCTATGGAGCTGGAGCCGCCATATGGCGCAATGATCTACCGAAACAATGTCGCTTAAAAAAGAGGCCCCTTTGGGGCCTCTTTTTAGCCCTTTTTAGCCCTTCAGCAGATCATCCAGCACTGATGCTGCCTTCTGGTCATTTGCCTCGATAAAGTGGCTATAGATAGACCGCGTCGTCGATGGGCTAGCATGGCCCAAACGCGCCTGGATCGTCTTAATGTCCGCATTGGCACCAACGAGCAAAGTCGCTTGCGTATGTCTAAGCTCATGAGGCTTCAGCCCGCTATAACCCGTATAGCGGGTACGTTTGACGCCGTCACTCCCAATGACTTCCCTGCTCTCCTTAAAAGTACCGAAGCCGTTTTTCGCCGCAAACAGCCTAAACGCCCTTGAATAGTTATGTCCATCCATCCGGGTCACAAGAGCCCGTTTGCCGTTGGCGGCGTCAACGATCCCAATGGAATGGACAATGGGCGTTTCTCCAGTCTGCCCCACTGCAAAGGAATCGAACTCACTCCGCTGAATGGCTTTCCACCTGTCCAGATAGTCGGCAAGTTCATTTCCAACCGAAATCTTACGCCTGCTCATCTTTGATTTAGGCGGCCTCAATGTCCTGTCGTTCGTATATTGCTTTACTATCCTCAGAGTCTTGGCGTCGGGGTCATAATCCTCCCATGAGAGACCAAGGGCCTCCCCCTTCCTCAAACCGCAGAGAAGTAGAAGCATTGTGCATGTGATAAAGGAAGATGGCTTCTCCTCCAAAAGGACCGCAAGAAGCCTTGCCGCCTCATCGGCGCTCAGCGCCTTACGAGCCTCGACATTCTGCTTGGGCAGTTTCACTCCCCTACAAGTTTTTGCCCACGAGGTCGTTATCGACGGCATCCTCCATTACCTGTTTGAGCTTGATGTGGATGCGGCGAATTTCACTTTCGCTGAATCGGCCTTCTTTTCTAGCCTTGGCATAAGCAGTGCGAACGTCATCCGATTTAAGCCGAGTGAGATCGGGATTGCCGAACAGCTCGCGTATGTGACGAATGTCCAAACCTTCACGCTCATAAGCAAGAGGTGATCCCATGGTCGACTCCCTGTTCGCGTGAAACCTGTCCGCATAATCTGATAGGCCCAGAGGACCATTGCCACGGTTGGAAGCGCCCTCAAGTTCAGCTCTATAGGCCTCCAGCGCCTTGGCGACTTCACTCGGCCAGTTTTTCGGGTTCTTGCTTCTGCAGTGAACCTGCGTGACGGACTACGGCGGTACCGTCCTGTCTCCGGATCTTTCCCAGGGAAAATAAATCCGATAGACGCCTTTGCTCTTATCGATGCATTCCGATGTGCCGCGAGCGGTCTTTTTTATCAATCCCTGCAATCATATCCCTCGTTAGATTTTCGATTAGGCTTGCTGCAAAGCCTTTAAAGCTTTGCCAGCAAGCCTAATCGAAACTTTTCACACTTTCAAGTCTCTCTAAGTGTGAAAATAGTGGGAAATATGATTCTAATAGCTAGCTCAATAATTGTTAATTACCTATTTCTACCTGCGCTTCCTTTTAATTCAGTGAAATTGGCCTCATCTCGTCAAATGCCGAATTCACGTACTCGTAAAGCGGGGGTCACCGGTTCGAGCCCGGTCGCTGGCTCCATTGCTCAAGATAGCCGCCTTCGGGCGGCTTTTTTGTTGCCGATTTTGAGTGCGTGCGCGCAATCCAAGCATCGCCACGTCAACAGCGGCCCACTCGGTGGACTTCGGGTTTAATGCTTAGGGGCGGGGATTTACCAAAGTGAAATCTTAATGAAAAGAAACCCAGCTGCAACAATTGCCATGGTGAGGGCTCGAATTGGCCATATAGATCTAAAATAGTCACGATATACAAATGTCGAGAGATGTTGGGGATATAGATGAAAAGAACTAAGGGTTTTCTTTTGTTGGTATTGATGCTGCTCGGACTGTTCTGCCTGAGTGGCCCTTCTTGGGCCAAGGCTGTCTGTCCTGAAGGTGAGCCTCAGCAGTCTTATACGGGCAGTCTGCTGATAACTGCTAAGGAGGGCGATGCCGACTCTCAGTCTTGGGTAAATCCCCTTGCCACTTTTGAGGGGGACGGCGGAACGTCAAGCTTGACCATATTGGTAGCGGGATTTTGAGGTGGCAAGTTCTTCCGGACAAAATTGCGAACGATCCCTTCTCTTTTGCTGGAACGATATATCTATACAAGGTCGTGAGCGGAAAACAAAAATACGTCGATTGCTATCCGACAAACGGGTCTGGAATTGCATTCACCGGCATTTCGGGGCAGATTGATACACATGTACGAAAGGGAACCTATGTGGTGCGTTGGGTTGGAGCTGCTGCAGGCCCGATATGGATTGCGGTCTTGCGCCCCGATGTCCAAATAGGTTTCTCTCTCTAGACGGGAAGTTGCTCATGAACGCCATATACGACGGGGATGACTGGGTCGATCATTATACTTGGCGCCTGGTCGGCTCGAACGACAATGGGGATGTGGTGTTTGATGGACTATGTCCAAAGCATCTCCATCCTTTTGTCTCGTCGTTAATTGAGAGTTCCGCTCGTGTTGCCCCCTACAGCTCGGCATCGCTTCATGATACGGACGTTTTGAAGACCATAAGGGAATCAATTGACGAGGGCACGATGAGCGGCCCGCTGTTTTCTCGGCTTGTGGGGCTAGATGAGATTGGCTCGAAACGACTGCTTGCGGGCGAAAAAGTGGAACTCACTTATCGGTCGATGATTTCAATCCTGCGGCTAGCCGATGTTCTTCGCAAATAAATGAGGCTTCCCTATTCAAAACAGAAAACCCCGCCAAACGTGATTTCCCTAGGGAAAACCCGTTTGGCGGGGTCCTAGCGTGATTTCCCTAGGGGAATCACGCCATCAGACGAACAGCTCAGCCGAGCAGCTCGCTACTCCTCCCAGTAGGCGTCGGCAAGCAACTTAAAGCAGATCTTCTTGACCGGCTGTGCGCCATCGCCCGGGAACTCGAGCGTGGGCATGTGGGGCTCGCCGGCAACGAACAGCGCGAATTTGTCGTCGGCAAGATCGCCGGCGATCGAGGCGTCGGAATCGACAGATCATAGTCGTCCTTCTCGTCAAACTCCTGGACCAGCGTCAGGCTGCCCGTAGCGACCTTAAAAGCCTCGCGACCCTCGACGTCGATCTGCAGGTCGTGATAGCGCTGATGCGTCTCATAGTGAGCCTCGGCTTCGGGACGCGTCGTGGGAGCCATGACGTTCGCAAAGACCTTGTCGCCCAGAATCGGATGGCTGCCGACCTCGAGCTTCGCCGGATCGTTCTCCTCGAGCCAGTCGATCAGCACGTCGAGGCCCTTGAGCATTCCACGGTACTCCTCGATATCGCCCAATGCACCGTAAATCATCTAAATCCCCTCTCGGATCGTTTCTTTGGCGGCTACTCGGCAAACGCATTACCGACGCTGTTCCCACCCACATGCGTCTCGACCAGGGTAAGGTCGGGATTGAACACGACAGTGTCGGCGTCGCGCCCCGGCATAATGCTACTGCACTTGTCGTCGACATGAGCTGGCAACCGATGCCGGGGCCGCAGCACAAGCTCCTACAGCTCGGTCACGACAACGCCGTTGTAAACCTCGTCCCAACGATCCATAACCAAGTGGCCAGTCATGGGATCCATGGCATTGAGTTTGCCGCAGGTGTTGGCGGTACGCAGCACCGTCTCGTCGTCGGCTCCGGCAGCAATCGCATGTGCGAAGCCGGCAATGGTCGAATCGCCAGAGCCGTAGCGTTAACGGCGGGGATATCGGGGGTCTTGGCGCGGAACGCACGGCCGTTATGGAAACCAACGGAGCCGGCAGCGCCCATAGATACGACGACCCAGGGGATATCGGAGAAGCGGGCATCAGAGGCGAGCGCGGAACGGAGCTCGTCCACATCGTCGGTGGTAAAGCTCGTGCCCAGAAGGCCGTTAATTTCGGTCAGGTTAGGCTTAACCAGCTCAGGCTTGACCTCGGACTTGAGCGCAGCCTCGAGCGAGGCGCCCGAGGTATCGAGCAGCACCTTGGCGCCGGCGTTCTCTGCAATGCCCGTGATCTTAGCGTAGTAGTCCGCCTCGACGCCGCGGGGCAGCGAACCAGAGATGGTAACGACATCGGCCTTGCTCGCAAGCTCGGCGAACTTGGCGGTAAAGGCATCGAGCTCCTCGGGGGCAATCGTCGGGCCGCTCTCGAGCAGCTCGGTCTGGTTGCCGGCGTGGAGGATGTTGAGACAAATGCGAGTCTCGCCCTTGATGGGCACAAAATCATTCTTAATGCCGTTAGCATCCATGAGCTCGGCCATATAGGCGCCCATATGACCACCAAGCAAGCCGGTTGCCACGACATCGTCGCCCAGCTGGCCCAGGACGCGGGCCACGTTGAGGCCCTTACCGCCGGCGGTCTTTTCGGGCGTCACGCGGTTGACGTCGTCGATAATGAGCTCATCGAGCTGATAGCGCGTATCGACGGACGGGTTCATCGTAACGGTGAGGATCATTTCTAGCTCCTTATCTCGCAGGCTCCTTATGCCTTGCAAAACGAATTGGCTACATGCGACTACAGAATCTCGATTGTGAACGAGCGCACGATGGTTTCTTTGGGCTTGGCGATAAGGCAGCCGCGCTTGTGCTCAAGCACGTCGTCCTCATCGGAGCAGGTCGAAAGACCGCCCCAGGCTCAACTGCCACAAAATCACCCTCGGGCTTGCTCCACACAATGAGGTACGGGAAGCCTCAAAGCTCAGGCGAACACCCTTGTCCTCGCCCTTTTTGGAAAGCGTGACCTGACGGCTCTCGAGCACGTCAAAGATGGTCTCCGCAAAATCGAAGAGCTCATGTGACAGAGGCAGCGTCTTTCCCACCATGGGGTTCTTGGAGCGGTTGGTCACGTCAATCAAGCCAGTCGAGGGGACGGCAGCGCAAAGCTCAGCAGCCTCGTCTTTCTCAAAACGCAACTCGTAGTCCGTATAGGCCTCGCCTCATCGAGCGGGCACCTAAAGCCGGGGTGTCCACCGATAAAGAAAGGCATGTCCTCGGTGCCCTCGTTGGTAACCTCATAGGAGACGCGCACGGCGGCGTCCTCGAGCGTATAGCGGGCGACAAGCTTAAACGGATACGGATAATCGCTCAGCAGCGCGGCGTTATCCTCCGAAGCCAGGCACATCGCCAGCTCGTTCTCGCTCTGGCTCAGCAGCTTCCACTCCTGTTTGCGCGCAAACCCATGGCGGGCGAGCTTCACATGATGTCCGGCAAACGTCATGGCGCTGTTATCGCGCAAACCTCCGCAAATCGGGAAGCAAATCGGTGCCTGGCCGGACCACACGGCGGGATCGCCCTGCCACAGGTACTCGCGACCTCCAGCCTCAATCGAGGTAAACGAACCACCGGCCGTGGAGACCTTGATAGAAATCGAATCGTTGGAGAGAGCGTATTCCATTGTCCATCCTTTCGAACAACTGCTTTTTGCTCGCAAGAACCCGTCTCGGCCCTGACCAAAGGACAAACCCGCACGTTCATCGATGCGTCCGGTTTCCCAGCCATGCAACGGGGTACCATACAGACATTGATGCAATTACAGCTGAAAGGCCTTCTTATGCGAACCATCATCCTTTATGCCTCACACCACCACGGCAATACGAAAAAGCTCGTGGACGCCATCGTCGAGGCGCACCCCGAGATCGATACCCTCGACGTGAAGTCACTCGGTAAAAACGAGTACCCCGACCTGCACGAATACCATCTGATCGGTGTCGCCACGGGCATCTATTACTCCGAGATCGACAAGGACATGGCACGCGTGCTCACGAACGTGCTGCAGCCGCAGGACAAGGTGTTTGGCCTTATGCCTACGGTGGCAAAAACAAGTGGTACGGCAAGGATATCGATGGCATCTGCCGCATGAGGCAGGCCATCTTTATGGGCGTCTACGGCTGTCCCGGCTTTGATACGTGGGGGCCGTTCAAACTCACCGGCGGCGTCCAGAAGGGACACCCGACCGCTGAGGAAATTAAGGGCGCCGTCGACTTCTTCGACAAGATCGAAGACGAGTATGGCGACATCATCGTCGAAGAGTACGCCAAGCGCGAGAAGCGTCTAGCATACGAAAAGGAGCATCCCGCGGGGGGTCTTGTGGCCGGCGTCAAGCGCACGGCAAAGAAGATCGTTAACAAGCTGTAACTGTTAAGGTGCTTTTGAGCGTTTAACCCATACGCGGGTCCGAGCAGATTCGGGCCCGCCGTCTTTTTCTATCGTTAATCGGTAAAGGCGTTGCCGACGCTCTGGCCGCCAACATACGTCTCGACGAGGGTGAGCTCATGGTCGAACACGACAAAGTCGGCGTCGCGACCCGGCATGATGCTGCCGCACTTATCCTCGATGTGCGCAGAGCGAGCCGGCACCTCGGTTGCCATGCGAATGGCGATATCAGCGCTGGCGATGCCCCAATCGACAATGTTCTTGACGCCCTGGGCAAGCGTGAGCACCGAGCCGGCAATGCTTTTGCCGTCGGCGAGCCAGCACAGGTTGTCCTTCATGATGACGTCCATGCCACCACTGGTGTAGCTGCCTCGGGCATGCCGCCGCAGCCCAGGCAGTCGGTGATGAGCACCGTGTGCTGCCAGCTTTGCCTGCAGCAGTGCCTTGATGGCGGCAGGGTTTACGTGCTTGCCGTCACAGATGATCTCGGCGTAGGTCTCGGGCGTGGACATGGCAGCACCCACGACACCGGGCTCACGGTGATGCAGACCGCGCTGGCCGTTATAGGTATGCGTAAAGCAGCTGGCACCGGCATTGATAGCGGCGATGCACTCATCGTAGGTGGCGTCGGAGTGACCGATGCTGGTCACCACGCCCTTGGCGTTCAGAGCAGCCGCATAAGCAGCGGCACCGTCGCGCTCGGCGGCCATGGCGCTCTTAACGATGCGACCGCCCGCAGCCTCCTGCCACTGGTCGAAAACCTCCTCGGAGGGGTCAATCAGGTAAGCGGGGTTCTGCGCGCCCACGTGCTTCATGGTAAAGAAGGGGCCCTCCAGTAGATGCCCTGAATGCGGGCACCGCAGAAGTCGGGGCCGCGGCCATCGTCCGCCTTGGCGATAGCAGCGCAGGCGTCCTTGATCTGTTCGACGCCATCGGTGAACGTCGTGGGCAGCCAGCTGGTGGTACCGCGACGGGCGAGCTCGGTTGAGCTGATATCGATGCCCTCGGGATCGTTATCGGTAGTTGAGTGGTTGTAGAAGCCATGGATGTGAGTATCGACCATACCCGGTGCGATCCACGATCCCGTGTAGTCCTTAATCTCGCAAGAGGGCTCGTCGGCCTGCCAGGCGCCAAAAACGCCATCCTCGACCATAAGATAGCCGCCCAGTTGCGGGCCTGCCGGCAAGAAGAACTTGTCAGCCTTAATTGCGTACGTGCTCATATGCACTCCTCGCTTCTAAAGCAGTTGACTGTGGTAATGCTTATACCCAGCTCACGTAAAACAAAAAGCGCCCGCCCGCCGTTATGAGCGGACGGGCGCTTACAGGGGGACGGCGATTAAGCGGTGAAGGGGTGAATCGTCACGCCCTTAACCACGCGGTTGACCGTGCCGGTGGGGCTCGGCGTATCGGGCGTGTTGCCCACGCGGACGGAGTTGAGCAGGCTGATAGCCTGGGCAAACATCACGAACGGCAGAGCAAGGTAACCCTCGGGAAGTGCCTCGTAGCCCTTAAAGGTGAAGGACTCACCCTCATAGACGGTGGCACCTTCCTGCTGAACGGCGATGGTGTGCTGAGCGATCTCGTCGCCACCGATCTCGTTGAGGATGTCGATGTCGTACTGACGGGTGTAGGCGTCGTTGTTGACGAACACGAAGACGAGCGTCTTATCGTCGACGAAGGACTTAGGTCCGTGACGATAGCCCATGGAGGTGTCGTAGGAAGTAGCGACCAGACCGTGAGCGAGCTCGAGGATCTTGAGCTGGCTCTCCTGGGCAAGGCCACCGAAGGAGCCAGAACCCAAGTAGGTCACGCGGTTGAAATCGCCAGCCAGGTAATCGGCGATCTCGGGCTCACGGGAGATGACCTCCTCGCCCATCTTGGCAATCGTCTCGACCCACTCGGCCTTCTGCTCGTCAGAGGCAGTGTCGAAAATAAGGGTGGAGAGCAGGGTCATGCAGGAATAAGAACCGGTCATGGCGAAGCCCTTGTCGTTGGCGCGCGGAATGAGCAGCGTCAGCGCATTGGGATCATCGGCAGACTCGACGGCAAGCTTGCCTCGGGAGCGCAGGTGATGTTGAGGAACTTGACGTTGTGGACGAGCTCCTTGGCAACGGCAACGGCGGCAAGGCTCTCGGGGCTGTTGCCAGAGCGGGCAAAGGAAACCACGAGCGTGGGATCCTCGGCGCGCAGGAAGTCGCGCGGGGCGCTCACGATGTCGGTCGTGGCGATGGGCTTAAAGTCGTAGAGATCAGTGTTGCCAGCGTGACGCAGGTACGGGGCGCAGGTATCGCCAACGTAGTCGGACGTACCGGCACCGGTGAAGACAACGGACAGACGACCCTCGCCCATAGCGCGAGCCTCGGCCAGGAAGGCTCGATGGCCTCCTTGTTCTCGCGATAGATGTTGAGCGTATCACGCCAAAGCTCGGGCTGCTGAGCAATCTCGGCCGTGGTGATCTGGGCGCCGAGCTCGGTGAGCTCCTCGACACTCTTCTCGAACATTTCTAATACCTCTCTCTAGAAGTAATCCTCTGACGTGCAATTATACACTTCGGTTGGTTATCTGGTAGTAACCAGTTAAATGCAAAGAATCACCATATGGAAACGATGCGAGCACTAGTTACTGCGCTGGTGGTAAACCTTGTATTTAAACTGATCGGCACGAGCAACCGAAAGTGTGTACTCCACTACCTCGTTTGACTCGTTATACGTAGTCCTGACCAAATCGAGCACAGGCGAGCCCTCGACAATTCCCAAAAGGTGGGCATCGGTGGGACGGGCTATGCTCGCATAGAACTCCTCTTCGGCCACGCGAATCTTTTGCTGAAAGTCCTGCTCAATCACATCGTAAAGCGGCTTACGCTCCAGCAGCGGTCGCTTTAGGGACAGAAATTGACGAACCGGTAGATAGCTGCGTTCGACCATCATGGGCATGTTGTCGGCAGAGCGAAGACGCTTGAGCTTAAAAATGCGATCACCGATGCGCAATCCCATATGCTCGGCCAGATTCTTATCGGCTCCATCTCGCAAAACTCGAGAATCGTGGTCTCGGGTTCTCGACCCATCGCGCGCATCTGCTCGGTAAAGCTGTAGGACTGCATAAGATTGGTTGCTTTTGCCGAACGGTCGGTCACAAAGGTACCGCGACCGTGCTGCCGAACCACCAGTCCTAAACGCTCCAGTTCCTGCAGAGCCAGGCGTACCGTAGTGCGCGAGAGACCATAGCGCTCCGAAAGTTCGCGCTCGGAAGGAATCATGTCACCGGCGCGATATTCATGGTCAATCTTTTCGGTCAGAATATCGACCAGCTGATCGTACAGCGGTTGCTTACGCGCTCCGATCGCCATCCTATCCTCCCTTTTGCTCGAATTCGGCTAACTACCTAGGGTGTTATGCATTATCTGTCTGCCACACCCGAATCATTAAGAAAACAAAAGCCGCGCGCTCTTTCGAGCACGCGGCTTTTAACATACACATGGCTTAAGGGGTCGGGGTGTGAGCCGCGTAGGGACACACCCTCAAGCTAGAGCCTTACCAGATGCTCGGCCAGAGACCAAGCGGGCCAGCGCCCAGGATGCCAAGGACGAAGAGCAGGAGAATGCCTTGGTCGGGGTCCAGCTGTGCTTAGCGAACATGTAGTAAAGCAGCAGCGTAAGCATAAGCGGGACGAGCTTCGGGACGATGGTGTTGAGGGTGTCGGCAACAGAGAAGTTGACCGGATCCTCGGTAACGGTGCCGTAGGTCACGGACTCCATGCCGTTACCCAGATCGGTGACGCCGCACTCGACAGCGTTGCCGTCGGCATCGGAAGCGGTAAGGGCGTTGCCGTCCTTATCGGTCATGGCGATGGTACCGGCCTCAGCGGTCTCGGTATCGATGCCCTCCATACCGGTGAAGTTCTCGGCCTCCTTCTCGGAGACGATCACGGTAGTAGCGGAGAGACCACGGGTGGTGCCGTTGGGGATCTGGAGGTTGATCTGGGTGCCACCCATGGTGACGACCAGGCAACCGACGACGAAGACGCCCATGATGGAAGCGGCACGCGTGAAGGCCTGCATGTTGGCGGTCAGAGCGTCAATAGCGCTGGTGCCAAGCTTGTAGGACCAGTTCATGAGCCAGAAGCGCAGAGCGAACTGGACGACGTTGAAGATCACCAGGAAGATGATCGGTGCAGCGGCGTTGCCGTTGATGGCCATGTTGGAGGTGATGCCGGCCGTGATAGGCACGAGCGTCAGCCAGAACAGGGCGTCACCGATACCACCGAGCGGGCCCATTGCGGCGACGCGGACGGCGCGGATCGTGGGGATGTCAACCTTGTTCTGCTCGAGCGAAAGCACGATGCCCATAACAAAGGTGACAAGGAACGGGTGGGTGTTGAAGAACTCCAGGTTGTGGCTCATGGAAGCCGCGAGGTCGTTCTTGTTGGTGTGGATCTTCTCCAGACCGGGGATGATGGAGTAAAGCCAGCCAGCGGCCTGCATGCGCTCGTAGTTGAACGATGCCTGCAGGAAGCAGGAGCGCCAAGCCATCTTGTTGAGGGTCTTCTGGTCGAGCTGCGGAGCAGGAGTGAGATCCTCGTAGTGCTCCGGGATCACATACTCATTAGATGCCATCTTCGAAGTCACCTCCGTCAGAAACAGCTGCACCCTTCAGCTCGGTCTGCTGCTGGAAGTCCCAGAAAGCGATGCCGAAGCCGATGAGAGCGAGGATGAGCAGAGCAGGGGTTGCCAGCGAATCGTTGGCAACGGTGATGAGCGCGAGGCCAAAGCCCATGAGGAAGAAGCCCCACATATCGCGGTTCATCATAACCTTGAGCAGGACGCGAAGCCGACGAAGCGCATCATGCCGCCTGCAGCGGAGAGACCGGTCTGCAGCCAAGTCGGGATGGCAGAAGCGATGGTCTGACCGATGGTAGCGCCAGCGATGAAGAACAGGGTGACGACGACAGCGAAGATCAGGCCGAGCAGAGCATGGCGAAGTAGTTCAGGCGCTCGATGCCCTTGGTGTCCGCGTTGTGAGCCATGTTATCGGCCGTGGACATAAGCGGGGACATAAGCGTGAAGACCAGGGTAACGCCAAGCTGGCCAAGCAGAGCGAACGGAATGGCGAGGCCGACTGCCGCGTTGGCTCGAGGCCCGTGGCGATAGCGAGAATGGCTGCCATGATGCCGCCGATGACGGCGTTAGGCGGCTGAGCGCTCCGATCGGCATGTTGCCGATCGTCATGAGCTGATAGGTACCACCCACGAGAAGACCGGTGTTAAGGTCGCCAAGGATAAGACCGATGACGCGCCGGTGACGATGGGCTGATAGAGAGACTCGAGGAAGTCAAACTGGTCGATTGCCGCGATGAACGTGACGACGAAGACCAGAGCGATCTGGATGATCGAGTATTCCATCTTGCTCCTCCTTTCAAAATGTATGTACGCACTTTGGATTTCACGTACAGAACGTCAGGGTTTCACTCCTGACAACGTGGATCACGAGGATTACGAGAAGAGCTTGCTCGTGTCCTCAACAGGCGTGCTCGGAACGCGCCTGATCTCCAACTCCACCCCCAATTCCTGCAGCTCTTTAAACGCAGCGACATCCTCGTCGTTAACTGCGACGGAGGTGGCGACTTGGCGCTTTCCTTCCGACATGTGCATGTTGCCGATGTTTACCTTCTTTATAGGCACACCGCCCTTGACGAGCGTAAGCACGTCTTCCGGTGTTTCGGCCACGATGAAGATCTTCTGGCGCGGGCTCGCCTTGCCAATGACGTCGATGGTCTTCTGCAGAGAGAAGAAACGCGTAGCGACGCCGGCGGGAGCGGCCATCTTCATGAGGTTCTGGCGCATGGTGTTGGACGCCACGTCGTCGTTGGCGACGAGGATGAGGTTGGAGCCCAGGGTGGAGTTCCACTGGGTGGCAACCTGGCCATGAACCAGTCGGTTATCGATGCGGGTAAGAAGAATGTTGGGTTCTGCCATGTTGATCAGCTTCCTTTCGTTATTTGCTGACGACAGTTACTTGATCTCCTGAATCGCGTAACGCGAAACATCTACGACGGCTCCGGATCGGACTTTGATCTGGACCTTCTCGCCTTCGATGCCTTTGACGGTTCCGTAGATACCGCCGGCGAAAAGAACCTCTTGACCCGGCTTGAGCTCGGTGTGCAGCTCCTTGAAGTACTTCTGCTTCTTCTTCATGTTGATTTGCGACCAGATGGTGTAAATCAAGCCCATGATGACAAGCAGGCCTAAAAGGCGACCGAGGAGCTCAGGACGTTGCTCCGAAATCGGCCATTAGATGCCGTCCTCGTCGCCGAAGATATCCTCTTCCTCGGAGCCGGCAACGGATGCGACCGTCTGGGCGGTGACGCCCGTCTGTCCAACGGTCACGGCCTGCTCGCCAAGCTCGGCGAGCGTGGCATTGCCTCGGAGGAACAGAAGCTCAATAACCATGGGAAGGTTGGTGCCAGTCAGAACCTCGACGTTGTCGACATCCTGGGCAATCATCATCGACTGGTTGAACGGGGTGCCGCCAAGCAGGTCGGTAAAGACGAGCACGCCATCGCACTCCTCGCGCATGGCGGTAATAGCGGCGCGGAGATCCTCACCGTAGGATGCGGCCTGGTCGCCCTCAAAAGGAACGACGGTAAAAGCAGGCTGGTCGCCGGCAACCATCGCGATAGCGCTTGCAAGGCCGGGTGCGAACTGTCCATGACCGGTAAGAATAAAGCCAACCATTCAAATTTCCCTTCCGAAGGTGTGTACAATCTGAGTCCGATGATTTTCGGAAGCCAGCGGGCGCTCGCCCTTAAAGCTTCTTGAAAGCGTTCTTTGAAGACCAGTGGTTTCTAAACTGGTAGTAACCACGTGACGTGTTGTTGTCACTATATCACCCCAGAAGAGGTCGCTTTCCTTGATTCATACGGTAAAACGTTTTTGCACCGCTCACGGTGATAAATCGACCGTTTACCGGTCGTTAACACTTCTACCTGCGGTTTTGAAACCGTTTCGAAATGCTTTGGCAAAAGATCGGATCTTTTCCTGTGTCTAAACAACGCAGGGCGGCTAAAAATAGCGTGAAGAAAAATTGCAGGTCATTGTGAAGATATGTGAATTGGTCTTTTTGACTTAATACCAGTTAGAACCAGTTTTGAGATTATCGGTGAACGGTAGTTTTCGACCGTTCACCGGTTACTTGCAATCGTTTGCAGTTGTTTTCCCAGATGAATTAGGGAAGCGCGATGGAGCGCTTGCGCGATCACGGGAAGTTTTTGGCATTTGTCTCATCCCCCGAACGCCAAACTCCGGCATCCAAAATGAGCTAATAGCTCACGCTAATCGTTTTCAATCATTACTTACTCAGTATACGTAATTATTTATCGTTTATCGTTAATTTTGATATGATACAAGTATCATCCAAAACGCCGATTGGAGAGGTTATGGTCCACCGAAACGCATCTATATCGAATGAAACCATCAGCCGCGAACAGACGATAGCCAAACTGAGGAAGCTCGCTCGCATCTGCAAATGGGCCACAATCTGCATTACCACAGCGCTCGCTCTGGGACTCCTCGCAGTCATTGCGATTGACCTTCTACTTATATTGCCCGGCCTCTCCCAAGGGTCGTGCCTCCAATCCGTAGAACTTCAAGCCGGCGAAGGGCCGTGCCTGGCTATTGTCGGTACCGATGCGCAGGCCCCACTTATGCTCGTCGCACACGATGGCCACACTGCCATAGGGAGCCTCTTGATAACATGCCTCGCGCTTACCATCGCGATAAGCGTGCGCAGGCTTTTCTTCAACATTGAAAAGGGAGGCAGGCCCTTTGACCTTGAATGTAACCAGACACTTCGTCGAGTAGGACATTTATTCCTTATCGGCGGCGTTGCCGTGAGGCTTCTTGGTGCCGTAATCACGGGAATGATACTCTTAGGATTTGGCGGCAGCTTTACGGATGCGTTCGCCGGCCAGTTATTCGAGCCCTCCATGCTCTTTGCAGGCCTGATTATTTGCCTGATTGCCAGCATCTTCCGCTACGGGTATATCCTGCAAAAACAAGATGACGAGTTGCTCTAGGAGGAATCCATGATTATTCTGCGGCTTGACCGCATGCTCGCCGAACGCAAGATCTCATCCAAAGAGCTTGCGGAACGCGTGGGCATCTCCCAGGTCAATATGTCACGCATTAAGACGGGCAAGGTTTCTGCCATACGTTTTTCAACTCTTGACGCGATATGTCGGGCACTCGACTGCCAACCGGGCGATGTACTGGAATATATGCCTGACGATGAAGCCGATAACCTTTTTGGACGTAAAGATTGATAGGCATAATTTAGCCACCAGCGCCTAAACGCAAATAGCCCGCTAGAACAACATCCGTTCTAGCGGGCTTATTCAGATATTTCGGTTACGCGCTCGGCGGCTCAGACAGATCTTTATGCAAACAGACCATAGATGCTGATGTTGGCCTTGGCATACAGGCCGTTAGCATACTCGGTCCACTTGGAGCTGGCGCTCGAAGCCTGCGAAGAGTACTGCTGGTAGGCGGTGTAATAGGCGGTCATGGCCTGCTTGTAGGTAGCGCTATCAGCCGTAAAGGCATCGTCAGCGAAGGCCTTAGCGTAGGTGCTATCGGCGTCCTTCCAGGTGCCCTTTTCGCTATCCCACTCGTCGCCGGCAAGTTTGATGATGTATCGGCGTAGTCCTTGCTCGCGGTCTCCTCGTTGCCGTCAGCAGGCTCGGTCGGGGCGGTCGGCATGCTTGCGGAGCTATCGCCCACCTTCTCCTTGTAGAGCTTCTGCAGCGTCGCGGACTGACGGACGATCTGCTTGGCCTGGTCCTTGGACACGCCATACTGCTTGGCCATGGTCTTGTAGTCGGAGGTGCCGATAGAATCCTCGGCGTACTTCTTCATCTCCTTAGAGGAGACGGTAATGCCTCGTCCTCGGCAGCATCGAGCAGAATCTTGTTGCGCACGTAAGACAGGATGACGTCGGCAGAGGGGGCGGTGTAGTTGCCGTTGCTATCCTTGACGGTATCGAGCTGTACTGGCTCTCGATGGCCTCGCGCGCGGTGATGTCGCTCTTCTTGCTGTTATAACTATAGCTTGCCACGGTCGAATCGAGCTGGTCCTCGGTCAGGGTCGACGAACCGACGCCCTTGCCGCCAAAGCCGCCATTGCCAATAAAGAAGCCGACCACCGCAGCGATCACGACTGCAACCACAAAGGCGGCAATCATCGTCTTCTTGCGCTTGGATACGTGATCGTCCCCATCGGAACCTAGGGCGTCATCATCCTCATCCTGGGCCTCGGGCATCAGATTCTCGTCAGCGGCATCTGCGGCGATCTGAGCTCCAGACGGGCGTCCTCTTCCTCGGCCGTCGTGCCAGCAGCAATGTGCTCGGCAGACGTACCGGCGACCAGATCGATCTTCTCGGTCTCGTCACCGTCGGGGCCTTCGCCGCGCTCGATGATCTGGATGCCGTCGATCTCGTCCTTCTCGTCCTTCTTTTGAATCAAACCCATATCGGTTACTCCTTGTTAGGAAACATAGTCCCCAATAGAATACGCCGACGGAGCGCCGGGCGTATTGATTCTTAGGTTATACGCAAACACTTAAGTACTATTTAGGCGTTTGCAGCACGCATGCCTTAGGCCAGGTGCGCGATAACGGCATCGGCAAAGGCCTGCGTGCCCGCGGCGCCCTCAACGGAGCCGGTCTGGGCACGACGCACGTCGCCGGTAACCTGCTCGCCCTCGTCGAGTGTGGCAGACACCGCAGCGCGGATGCGATTGGCCGCATCGTTCTCGCCCAGGTGATCGAGCATCATCGCAGCAGAGAGGATCTCGGCCGTGGGGTTGGCGATATCCTGGCCAGCGATATCGGGCGCGGAGCCATGCGTTGCCTCGAAGATGGCGCAGCCGGCACCAATGTTGGAACCCGGAGCCATGCCCAAGCCGCCCACCAGGCCGGCGCACAGGTCGCTCACGATGTCGCCGTACAGGTTGGGCAGCACCAGGACATCGAAGTCGTTGGGATTCTGGACCAGACCCATGCAGGTGGCGTCGACGATCTTGTCGTTGAACTCGATATCGGGATAGTTGGCGGCCACCTCGCGTGCAACGCGCAGGAACAGGCCGTCGGTCGCCTTCATGATGTTGGCCTTATGCACGGCCGTCACCTTTTTGCGGCCGCAGCGGCGGGCATACTCAAAGGCGTACTCCACAATGCGGCGGCTCTTGGCGATGGAGATGGGCTTGATCGAGATAGCGGAATCGGCGGCGAAGGTCTTCTGACCCGAACGCTCGACAAGCTGCGAGAGCTCCTCGACCTCGGCAGCGCCTCATCGAACTCGATGCCGGCGTAGAGGTCCTCGGTGTTCTCGCGCACGATGACCAGGTCGACGTCGCGGAAGCGCGAGCCATCGCCCGGCTGCGACAGGCAGGGGCGCACGCAGGCATACAGGTCGAAGTGCTTGCGCAGGGCCACGTTGACGCTGCGGAAACCCGTACCGACCGGCGTGGTGATGGGGCCCTTGATGGCAACCTTGGTCTCGGCGACCGCATCGAGCACGTGCTGGGGCAGCGGCGTGCCAAACTCGTCCATGACGCCGGCACCGGCCTCCTGGACATTCCAATTGATCTGGACACCGGTGGCCTCGACCACGCGGCGCATGGCCTGCGTAATCTCGGGACCGATACCGTCACCGGGAATCAGGACTACATCGTGCGCCATAATCTGTTACTCCTCGTTTTCGGCGTCGTCAGATTTTTTAACGCTAGCACGCTTCTTCTTTTTGGAGAGATCCAAGCCAAAGCGTTTAACAAGCATTTCGCAAATCTCGCTCGAACGGGCTTTGAGATAGCTGCCCTTGCCGTTCTCGGCATCGAACTTAAGGCGCAACGCGAGCTTCTCGGCGACCTCGGCGTCGATCTCGCCCTGGCCAAACTCGTACAGGCAACCGAGCATGTCGCGATACTCGAGGTCGCGTGGTAGCACTGGATGGCCTCGTCCAGGATGGGCCAAGCCTCGCGCGAACGCTCGACGCCCGTGGCGCCCCACACGCACAGCAGGCGGAAGGCGGCATAGCGCAGCGTGGAGGAAATCTCGTCGAACAGCGCGGTCTCGGCACCCTCAAAGGCATCGCCCAGCTGCTCGGGACAGGTGGTGGCGAGCGCCGTCAGGGCATCGAGGGCCTCCCAGCGGGTCTGAGCCTCGGGGCGGTCGAGCGCCTCGATCAGCGCGGGCACGCAGGGCACGACGC
>ENA-OQIM01000154-OQIM01000154.1-human-gut-metagenome-genome-assembly--contig:-NODE-154-length-23230-cov-1.529022_pt1 | contig 23230 bp, 30 predicted proteins | sample MGYA00242579_ERZ504744 | MGnify/ENA primary metagenome ERZ504744 (study PRJEB26092, sample SAMD00036441) | human gut metagenome | host: Homo sapiens | study: EMG produced TPA metagenomics assembly of...
TCTTTATGATGGCGAGGTCATTTTGATGGGACGAAAGGAACTATCAATAAACCTTTGTATTTTAAGGGAAGTTTTGGTCTGTCGACACGATGTTTTACTGCATACCTCGTAAAGCTGTATGTGGCAAATATATATACTATCAAGCAACAATATTTCCATTTAACTTATACTCAACATCAACTGCACTGCCCAGTATGACACAATCGGATTTATGCAATAATCCCATTGTATTCCCACCATTAGCAGAACAGCAGCAAATTGCCATCTACCTTGATGCTAAGACCGAGAAGATTGACAAGATGATGCTAAGGCAGAAAAGAAAATAGAATATCTTGGTGAACTTAAACAATCACTTATCACTCGTGCCGTGACACGGGGATTGAATCCAAATACGCCACTAAAAGACAGTGGTGTAAACTGGATTGGTAATATTCCTATGCACTGGGACATCGCCTGTTTACGTTTCTTCTTAAGACTTATAAACGGACGTGCGTATTCACAAAACGAATTGCTACCAAGTGGAAAATACAAGGTACTTCGTGTTGGAAACTTCTTCACAAATGATTCGTGGTACTATTCAAATATGGAACTAGAACCCGATAAGTATTGTGATAAGGATGATTTACTATATGCTTGGTCAGCTTCAGTTGGCCCATATATTTGGAATGAAGCAAAAACAATATATCATTACCATATATGGAAAGTGCAACTGGCTACATCAATGGATAAAATGTATTCATATTATTTATTAAGAGCAGTGACAAATCAAAAAATGAGCGATATGCATGGAAGTACAATGATGCACATTACAATGGGTGATATGAATAAAACAAAGATTCCAATACCTCCTCTTTCCGAGCAACAACAAATCGCCACCTACCTTGATACAAAATGTTCAAAGATTGACCACATTATCGCTACCCAAAAGAAAAAATTGCTTATCTTCAAGAACTGAAACAAAGCCTCATTACCAACGTAGTGACAGGCAAGATAAAAGTAAGCTGACACATAAAGCATAAGACCATGAAAACAAGCAATAAAGAAGAAGAAGAACCTCATTTCGTAAAGCGAGATAAATTTGCTATAACCGCAGAATATAAGCAATGGTTTGCCGATATCAAATCTCGTTTGCGAAACAGTCAGATAAAAGCCGCCATCAAAGTAAACAGCACGCTGCTGGAGTTCTATTGGAGCTTAGGTCGTGACATTGTAAAGATGAAAGCGGAACAAGCATGGGGAAGTGGTGTTTTGCAACAGCTCAGCTTTGATTTGCGAGATGAGTTTCCTGGTATGAAAGGATTATCATACACCAACTTGCGGTATGCGGCACAGTGGTTCAGATCTATACAAGCGATGATGAGTCAATTTGCCAACAACTTGTTGGCGAATATCCATGCCACAAAAATTCGCTCTTGTGCCCTGGGGACATCACATTGAAATCATGGCCAAGAGTAAGACTGTGGACGAAGCATTATTCTATATAAACGAAGTGATTGCCGGCAACTGGAGTCGCGCCACGCTGATGAATATGCAGAAAGCAAGTCTTTATGAAAAACGAGGAAAAGCGCAGACCAATTTCAACGATAAGTTGCCACAACCACAAGATGAACTGGCACAAGAAATATTGAAAGACCCTTATAACTTCGATTTCCTCACATTGCGAAAACCATACAATGAACACATGCTTGAAGAAGCCTTAGAACACAATATCCGTCGTTTTCTGCTGGAATTAGGTACAGGTTTTGCATACGTTGGAAGTCAGATGGAACTTCGCATGCCTGGTGGAACCAGCTACTTTCCGGATATGGTATTCTATCATACAAGCTGAAATGCTATGTCGTGCTTGAACTAAAAGTCGTGGAATTTGAGCCTGAATTTGCCGGTAAACTCAACTTCTATGTGTCGGCGGCAGACCATCTTTTGAAAGATGATAATGACAACCCCAGTATAGGACTGCTGGTATGCAAGTCGAAAAACGAGACGGTGGTTAAATGGGCTTTTGAAGGCATCGACCGACCGTTGGGAATAGCAACCTATGAACTTGATGAAGTACTGAAAAAGACACTGGCAGAGAAACTGCCAAGTATTGAAGACATAGAAAATGCAATAGAAGAGTAAATTGTGCAGAAACACTGCACGGTTATATACGAGCTTTGCAATCATAAAACGAAAAATATGAACCGATATGTTTGAACTACTAAACGAAACTCTCTTTGAGAAACACATAGCAGAATACCTTGCAGGAAGCAAGATGTACAATCAACGCACACCAAAGGATTTCAATATTCAAAAGTTGGTGGACTCAGATATGCTTTTACAATTTTTGCGCGAGCAACCTATGTGCAGAAACTTATCACTCAAAGTTTCGCAGACGAACAAGATGCGCTCAACATTGTGATTGAAACTATCAACACGAAAATTAATCGTGGTGAAAGTTTGCTGTCACTGTTGAAGAATGGCTTCATGCTGCAAGGCCGACGCATCCGGTTGGCAGCTTTCAAACCGAAGATGACCCTTGATGATGATGATGCTGACCACCTCTACAAGAAAAATATCTTCAGCGTGGTTCGCCAGATGAAGTACAGCACGCAGGGCTTCGATAAGGATAACGAACTCGACCTCTGCATTCTGTTAAACGGTCTGCCTATCATTACTCTGGAACTGAAGAACGAAGCTACCGGTCAGACTGTGGTAAACGCCATGCACCAATATCAGACCAACCGCCACCCGCAGAACCGTATGCTTCGCACCTGCCTGGTCCATTTCGCCATGGATAACAACCGGGTGATGATGACCACCCAGTTGGCCGGCGATAATACACGCTTCCTCCCATTCAACAAGGAAACGGTGAATCCACAAGTAGAAGGAGATTATCCGACCTGCTATATGTGGAAAGAGGTGCTGCAAGCTGATTCTTTACTAAATCTCATTCAGCATTTCATTAAACACATTACACCTAAGAAGGGTGAACCGTTCTATATATTCCCCCGTTATCACCAGTTGCGTTGCGTACGCAACATCATTAGCGACGTGCGCGAGAAAGGTGTAGGGCAAACCTATCTCGTGCAGCACTCAGCAGGTTCAGGCAAAACAAAGAGCATGTCATGGCTGGCCTTCCAACTGGCAAACCTTCAGAATGTAGACAACACCCCGGTATTCGATTCGGTTATTATGATTACCGACCGTATTGTGCTCGACCGGAACATTGCCGATGAAATAAAGGGAATGGAAGAAGTAGCCGGTACTGTGAAAGACATCCGCAAAGGTTCACGTAATCTGGCAAAGGCATTAGCAGAAGGCGGTCACCGCATCATCATCTCCACGGAACAAAAGTTCAGCTTTGCATTACCTAAGTTGAAGGAGCTGCCGGTTCACACTTCGCTGTCATCATAGACGAAGCGCATACACCTTTGGCAAGCAAGCATCGCACAATGTGCGTCAAGTTCTCACCGACAAGAATGAACTTCGTGAAACAGTAGAAGAGTTTGGAATTGAGAGCCGTGAAGCCGAGAACAATATGCAAGACCAAATGTTGGCCGAACTGCAAGCTGCCCGCAGCATCAATAGCGGCCATATCAGTTACTTTGCTTTCACAGCCACACCAAAGTCACAGACTTTTGCACTCTATGGCCGTAACGGAAAGGCATTCGACACCTATCCATGAACAAGCCATCGAGAAGCTTTATCCTTGACGTGCTGAAAACTATACCACCTTCCAGACCATGTTTGAGCTGGTAAGCAAGATAGACCTTCCTGAAGACACACCTGAATACGAAAAGCAGAACGCACTCCGTTTGATGATGCAATATGTGAACCAGCACCCATACGTCATCAACTACAAAGCCAATATGATGGTAGACTACTTCATGCAGCACTCTGCCCAAAAGATGAAAGGGCAGGCCAAAGCCATTGTAGTGACTTCCAGCCGCGCCAACGCCATATTGTTCCACCAAGCCATCACACGCCGGTTGAAAGAGAAATACAATGGCGAGATAAAAGCACTTGTGGCATTCAGTGGTGAAGTAGAAATCAATGGCAACAAATATACAGAGGAGAAAATAAACGGCTTCGGAATCAAAGACAACGGCATTGACCGTTGAATTCAAACAAGCCTAATCAAAGGTTCTTAGTCGTAGCCGACAAGTTCCAGACCGGATTCGACCAGCCTTTACTCCATACTATGTTTGTAGACAGAAAGCTAGGCGGTGTGCAGTGCATCCAAACGCTGAGTCGTTTGAACCGCTGCCATCCCGACAAGCAAGATACCCTGATTATCGACTTCGTAAACAAACACGAAGACATAAAGGCTGCATTCGAGCCCTACTATGATACGACCTGGTTGCAAGGAAACTATAACCCGTCGAACATCTATGAATATAAGAATGACATCGAGCGCAGGAAACTCTTTACACAGAACGATATAGATAAGGTGGTAACCTTATTGCTCTGCGGAGATGAACAACAGATAGCCGGCATTCCATCTATCTTAGGACAACTGGTAAACGAATATGTAAAACCGTTACCTGAAGAGGAACAGGAACTCATCCGCAAGGAAGTGAACCGTTACATCCGCCAGTACGGATTGCTTGCTCAGTTAATGAAATTCCTTGACCCTGACTTGGAACGTTTCTACATGTTCTGCAAGCTCTACTACAAATACCTGCCTTATACTAAGGAGACTTTGCCACTGGACATCTTGGAAAAGATTGACCTCGACAAGTATCGTATCCAGCTGGCAGAACAGGGCTGTATCACATTAGAAGGAGAAGATGGTGAACTGACGCCTCCAAGTACTGCTGCTTAGCGGCGGGGAGAAGGAGTTTGATCATCTCGATCATCTCATCCACATGATGAACGAGCCTTATGAAGGTTTTCTTAACGAAAATGACCAGATCATCCTTGAGTTGCTGCGCCAGTGAGAAATGACCCCAACATAAAGCAGGCATTCAGCGCAGAAAACTCTCGTTCCAGCCTGTTGAAGATGGTAGAAAAGGAGTTCAACAAAAAAAGTCGCAACACAGTTAGGCAAGTATATCAACTTGAAGAAACTGCTCAACAGCAACCAAGCATTCAATGAGGAATTCTTAAACATGCTGGTAACCTTCCTGGGGCAAAGTTTCCATACAAGTAACGTGCTTGAATATAATGAGGAGTTGCTTAAAGATGTGATGTTTGAGAAACTAGAAGATACTTTCAGTGAACTCTGCGGACACGGCTATCGTGAACTTGAAGAAGTGCTCGATTGTCTTTTCGCCATCTTGAAGACCCATACTGTGAAAAACTTGGATGGTCTGAACACCATGATTCCAAATCAATTGAACAAGTTCTATCGTGGTGAGAACGAGCCGGTAGACTTGAAAGTGATATTCGCAGCATTGTTGCCCAAGTATGAGGCATTCCTCCGCAAACTCTATTACCTGAAAGAGGGAGAACAATTTATGTCTACAAAAGGTGCAGACGGTTGGGTGGCCATTGTAAAGACTTTCCATGAAATAGATAACCTCTACTATAATCATGGCAAAAATCCGAAATTGAACACTTTTGAAACCTACTACAAGTGTATTTCAAAGTGGAGAAACGAAAACGTTCACCATGCTCCGGAACTCCCCGATGCAGAGGTTGCTCCAGCCATCCACATGGTGGTCAGCATGTATATCTATGCCGTAATGGTCAGCATTACAGACTTGGAAATGGCAGGTTGTGAACTTGACAATTCGGGAGTCACCGTTCCTGTTATGTATCCTTCAGCTCCTGCAGCCTCTTACGAAATGGATACTTACAGCAGGGATAATTCCGAAGAGGATGAGCCTGTCCAAAAGGTGGCAGAGTGTCCTATTAACAAGATGAACGAAGAAGAGAAGATGGACCTTTTGAAACGCAGCATTCTGAAAGCGCAAAGTTACACTCCGCTATTCACCAAAAAGCGTCATTGGATGTCAATCTATAAGATGGCAGCGCACAAGAACATCATCATCGACGGCGATTATGCATACTTTGTACAACGTATCGGCATGATGGATCTGAAAAATATGCCTGAACGGTTTATCCGCAAACTATCTGGACCGTATGAACAAAGGTGTTTTTGCTGATGACCTCAGCGAATGGACAAGTACCGGCTTAAGCGGCATGAAACGATCTGAGTTCACCGACATCAAGGAAACCGCAGAGAAATTCGGCGAAATCATAGACGAAACCAGACATAACGAATAAACCAGAAAGACTAATCCGGACAGAAGACATTGAAAACTTTATGCCATGACAGACAGGGCGTTATTCCGCATGGAAAAGTGAAATTTATAGTAGCTGTGCGGCAAGAATGCACAGTTGCTATTTTACTTTGTACCAAAATAAAAAACAGTCATAAAACAGAAGGCGATGGCAACAAATAAAAACGCGATGGCTCGATACAGAGCTTTAGACAAATGCTTTAGCAGCAGAACCAGAAAATACTACATGAACGATCTCATCGAGGCCTGCCGTATGGCACTTGAACGACAGAATGGTGATAGCGGTTCAAAAGGTGCCGAAGGAGTACAGCGTCGTCAAATCTTTGACGATATGAACGATATGGAATTGATGTACGGAGTCATTATCGACAGAATCCAAGACGGCCATAAAAAGTATTACCGCTATGCAGTCGGTTCAAAGACTATGGCCGAATCCGGTCCTTCCCAAGAAGAAATGGATTGTATACTCGAAGCCGCCGCATCATGAAACGCTTTGAAGGTGTTCCTCAGTTCGACTGGCTGGATGACCTGGAAAAGAAACTTTATACCACTTCAAAACTAGGCAGTGAGACTCAAAAGGCAGTCAGTTTCCAGCACAACCAATACCTTACAGGTATAGACAAATGGTACAAGCCATATTCGAAGCTATTGTAGCAAAGAAAGTAATAGAAATAAATTACCATCCATTCGGTAAAGATGTCAGAACAGTTGTGGTGAGCCCCTATCACTTGAAACAGTACAATAATCGCTGGTTCTTGGTGGCGAAACGCAAAGACTTCGATAAAATGTCCAACTATGCGATAGACCGGATTGAAGGAATAAAGGAAACGACCCGAACCTTTGAGCCTCTGGACAATGACTTTGATTTTGAAGAGTTCTTTAGTGACGTGGTCGGCGTTTCCGTAGTTGAAGGCGCCCCCGTGGAAAATGTCATTTTGCACGTTACCGACAAGGCGTGGAATTACATTACAACAAAGCCGCTGCATGAGTCCCAATCTGTGCTAAACAGCAAACAAGCCGACGGCAAATGGGAGGTTCGACTGAAAGTACAAGACAACTATGAATTACGTTCACTTCTACGTTCCTTTGGCGATAGCGTTGAGGTAATGGCTCCGGTTACCTTACGTCAAGAAATGAAAGAAATGGCACAGCGTGTTTTCCAAATGTATAAAGACTAAACCTGTATACTATGAAGATACTATACCTGTAAGCGACAATTATCACTATTCTATTAGTATTGAATAATAATTATTTTACTTAAAACAAATCCGGAGAGCCTCCCATAGCACATGCCATCGCTGTATTTCTAAAAACCAACATTATATTATACTGAGTTTATATAACTTTATGTCACTAAACATATCCTCAAACTTATAGTATTCCAGTAGTTTTGCTATCTTTGTGACAAAACACTTACATACTATGACTATCACTTTATCCAATGACTTACCTGCTATCCTACATTCACGGAAGGCATCCGCCGCGCTCCCGACCGGGGCTACCGCTTGACACCCGCCCAAACGGAAACGGCGTTGAGGAATGCATTGCGGTACATTCCTGTGGAACTGCATGAGCAACTCGCTCCCGAATTGACGGACGAATTACTTACCAGGGCAAAATATACGGTTACCGTTTCCGGCCCGAAGGTGATTTGAAAGCAAAGCCCATTGACGAATACAAAGGGAATTGCATCGAAGGGAAAGCATTCCAAGTCATGATAGACAACAACCTTTCATTTGATATCGCCCTCTATCCTTACGAACTGGTGACATACGGCGAAACCGGACAAGTTTGTCAGAACTGGATGCAATACCGGCTTATCAAGCAGTATCTGGAGATAATGACCAATGAACAGACCCTAGTGGTAGAAAGCGGCCATCCTTTGGGCTTATTCCAATCACATCCCGAAGCTCCCCGTGTTATTATCACCAATTCCATGATGGTAGGCATGTTCGACAACCAGAAAGACTGGGAAATAGCCGCACAGATGGGAGTAGCCAACTATGGACAAATGACCGCCGGAGCTGGATGTACATCGGTCCGCAAGGCATTGTACACGGCACGTTCAACACCCTATTAAATGCCGGCCGCATGAAATTAGGAGTACCTCAGAACGGTAACCTGAACGGCCATCTTTTCGTATCCTCCGGATTAGGCGGAATGAGTGGCGCACAACCCAAAGCGGCAGAGATAGCCGGAGCAGTGGCCATCATAGCCGAAGTAGATTATTCACGCATAGAAACCCGCCACCGCCAAGGGTGGGTACAGCATATCACATCCGATTTGTCTGAAGCCTACCGGCTGGCTACCGATGCCATGGCCCGACGAATCCCCTGCTCCATAGCCTACCATGGCAATGTAGTCAATCTGTTGGAGTATGCGCTACATCACAACATCCACATCGAACTTCTCAGTGACCAGACTTCCTGCCATGCCGTTTACGAAGGCGGTTATTGTCCTGCAGGTATCTCATTCGAAGAACGTACCCGTATGCTGAAAGAAGACAGAGAAACTTTTGATAAAATGGTGGACGAAACTTTGCGCCGCCATTTCCATGTTATCAAGGAACTAGTGGCACGGGGCACTTATTTCTTCGATTATGGCAATTCTTTCATGAAAGCGATTTATGACGCTGGAGTGAAAGAAATCTCACGCAATGGAACAAACGAGAAGGATGGATTCATCTGGCCGTCCTATGTAGAGGATATCATGGGACCCCAACTTTTCGATTATGGTTACGGCCCCTTCCGCTGGGTATGCCTGAGCGGAAAAAAGGAAGATTTGATAAAGACCGACCATGCTGCTATGGAGTGTATCCCTAAAGATCGCCGCGGACAGGATATGGACAACTGGATATGGATTCGCGACGCCGAAAAAAATAACCTGGTGGTAGGGACCCAAGCACGAATTCTGTATCAAGACGCACTGGGACGTATGAATATCGCACTGCGTTTCAATGAATGGTACGCCGGGGCGAGGTAGGTCCTATCATGTTGGGACGTGACCACCACGATGTAAGCGGTACCGACTCTCCTTTCCGGGAAACTTCCAATATCAAGGACGGCAGCAATGTAATGGCAGATATGGCTGTGCAATGCTTTGCCGGAAATTGTGCCCGGGGCATGAGCCTTGTCGCTTTGCACAATGGAGGTGGTGTAGGTATAGGTAAAGCCATCAATGGCGGATTCGGAATGGTATGCGACGGCAGTGAACGGGTAGACCGTATTCTCCGCTCATCCATGTTATGGGATGTAATGGGAGGAGTGGCACGCCGTTCGTGGGCACGCAACCCTCATGCCATGGAAACTTCGGCGGAGTTCAACGAAAGCCATGCCGATGGTTATCATATCACCCTGCCGCATCTAGCAGAAGACTCATTAATCAATAAAATATTAAAAGATAAAGGAATTAAATAAGTGATATTATGAACTGGACAAAAATTATGGAATGCGTCCCCAACTTCAGTGAAGGACGTGACTTACAAAAAATAGACGAGATTGTATCTCCGTTTCGTGCCAAGGCAGGCGTAAAATTATTGGATTATAGTAACGATGAAGACCACAACCGGCTGGTAGTTACCGTCGTTGGAGAACCGGACGCCTTGAAAGAAGCTGTGATAGAAGCTATCGGTATAGCAGTAGAACTAATTGACCTGAACCATCACCAAGGACAGCACCCCCGTATGGGAGCTGTAGATGTAGTTCCATTCATTCCCATCAAAGGATGTACCATGGAAGATGCTATAGCGGTGTCCAAAGAAGTGGGACAACGGGTGGCCTCTCAATATAATCTCCCTGTATTCTTATATGAAAAATCAGCTAGTGCACCACATCGTGAAAATCTTGCTGTCATCCGTAAAGGAGAATTCGAAGGATGAAGGAAAAGATTCACCAACCCGAATGGCATCCCGATTTTGGTCCTGCGGAACGTCACCCCACTGCTGGAACTGTAGCCATCGGAGCCCGTATGCCCTTAGTTGCCTACAATATAAATCTCAATACTCCCAGCCTAGAAATAGCGCATGACATTGCCAAGAAAATCCGTTTTATCGGTGGCGGACTGCGCTATTGCAAGGCCATGGGCGTGGAACTGAAGGATCGGGGTATCACTCAGGTATCCATGAATCTCACCGACTATAGTAAAACCGCTATCTACCGGGCATTCGAAATGGTACGTTTTGAAGCCAAACGCTACGGAGTAAGCATCATCGGCAGCGAAATCGTAGGACTTGTTCCTATGGAGGCCTTGATAGACACTGCCTCTTACTATCTGGGATTGGAAAACTTCTCCATGCAACAAGTGCTGGAAGCACGTATCATGGAATAAACAAGAACAAAGTTATGAGCAACAACTTGATTATCATCAATGCCCACATCGTTACTCCGCAAGGCAGAACCGCCCGGAAAGGAGAAGCCATGAACGAACTTCTCAACATTCCTTGCGGAACGGTAAGAATAACCGACGGTATTATTACCTATGTTGCGAAAACCGTACAAGCCATGAAAAGCCCGGCTATAAAGTACTTGACGCCAGAGGGAATGTATTGTTGCCGGGATTCGTTGACTCTCATACCCATTTGGTTTTCGGAGGATTTCGCCCCGACGAATTCATCTGGCGGCTCAACGGCGACAGTTATATGAGCATCATGGAACGTGGCGGAGGCATTATCAATACTGTACGTGCCACCCGGGAAGCCTCCTTTGAAGAACTGAAACATAAAGCCGAATGGCTTCTGGATACCATGAGCCGGATGGGGGTCACCACTGTGGAAGGAAAAAGCGGATATGGTCTGGATCGTGATACAGAACTGAAACAACTCAGTGTCATGCAAGTTATCAATGAATGTCCCGACCGGAAAGTAGATATTGCCACCACTTTTTAGGTGCTCACGCCTTACCCGAAGAATACAAAGGGCGAAGTGACGCATATATTGATTTTCTGATTAACGAAATGTTGCCATGATTCATCAGAAACAATTGGCCGAAAATTGCGATATTTTCTGTGAAAAAAGGGGGTATTCACTGTAGATCAGTCTCGAAAGTTATTGAAAGCTGCGCAAGCTCTAGGCTTCGGTGCCAAGTTGCACGCTGATGAAATTGTCAGCTTTGGAGGAGCAGAACTGGCAGGAGAATTGAAGCCCTCAGCGCCGACCATCTGTTGCAAGCATCCGATGAAGGCATAAAAGCTTTGGCACAAAATAATGTAGTAGCCACTCTATTGCCACTAACTGCCTTTACACTAAAAGAGCCCTACGCCCGTGGCAGGAAAATGATAGACAGCGGCTGTGCCGTAGCCCTTGCCACCGATCTAAATCCAGGCAGTTGTTTCTCCGGTTCCATCCCGCTGACTTTTGCTCTAGCCTGCATCTATATGAAACTGACCGTTGCAGAGGCTATCACAGCCATCACACTGAACGGTGCGGCAGCTCTCGGACGCGCGACCGCATCGGAAGCATAGAAGCCGGAAAACAGGGAGACTTTGTTTTACTGGGAACCGACACCCCCCATATATTACCTTATTATACAGGTATGAACGCAGTCAAGCTGACCATCAAAGGAGGACGTATTCTAAATTCAAATTAACCAATTAAATACTAATAGCCATGTTAACAGAACTTACCATCAAAGAATTTATCAATAAAGTACTCAGTAATGATCCTGTTCCGGTGGCGGCAGTGTTTCAGCACTCAATGGAGCCTTGCCACCTCACTGGCAGCTATGGTAGCCAATCTTACCATAGGCCGCAAGAAATATGTAGAAGTGAACGAAATTATGGAAGATCTTTCTGTTCGTTTCGAAGAACTCACCCGCCAGCTGATAACCGATGTAGACCGTGATTCAGAAGCATACGACCGTGTTTTCTCCGCATTCAAACTTCCAAAAGAAACGGATGAAGAAAAGGCTATCCGCAGTGAAACCATACAGAAGGAAAGCAAATATGCCGCCCAAGTGCCTATGGAGGTGGCACGTACCGTCCATTCCATTCTGCCCATGATTGATGTGGTAGCCAGAAAAGGGAACAGCAACGCTGTAACCGATGCCTGCGTGTCCATGATGTGTGCCCGGACTGCCATTCTGGGAGCCTTGCTGAATGTACGTATCAACCTCACTTCTATCAAAGACGAAAAATTCGTCAAAGAGATGAGCGAAGAGGCCGATATGATAGAACAGACGACCATTGCCGAAGAACAGAAAATACTGGACTATGTGAAAACCATGTTTTAATCCCAACCTCCGCGGTTAAAAAAAGAATCAGACCATGAAGAATGTATATCAAATAGGTTCGGGTGACCTCACTTTTGACATCATCGAACGTATTATTAATGAAAATCTGAAATTGGAACTGGCTCCCGAAAGCTAAAGACCGGATTCAGAAATGCCGGGATTACCTGGACAGAAAGATCAAGGAATCCGATGTCCCTCTCTATGGCATCACTACAGGATTCGGCAGCCTGTGCAACCGTAATATTTCTTCCGATGAACTGAGTACTTTGCAAGAGAACCTGGTAAAAAGCCACGCTTGCAGTGTAGGCGCAGAAATGCCCCATGTCATTGTGAAGCTGATGTTTTTATTAAAAGCTCATGCTCTTTCTTTGGGACACAGTGGCGTACAAGTCATCACTGTACAGCGCATTATTGACTTTTTTCAATAACGATGTAATGCCCATTGTCTATGACCGCGGTTCATTGGGAGCCTCAGGAGATCTTGCCCCGCTCGCCAATCTCTTCCTTCCGTTGATCGGCGTAGGCGATGTGTATTATAAAGGTAAACGCTGCGAAGCTATCAGCGTGCTTGATGAGTTTGGTTGGGAACCAGTCAAATTGAAAAGCAAAGAAGGACTGGCTCTGCTCAATGGTACCCAGTTTATGAGTGCCAACGGAGTGTATGCCATACTCAAAGCCTTCCGTCTTTCCAAGAAAGCCGACCTCATTGCCGCCATCTCCCTGGAAGCCTTTGACGGCCGCATCGATCCGTTCATGGATTGTATCCAACAAATGCGTCCGCATAAAGGCCAGATAGAAACCGGAGCCGCATTCCGAAGAATGTGGAAGGCAGTGAAATCATCGTACAGCCCAAACAACACGTACAAGACCCCTATTCATTCCGTTGCATCCCACAAGTTCATGGTGCAACCAAAGATGCCATCAACCACGTAGCTTCAGTACTGTTGACCGAGATAAATTCAGTTACCGATAATCCCACTATCTTCCCCGATGAAGACCTTATCATTTCAGGTGGCAACTTCCACGGACAGCCCCTGGCATTGGTATATGATTATCTTGCCATTGCTATGGCCGAACTGGGAAACATATCCGAACGGCGTGTGGCACAACTCATTATGGGACTTCGCGGATTGCCCGAATTTCTAGTTGCCAATCCGGGACTTAACTCCGGTTTCATGATTCCCCAATATGCGGCTGCCAGCATGGTAAGCCAGAATAAAATGTACTGTTATGCCGCCAGTAGCGACTCTATAGTATCCAGCAACGGACAGGAAGACCATGTAAGTATGGGAGCCAACGCCGCCACCAAGCTCTACAAAGTGATGGATAATCTGGAACATATACTTGCCATCGAATTGATGAACGCCGCACAAGGTATAGATTTCCGCCGTCCGCTCCGTAGTTCACCGTTTATTGAGAAGTTTCTCGCCACCTACCGCAACGAGGTACCTTTTATAAAAGAAGATATTGTGATGTATAAGGAAATACATAAAACAGTAGCTTTTTTAAAACGGCATCAAGTAAATTATTAAACGGCATTTCGGAATCGGATTATAAAGATTTCACATCCCTTTTTACTATTAAAAACTATAAGATCCATATAATCCGAGTCCGAATTCATATCTTTGCAGTAACAAAAAATAGCGAAGATGAATTATGATAATAAAGAAGAAATGTTTCCTATAGTAGATGAACAAGGAAACATAACAGGAGCTGCAACCCGTGGAGAATGTCATAATGGAAGTAAATTGCTACATCCGGTAGTCCACTTGCATGTATTCAACAGTAAAGGCGAACTCTATTTGCAAAGGCGTCCTGACTGGAAAGATATTCAACCAGGCAAATGGGACACAGCCGTAGGCGGACACATAGATTTGGGTGAAAGTGTGGAAACAGCCTTGAAACGTGAAGTAAAAGAAGAACTGGGCATCACCGACTTTACTCCCGAATTACTGACTAGCTATGTATTCGAATCCACCCGGGAAAAAGAATTGGTATTCTCGCATAAAACCACTTATGACGGTCTCATTATTCCCAGCGAGGAACTGGATGGCGGCCGTTTTTGGTCACTAGAAGAGATCAGGAGCAATATTGGAAAAGAAATATTTACACCTAATTTTGAAAATGAATTTAAGAAGCTAGGCTTCTGAAATAGTTTTTTAATCAAAAATGCAAATTCTTGATGCAGGTCAAGAATTTGCCATTTTCGCATACATTTTATCTTTATCAGAGTACAATCTAGAACAAAACAGTATAATTTTGTGTTGTAAAACATAAAAAGAAAGGATAACGAGATTATGAAAAAGGTAAAAAGTATTTTTAAGAAAGCCTTGCTCTAATGGGTGAAACGAAGTAAGAGCTTGGGGTATAGGGATTAAGTAAGAAAATAACCCTATTTTTTTAATCAAAGAAAGGATAACATTATGAAGAAATTGAAAGAGATCATCAAAGCAGGTCTCAAAGATATGGGAAATGACGCCCTCCGTGCTTGGGGGTACGATACAAAGTAAAAGGTACAAAAGATTAGTTTTTAATGTTTTAAAAAAGGATAGCAGGATGAAAAGAGTAAAAAAAATTTTCAAAGAATATATGAGGGCTATTGAAATTAATGCCGCATTAATGTATGGTTATAGACCTAAATAAGAACCGTACTTTTTGATTGAGGGAATTGAATTACAATTATAACAAAAAGAGTCTTGACTTTTCAAGACTGCTTTTTTGTTATAATACAGTATAAGTGAAATCAATTTATCCGACAAGCAATACACTAACATTAAAAATATATTGTATTTCTTCAAAAAGAATATACCTCTTTGAAATCAAGAGAGTTAGAAAATTCACCTCATTTTAGGATAATGAGTTGGCAACCATCCTAATTACCGTGATCTGCATCACTTTGCTGGTTTGGGTAACTCTTACAGATGCAAATATAGTAAAATATAGCAGGCAAAAAGAAAGATGAACTCATTTTCTTTTTACCTGCTGCATGATTCGCGGTAGAATAGTATCCTATATCAATTCAATTTTTATTTTACAGTTCTGTCCACCCTGCAAAATAGAATGGCAAAGTGTTACTCTAAATTTCTGTTCTTTCCAAAGGTTTTGCAAAGAATAAAGAACACTCTGACGTGAACATTCACAAAGCAAAGGTGTGGTGACATATCCTTTTTTACACAAGCCACAAGTACATTCCAAGAAAATAAGATGATAGACACGACCTTTCTCTACAATCTCGCTTTTTACTCCCGGCAATTCATCTGCCATCTGAAAGAAAACATCCATATCTCCATTGGCATCCTTGTAGAGTTTCCTGTAAATGGAAAGCACACCACCATCCACGCAATTCTTGCTACATTCTGAAAAGAAGGCTGCTCGTTGTTCCGATGAGAGTCGAGCGATACCTTTCTCAAAACCTTTGAACCAATCTGACAAATCCATACTATCAAGGTAATTGACTGAACAGCTTTACCAATCCTTCTTTGTTGAAGCAGTAAAACATTTCTATTTGTTCAGGGGTATCATTCTCCAGCAATAACAACAACTCTTTAGCAAATTCCAAGTAACCTGTGCCATTTGCCGTAACAATGCGTTTGTCCGATACAGCTTGCTCATTCATATAACCTGCCTTATTGGTATAATTGCCTCCTCCCCATAATTGTAGCTGTTCCAAACCATTTCCCGTATGTTTTATCTCATTTAAGAAACCATGTTTGGCAAGGAAAGAAGCAGCGTTGCAGATAGCTCCTACGATAATCCCCTTCTTTATGGCACGGCGAACGATTGGCACGACTTATCTGCTTCCAGTTCGTCGAACCAGCCGAAACCACCAATTAGCACCAAAGCGGCATAATCATTAGGCATCGTTTCAAAAGAATAGTCGGGTAAAGTATGGAAACCACTGCATGAGCGTACAACATCCAATGTAGGAGCTACGACTTTGTTCATGTATTTGGGATTTTCTTTTATACTACGTTCATCACACGCAATAGCCGAAGCTAGGAACACGGCTTCATGGTCAGCATAGTTATTTAACAATAGATATAACACCTCGTTCTTCATTTTTATTTTCTTCTGATGGTTTGACATTTACGTTTTGTCATCTCTTCGGCAAAGGCTTGTTCACCTTGTTCCTTAATATAGCTAATGCAAGCAGAACGGTCAGAATTAAACAAAAATGCAAATACTTTGCTTATCCAATTGGAAAACAACTTGCATTCCCTGACATCATGGGAGCATTCAGCACAAGTATTAAACTTGTTTTCTTGGCAACATGAGCGGATTTTACACCAAGTTGCTTTTTTATTTGGTTTACATCCGGAACATTTCTCCGCCAAGAACTTACGGCAGGCTCCACAATAAAGACCGCAAGCGGCTATGTTTTTATTATCAGGTGCAATAGTTTTCATAAATATCAGATGTTGGAGTGAGAAATTCGCCATTTATCCAAAAGGTGGCTTCCGTACCCATGAAATGTAGAAGCACATAATTGGGATCACTTGGTCCATCGGGAAAATGATGAACGAACCAGTCCTGCCATATGTCCTTGCGGATAGTATCGTCCGTAATAATTTCTACCGTACCACGCAGGGCAACGCCATCCCCGTAATGGTCATAGCAAAGACCCGCCTTGTTGTTCGCCTTAAAATCATTCACTTTCATGGAGCCGACACTTGTCACCATCCAGATTTCGTTAAAACTTTTGGCATGTATCTTGGACATCTGCACAGGTCGCGGATAACCGTCGGCATCAATGGATGCGATGGTCACATTTTCGCATTGGGCAAGCAAGTGGGTTGCCTTTTCCGTTAGTGTCCGTTCATCTTTTTCTTTCCACCGTTTCAGGTAGGGAAAGTGTTGAAGCATTTGTTCCTTTGCTTGTACGGGACTCAACTTACATTCGGTCTGCACAGCCCATTGGTCTAAGAATTGCAGGCAGAACTCAATCATTTGGCTCATTGTGAAATCTTGGGTAAACTCACCTTTTTTTGTAACAATACACGCAATAATCCTCACTACTGCTCCCATTGGCATTTGTCCCTCTGTTTTCATCAGTTAGGGGCATACCACAACTTTGACAAAACTGTTGTTCCATATATGTATTCTATTCGATGCCTATCAGTCCCTTTATAGGCGGTTATAAAATGCGAGAGCGTGGAACTGCAATGCTACCACGTCTAAGTTGGAGGTCGTAGGAAACCTTTGGCACAGATATGATAATAGCAGCCCACGCTATGGCGTGAGAACCACTATGCTATCCCTTGTACCAAGTCCGAAATTTCCTACGTTTCCAACCTACAAGATAAACATAACGCTTCTTTTTTTCCCGTATGTTTTGAAAAGAGTTGCCTCTATCCGACTACAAAAGTCGGAAATTTTTCTGATAATCTTTTATCTTCTAATGCTTTTATTTACTTTTGGAATAGAATTTAGGGTGCATTCTATATTTTCAGTTCTTTATCCTGTTTAGTAGATGCAGTCCCCAAACCGTTCCTCCATTCATTCGCATTCTGCCTGAACCATTGCACAAGTGGAACATCGTTCACACATATTTGAAAATACCTTTTCCGAGAATCTCAATATGTTCCGGCAGAAGTCAATCAACGGCAGTAGCTTTTCCACATAAGGAAAGTTCCATAAATTTTATTATGTTTTTCAAGATAATCAAGGAAAGCAAAGTAAGTTGATATTAGTTTCACACGGAAAACAACGTCTGTATCCCCAAGAATTAGTACCTTTGGGGGGGGAGATAACTCTTCGCACTTGCAATATACTTTTTTACGCATTGCGTATTTTTAAATAATTCAGTGCTATATTTTATCGGGCAAGCGGGATAGTAAAAACATAAAATCGAAATGGCAACAGACGGAGTAAAAATAATTGATGGAGATTTAGCACACGACACCTATGAATATATAATGGAATTGTATGATAATGGAGCAAGTGCTGAAATAATTAAGAAAGAAATTCCATTCATAAAAGAAGATTATGGAGATGAAACGGATTTTTATCACGAAATTTTTGTTACAGCTTACGCTTGGCATTTTGGGAAATCGGAGAACTGACTGATGAAATCTTAAATGAAGTGAAACGAGTTATTGAACTCAAAGCAGGTGTAAATCTTTGGACAAAAGATGTAGACGAAAAGGAAGGCAAAAAAAGACAAAAAGTCCTTGACCGATTTTTAGAAAAAATATCTGCACCAAACAAAAAAGTTAGAAATAGAAAAAATACAGAGTTGTAAAAAATCTATATTTTGAATCAAATGATGTTCTGTCCTTTAAACTTTCAGACAACAATTATTGTGCTATAATTTGTGTACAAATCACGCAAGAAAAATCACAAATAACCTATGATTTTGTACTTACAACCTACAAGGGAAAACAAAAACCAACAATTGAAACGTTAAAAGATGAATTTATAGTCGGACACCTAATGGGTGGACCGAGTAGAAAAGAAATCTTAAAGCAACAACCCAAAATCAACATACTTTGGGATTATCATACACACAATGCCATACTACTGACAGAAGCACAAAGGCAAAGAACTTATAGCAATGATTCCATTGAAATTTTTGAAGGAAAAAAAGAGTTCTTTTTTGGATTTCCATTTAAATTAGTTACTCATAAGGATATGACACTTATGAAAGACAAGTTTGAAGTTATTGGCAAATTAAAGATAAAAGAAAACTTTAACAGGTCGGGAGGTTATGACTATTTATCGAATCTTGAGAGATTTGAAGATATTTTAAATGATATAGATAGACACATGGAAATATTTAGAAACGTAAAATTTCCGATAAAACTTTTATGTGAAATAAATTAACGAATTATCTCTTGATAAGCAAACCTACGCAGAATGCCGCAAACGAAATGGAGTGTGTTAAATCTGCATTGCTTTCGGGTAACGGCTAGGAAACCGTTTTCCTGCTGCAATCCGCTTTAAGACCGTTTTATACCATCTTCCCAATTTCTCCGATTTGCCACTAACTTCTTAATAATCAATTTTAGTTGCTGCAATCTGCCGATTTTATGAGGTTTTTCCAACGATATTTCCTATTTTTGCAACCATCTACTATTAACCTATAAATTTCAATTAATAGAGCCATGATTAAAAACCTATCTACCTTCTTCGTCGGTATAGCGTTATTATGCCTCGCCGGCTGTACCCCAATTCCCAAAGAAACAACTGCAACAAAAGAGTATGCACCTCTTGAAGTTCCAGTTCCCGAACGTCCTGCGGGACAACAGGATGTAATCGAACTAATAACTCCTAAACTTGACACTGTGCGTGTAGGTTTCATCGGTTTGGGTATGCGTGGTCCCAGTGCGGTAGAACGTTGGACGCACATACCGGGAACTAAAATTGTCGCTCTTTGCGACTTATTGCCTGAAAATGCGGAAAAAGCACAAAAAATTGTAACTAACGCCGGTATGGAAGCCCCTGCCCTCTACTCTGGCAGCGAAGATGCATGGAAACAACTGTGCGAGCGAAACGATATCGACTTAGTATACATTGCAACAGACTGGAAACACCATGCTGAAATGGGTATCTATGCCATGGAACATGGAAAACATGCAGCCATCGAGGTACCTGCCGCCATGTCACTGGATGAAATTTGGGCACTTATCAATACTTCCGAAAAGACCCGTAAACACTGTATGCAACTTGAAAACTGTGTTTATGACTTCTTCGAACTGACGACATTAAATATGGCACAAAAAGGTCTTTTCGGCGAAGTGCTCCATGTAGAAGGTTCATACATCCATAATCTGGAAGAATTCTGGCCTTATTACTGGAACAACTGGCGTTTGGACTACAACCGGGAGTTCCGTGGAGACGTTTATGCCACACACGGCCTAGGTCCTGCCTGCCAATTGCTCAACATTCACCGCGGTGACCGCATGAAGACACTGGTAGCCATGGACACCAAAGCTGTAACCGGTCCCGAGCTGGTAAAACAATATCAGAAAGAAGAAGCACCCGATTTCCAAAACGGCGACCATACCATGACTTTTATCCGCACAGAAAACGGCAAAACCATCCACATACAACATGATGTAATGAATCCGCGTCCCTATAGCCGTATGTATCAGCTGACCGGTACCAAAGGTTTTGCCAACAAATATCCCATCGAGCAATATTGTTTCCGCCCGGATCAAATTGACAGCACCAGCATACCCGATCACGAAAATCTGAGTATGCACTCGGCTGTTCCCGAAAAAGTAAAAGAAACTTTGATGAGCCAATACAAACATCCTATCCACCAAGAATTAGAAGAAACAGCAAAGAAAATAGGTGGACATGGAGGGATGGACTTCATTATGGATTATCGCTTGGTATATTGCTTGCGCAACGGACTTCCTCTGGACATGGACGTTTATGATTTAGCAGAATGGTGCTGTATGGCCGACTTGACCCGTCTTTCTATAGAAAACGAAATGCACCTGTTGCCGTACCCGACTTTACCCGTGGCAATTGGAACAAAGTGGATGGATATCATCATGCTTTCGCTCAATAAAAAGACATGAAATAAATACAGACTTCCATAAAAAGAGAGGTACATACTGCATCGGGCAGAAATACCTCTCTTTCTTATAATGCACAAAGTCACATGAACATGATTGTATAAAAAAGCTCACATTTTATACTTTGTCAGTTCACCCGTCACCGAATCAATAATAAATCCCCTCACCATAATATCTTCAGGTATTAATGGATGCTCCATAATAGCCCGTACAGTCCCTTTCACCGATTTCTCCGTATCCTCAAAACCATCCAACCATGCTCCAAAATCTACACCACAGAAACGAATCATATCAATGGTTTCCTGCTTGATGCCACGTGCTTTCATGTGTTCTATCATCTCATTACTATTCATGTGACAGGCCCCACAATCAGAATGAGCAACAACCATAACTTCCTTTACACCTAACTCATAAATAGCCACCATCAGACTACGGATTACACTACCAAACGGATGCGAGATAACCCCACCTGCATTCTTGATAATTTTTACATCACCATTCTTGATGCCCAAAGCAGCAGGTAACAATTCCGTCAATCGGGTATCCATACAAGAAAGAATAGCTATTTTTTTATCAGGATATTTGTTGGTAATATATTTCTCATACCCCTTGCTCTCAACAAATTTCTTGTTAAACTCTAAAATATCATCTATCATGCCATAAGTTTTTTAGGATTCACTACAAACTTACGCAAAAATAAAATGCAATGACACTTTTAAGATAAATATTTATCGGATACCAACTTTTCTACCATCCATCAAGGCAAGGATGAACCATACAAGAAAAAGCTAAGAGAGCAATGCGTTTCCATACGAAAAAACCAACCCCGTAAATGCTAAAATTGTCATTGGTCTTTTTTCCTTCTCCCCAATTCGGCACGGATACGGCTTAACGACTGTGGGGTAATCCATAAATAAGAAGCGATATGCTTCAGAGGTACATACTGCAACAGTTCCGGATTCTCTTCCAACAAAGTAAGATAACGTTCTTTGGCCCGGGGGCTTCCTCCCGTTATCATCCAACTTCAAGCCCTAAAAGCTGCTGTTCGAACAATCGTCTTCCAAAATTAGCCAGTTCAACAGATTCGGCATATAATACTTCGAGTTTTGCCTTCGAAATACCATAAAGTTCACTGTCACACATCGCTTCGATAGAAACCAACGAAGCTGTATTTTCCACATATCCCCATGACGAGAAGATGGCCTCCCCTTCAGAAGCAAACCAGACGGAAACATCTACCCCGTCATTAAGGTAATGCCCCCGCCAGATTCCTTTACTTACAATATAGAAGTTTGAGTTCCGCCCGCCTTCCTGTACAAGAAAATCTCCTTTACGAAAAGTGAACTTCTCCATATTATCCAACAACTGCAAGCTCAAAGCTATTGGCAAACTATATTTCTCACAAAACTTCTGTATGAATGCATCCATATATCCACCCGATTAATTACCACAAAGGTAAAAAATCATCTGCGAACCCACTGATGTTTACGATAATAAATCGCCATTATCACTAAAAAAGTAAGTATTTCCGCCAAAGGAACCGCCAGCCATATCCCTGGCACCTTCAATAGCAACGGCAAGCCAAATAAACAAAGTACCATAAAAACAAACCCACGCAAAACTGTAATCATCATAGCCGGGACGTGCCCGCTCTACACTTTGGAAATAGCCAATGGAAACAATGTTTACAGCAAAAAAAATAAAGCCAGACGCAAACAAAGGCAGTCCCGCCACAGCAATATCGTATGCAGGATAAGAACGATCAATGAACATAGCCACAATCTGATGATTGAACAAAGCTGTTAACGCAAAAAACACAAGTCCACAGGTCACGGCCGTTCCCAGTGCCAGACGGAAAGCGGAGCGTACCCGCATGGCATCGCCCGCTCCAAAGTTATAGCTTAAAATGGGTTGAGCCGATTGTCCTATAGCATTATATACCATAAATATAATGGGAAAGAAATAACAGGCAATACTGAAAGCAGCCACTCCATCTTCGCCTAAATAATGAATGAACACATAATTACCTGCAAACATCATACAGGCTATGGCCGCCTCGCACAAAAAGGTGGAAGCTCCTAAATGACACATATATCTCACATTGCGCCAAGTGAGCCGCATACTCTTCTTGCTAAGTTTCACCCGGCAAAAATGAATCACATTTTTTCTGCGACTTAAATAAACTACAATCATTCCGGCTCCCCAAAATATAGCCCAGACTGGTAGCCAGCGCCCGCCCCATCATTCCCCATTA